>ERZ791881.1416-NODE-1416-length-15306-cov-3.659760_pt1 | contig 15306 bp, 9 predicted proteins | sample MGYA00510161_ERZ791881 | MGnify/ENA primary metagenome ERZ791881 (study PRJEB30046, sample SAMN00792073) | human gut metagenome | study: EMG produced TPA metagenomics assembly of the A metagenome-wide association study of gut microbiota in type 2...
GGCACAGGGCAGGCTGCAGATGGCTTTCAGAAGCGGAAAGTGGGAACAAGCCTATTCCGTAAGCGGCGGATACAAACGCTCGGACGGAGGCACCGAAAACAGCGACTTCGAGAAAGGACAGGGCTATGCCAACTTGTCGCTGAGCTACGACCGCCGCCTCGACATCGGGGCGCAGCTGGGCATAGCCAGCCAAAGTTATGGCGCAAACACATTCTACAGCGCCAAATTCAACAATCAATATGAGAAAACCGACCATGGAATCGCTTCTCTTAATGTGAGCGTCCACAACCAAGGCAGGACTTGGGAAGTGACGCCTGCGGTATATTACAACAAATTCAAAGACCATTATCAATTGACGCGTGGCAAGGAAGGCGCCGCGGCGGGAGAGAACTACCACAACCTTGATGTGTTTGGCGGTGCGGTCAATGCCTATGTCGACTGGATTGCGGGAAAGACCGCCGTCGGTGTCGACATCGGTAAGGAACGCATCTATTCCACGGCTCTCGGCAACCAGCTCGACGCGGCCGACTATAAAAGCATTCCGGGCTCCGACAGGCAGTACACCCGTAAAGGAGAACGCACAAACACGAATGTGATGCTGGAGCACAATTTCATATTCGGAGGGTTCACACTCTCTGCCGGAGTGCTTGCCAACCGCAATACGGGACTCGACAATAAATTCAGATTCTATCCGGGAGTTGACGCCAGCTACCGTCCGAACGCCAATTGGAAGGTATACGCCTCATGGAACAAGGCTCTCCGCATGCCCACCTATACCGACCTTTACATAAGCAATGCCGTGCAGCAGGGCGACGCCTCGCTGAGTCCGGAGAAAAACTCCGCATTCAAAATAGGCTCACGCTATCGGCAGACGGGATTTTCGGCGGTGCTTAGCGGATTCTACACACATGGCAAGGATATGATTGACTGGGTTCAGACTACGGAAACAGAGCTGACCGACAGCAAATACCACGTGATGAACATCGGAAAACTCGACAATATGGGCTTCAATGTTGACGCCGAGATATATATGAACGAGCTGTTGCCGAGATGCTTCGTGACGAACATCAGACTGGGATATGCCTACATCAACCAAAACCACGAGACGGAAACAGAGATACTGAAATCGCTGTATGCGTTGGAATATCTGCGCCATAAAGCCGTGTTCGGCTTGGACCATAAGATTTGGAGCAAGCTGTCGGCGTCGTGGAGCGTAAGATGGCAGCAACGGATGAACGGCTATCATCCGTACACGAAAGTGGACTGCAAGGTGATGTGGAACGACCGGAAATATAGCGTATATGTAAAGGCCGACAATATCACGTGCCACCGCTACTACGATCTCTCTGCCGTAAAGCAGCCGGGGCTGTGGGTGATGGCTGGTGTAAGTGTGAATCTTGGATGGTGACAGCCGCCACAGGAGTGAATGCAAACGGGAAGCAGCATATTGTTTCCCGTTTTTCCGTTTGAGCCAGCGGCGATTTTGAGCATCCTGGAATAAAAAAACAGCGCGCTGTTATGTAGCACACTGTTTTTGCGGAGTGAGCGAGATTCGAACTCGCGATACGCTTTTGGCGTATACACGCTTTCCAGGCGTGCCTCTTCAGCCACTCGAGCATCACTCCTCGTTTTTGCGTTTGCAAAGATAGTGCAAATTGAGAGAAGAAAAAAGAGCTTGCTTGTTTTTTCTTCCGAAATGCAGCCTATCTTATTGAAAGATAGTGCAAATTGAGAGAAAAACTGTGCAAACCGAGCGAAAAATGAAGATTTTCTTCAATTTTTCCGAGGTGCAGCCAGTTTTATCAAAGAAAAAAGAGCTTGCTTGTTTTTTCTTCCGAAAAGACAGCGATTTTAGTCAATGCCAAAATCGTTGACGGAATACATCGGCGCAAACATATAATGTGTCATCGAGTGATATGCGTCGACTGCGCCAAAGACGAATTTGAATTTTGCAGTTCCTGTAAATCGGTTTTGGCTTTTAGCATCAGCAAACTCTAATCGTGCAGTCTTGCTGAACGTTCCCGATATTTTTATATTCTTATATTTGATTGGAGTCATTGCCGTTTCCGTGTCTCCATTTATCATATATAATCCAACGGCTTGCTGTTGTGCAAAAGATACAGCACTGCAAATAATTGAAATTAGAAGAGAAATGACGATTCTCATATTGCGTAAAAGACGATAATGTTTGTTTTGTAAAATTATATATTTTAATTGAACCGGCAATGAAAATGAGAGGTGTTTATAAACATATCCATATAATAAATTGTGAGATTCTTATACCATGTTATTTTCGCTTCACGCCCCTTACGGCTTCGGCGTCGAGAGGATTTTCCGGCCAATAGTGCTTTGGGTAACGTCGCTTCAGCTCTTTGCGCACCTCAAAATAGGCATTGCTCCAGAAGCTGTCCATGTCCTGGGTCAGTTGCACAGGTTTGAATCCCGGCGACAGGAGTTCCATAAGCACGGTGCGTTTTCCTCCGTCGACACAGGGCGTGTGGAGCATCCCGAAGCATTCCTGCAGGCGTACGCTCAGCACCGGTGCTTCGGCTGCTTTGCGGTAGTCCACACGGATTCTGCTGCCTGAAGGCACGGTGATGTGCGATGGGGCGAGTCGGTCTACCTCTTGCTGCATGTCGTAGGGGATGAGAGCCCACAAAGCATCGTGCAGATTTATCTTTTTCAGCTCGGCTGCCGTTGTCAACACTTTTCCGTTCTGCTCAATGTAGAACGGCAGCCATTCAGAAGCTGTCGACAGGACGTGTTCCGTAGACAGGTCGGGTAGAGCCATTTCCGGATGCCATTCCGCCACCGCGTTCACACGCTTTTGAAGCCTGGCAACGTCGTCGCTCCAGTCGAGCAGTCCGAGCCCTTCTTTCTGCACAGCCTCGCAGACCGTCGAGACAACAGCACTTTTGTCGGCATTGTGCAGAGGCTGGCTGTCGACAGTCAGCACCCCGATTGTGCGTTCGCGCAGCATCGCCACACCGCCGTTTTTTGAATCCCAGAAAATCCGTTCGCGTTGTCGTGTCTCGATGTCCTCTGGCCGCAACGGTGCGGCGAGAAACACCCTTCCGCATTTTTCGGAAGCGTTGAGGGCAGCCACCGCCAGCCAGTCGTAGGAAGCAAGATTGCTACCGTTGTCAATCTGCACGTTGACGCCCGAAGCCAGACGGAAGTGCCCGATGCTGGCAATGGCTTTAGCCACCCGTTCAGGATATGCCGTCGCCACAAGGCAGCCGGCATCCTCCGGGCATATATCGTCGTTGCATTCTGTGGCTTTGATCATATTTCGATATTCCTCGGCAATCTGCGCTATACGCGACCATCTGCCGAGTCTGTGCTGTCGCCGCGCCGTCCGGAGCAGGCTGATGCGCAGGCATAGGTCGGCGGAAGTGTCGTCGGTCAGAGGATCCTTCTCCTCCAGTATGGCGGCAATGTCGCAGGCAAGGCTTCTCAGCGACGGCGATTCGGCGCGCACCATCATTTTTGAAATATGCGGATGGCACGGCAGTTTCGACATCTGCCTGCCGAGGCTTGTTATGCGGTTCTGGCTGTCGACGGCACCAAGCGTTGTCAGCAGTTTCCGGGCTTGCGCAACGGCTGATGGTGGAGGCGTTGTCAGCCATGGCAATGCCTCTGCGTTGCTTTCTCCGAAAGCTGCAATGTCGAGAAGGGTAGGCGCAAGGTCGGCATCCGAAATCTCGGGTCGACGGCGCTCGTTCATGCGATGCTCCGAGGCTTTTGTCCATAGTCTGTAGCAGACACCCGGCGCCACACGCCCGGCACGCCCCGACCGTTGCGTGGCCATGTCGAGGCTTATGCGCACCGTCTCAAGGTGGCTAAGTCCCGACCGGGGATTGTAGACCAATTGCCGGCAATATCCCGAGTCGACCACAATGCGTACGCCTTCAATCGTAATCGATGTCTCTGCGACAGGCGTTGCAAGCACTATCTTGCGCTCGCCTTTGCCAGATGGCGCCACCGCCCGCCTCTGCTGCTCCGGCGACAGATTGCCGTAGAGAGGGAATACGGCAGTCGGCGACAGTTTGTCGGCAAGCAGCCGCTCGCATTGCGCAATGTCGGCTTGTCCGGGCAGAAAAGCGAGAATGTCGCCCTCGTGCTGGCTGTGAGCCTTGTTTATCGCCGACGCGACTGCCGTCGGGATGTCGGCGGGCGAAATGTCGGTCGTCGCATAACGTGTCTCCACAGGAAACATCTTGCCCCGGCATTCGATGAGAGGAGCGTTGAGGCTTGTGCAGATAGACGACGTGTCGATTGTAGCCGACATGATGACAATTTTCAGGTCGGGACGCAGAATCTGCTGGCATTGGCGCGTCAGGGCGAATGCCAAGTCGGAATTGATGCTGCGTTCGTGGAACTCATCGAAGATTACAACCGACACCCCTTCGAGCAAAGGGTCGGCGATGAGCATACGCGTCAGAATTCCTTCTGTTATCACTTCGATGCGGGTGGACTCTGACACACGGTTTTCAAAGCGCACCCGGTAGCCAACCGAGCCTCCCGTGCGCTCCGACAACATGTCCGCCATGCGCTCAGCTACTTGCCTGGCAGCGAGACGTCTGGGTTCGAGCATGAGAATCTTGCCGTCGGAGGGCAGGAATCCAGCCATGATGGTAAGCGGCAGAAGAGTGGACTTTCCCGCTCCCGGAGGCGCGGTCAAAACCACGCAACCGTTGGCGGTCAACGCCTTGTTGACGTCGGCGGCAATCTCAGTCGTCGGCAACGAGGCGGCGTTTCTGATTATGTCGTTAAATTCCATCATTGTTTCTGTCTGAAAATAAGTTTCGCCAGACCGTACACATAACGTCGGAATCCAGGTCGGTAATTAAGGATTTTGTCAAACCAAGCCATATGCCTGCCTGCTATTTTCACAACGATTCCCACATAGAGCATGGCGAACAGTGTGCCCACACCAACGATATACCATTGCCATGCTCCGAAAAACACATAGCAGAAAGCCACGGCGAGAACCACCAGCGAGCAGTCAACAACAATCTTTATCTTCGGGAAGTCGATGCCTGTCACGCAGCTTACCGCCACCGGGAAACCCTCGCCAGGCATTGTCACCGAGCCGCATCTCACCTCAAGGGCGATGCCGATGCCCAGGACGGTGCATCCCGCAATCTGCGCCAGTGCTTGCTCCGTTATGCCGTCGGGCAGAAGCCACGATGTGAGAGCCATATTCAAGTCGATGAGTGATCCGAAAACGAATCCCACCAGCAGCTGGAACAACTGAACCGGTTCGAAGCGGCGGCGCAGCACGGCAATCTGCCCAGCCACCAGAATGGCGTTCATTATGTAAGTGTATTGTCCGATTGTCAGCGACGGAACTCCAAGTCCACGTTTGCCGGCAGTCTCGAAAACGTAAGGAAGAGTGGAGATTACGCTTGATCCCAACTCGCTCTTTACGCATACGGCGACACCGAGAGTCATTATAAACAAAGATACAAGCAGCCATAGGTGCTGCCACAAAAAAGAGATTGTCTGTTCTTTCTTATTCATAGATGAAAAATTGTAGATAATGATAGTTTTAATGACTTGTTTGGATGTGGTGATGATTGTTGCAGAATTGTGTCGAAAACGACATAACAAAGTTACAAAAAATGCTGGAATAACCTCGAAAAAATTGAAGAATGGCGCTAATTATCTTAACATCAATGTCGTTACGGTGACAAAACGGAAAAGTGTAAAGCGCAAAGAAAAGTGGGATATGAAGAAAAAGAACGATGCCCTTGATATGGAAAACAAAAGGTTGCAGGAACAGAAAGCTGAAGCCGAACAGGAACTCAAACGAGCCAAGAAAGAAGTACAGACCGAGAAACTGAAAGGCGCAGCCACTACCGCAGCGACCAACATAGCCGAAAGCGTGGGTTCTCTTTTCGGAAATAACAAGGTTAAGACATTGGAAAGGCAAAATGTCGTCTTGCAAAACCGTATCTTTGAACTTGAAGAGGATGCCCGACAAAGGGAACAGCAACAAGTCGAACAGATACAGGAGATAAGATACGCTTACGAGCAACAGCACCGCAAGTTGTCGGAGTTTACGGATTTTGTCAGACGCTACTTTCCTTATGTGGAAGAAATGATGCCGACCATTAAATTCTTGCGTGATACGCTGAACTTTGGCGATGCCGTTATTAGGAAACTATGCACATTCAAAGATGTCTCCATTAAAGGCGAACTGTATTCCCGTGAGTTTAACCAACACTTCAAGGCTGATGGTGCGGTTTGTTCTCTCAAACAGAATGCGGAGGAGAGATTTGACCTCAATATAGACGGTGTTTCGCATGTCAGTTGGTTTAGACGAAAGAAAGACGAGTTTATGGAAACATTGGGAATGCCGACAAGAAAACAAAATCGAGGTATTAAGCTGTAAATCATAATAAAGTCCGTGATAGCTGAATACTATATTACGGATTTTTTATACTTTTGTGCTGTTACTATAGACTCAGATTTATCATTCTAAACAATAGCTGAGGTCTCCATTAAAAAGTAAGTGCAAGCGTAATATGACTAAAAAAGTAAACTATAATCAAATCGTTTCAGAAAGGAATACATATTTTTCATCTCTTCTTTCTCAAAAAGCACATTGGACAGTAGAGGAAATATTGAGTACATCTAAGGACTTACTTATTCCTTTTAAAGGACTAAAAGAAGATAACATAGAATCATCAACTGAAGTTTCTATGTTATATGATATAGTGTATTTGCTGCCGTATAAATTAAAATGCTACAAATCTGTGGTTAATGCTTTATACAAAAATAATGGAATGGCTTGCGATGATTTGACGATAAATGTTTTCAACGCCGATTGCGGAATTGATTCTATTGTTTTTGTTGATTCTCTAATAAACAAAGGTTATGAAATTAAGGATATTAAAGTCCTTCGTTTATTTTCTTCAGATGAGGTAAAACTCAAACGTGCAATCTTGCTTCATAAAAAATTGTATCCTTCTATTCCATTAGAAGCTTATAATATGGATATAAAAGAAATAAGCAATGAATGCAAGTGTAACTCGTTATTCACAATTAATATTTTTCCTCATACCTTTAATCTTGGCAAGGATATTCATAAAGAAATATCTCGCATAATTATTGGTTCGCACTATATTTACTCTCATTCAATATTCTTTGAAAATATTTCTTCCAATAGGATGCCGCAAGTTTCTGGGCTTGACTGTAGCTTCTATTGGCAAGACTTAAACAAGGCCCGTTTTTACCAAAATGATTCACGCAATTTTTCATTTGATTCGATGATTCCTATTGAAGGCGAAAAGTATTATGCACAATATGCTATTTTTTCAAACTTATCGTTTGAAACATTAGACATTAAACACGAATACAAAATCATTTTGAATGGTTTATGCCCCGGAGTACCTATTAAGACACTATTTAATCAAAATAGAACAAGTTTGTTTTTTGACCGACCGTTCCAAAATAAAGGACTTTGCAATGATGTTGACAATACAAATGTTGTTATGCATGGGTTAAATTATGAACGAGTTTGGGATGACACTAAAATTGATTACACGCTAAGAAAAGTCATTGAGGACTTTCCTCAATATTCCATTAGTGAAGGATTGGATAATAATGAAGAATGGGCACACGAAGTTATTGCTTACTACCTTAATGCTGCTAAAGATGGGAATGTACAATGTTATAACAATATTGGTATTCTTAAATCTCTTTGTAACAGTTTAAGTGACGACACTAATGATATTCATTCCGAACGGAATAAAGAGATTGTTGATTTATTTATGTTAGCTTCAAAAGGTGGTGATGTAAATGCAATGATAAACCTTGCTTCGCTCTACATGTATTTGGGTGATTATACAAATGCTATTAACTATTATAAGATGGCTTCAGATAATGGAGAAGCAGCAGGGTCATATTCTATGGGAATAGTTTATCACTTTGGATTGTATGGCAACTCAAAGGACGAAGAAATAGCCATAAAATATTACAAAAAGAGTATTGAACAATACCTAAAAGAGACTGAATCAGATACTTCAAGTTGTACACCTATCAGTAATTGCTGTCTCAATCTTATAATATTGATGTATGAAAACGATTGTTCTTTATGCGATATAACGAAAGAATTCAATAAAATCAAGAAAGCATCATCTGATCTTATTTATGCTTATACTGTAATAAGCAACAACCTTTCAAACAAGGCAAAAGATTTCTTCAAAGTATTAAGACTGAATAAGTCAGACAAGGACGAACCAGCTTTTGTTACTTATAATAGGATTTGTGCTCTCTATAATGGAATAAAGAACGGAAATGATAGCTTAAAATCAAATAAAGCATTAGCTTTAGAACAACTAAAAAAATTAGCGAATACAGGATGCCCTAATTGGCCTGATTGGGAAAAATATGTTTGGCGCACATTGGCTTTATGGACAAATAAAGCTAAGGAAAGTTCTGCTGCATATTCTACATATTGGATAAAAGCAAGCAACGCAAACCCTAAAAATTCCTGTGCATACCGTACGAATATGGCTTTATTTAGTCAATTGGATGAAGAAGAAATTATGTCTATATGGCATAAATATGCTTATGGGAATGGGTGCGAAACATGCCATGAATGTTCTTTATATGATACAACTTCAAGGTGCTGTCCCAAAGCCCAATTTAACTGGGCACGTAAATATGAGAAAGATCCAGCAGTAGCCAAGTTCCTTGTTGAAGCAGCAATGCGTCAAGGTTACAATGCAGCACTTCAATATTCAGCTATTGATAAAGTTAAAGAAGAACTTATGCCAAATGTGGAGGTGAATCCTCTTGATAATTTCCTTTTTAATTGGGGTATAGTTCCGTCTGCTTATAGGCAAATTATACATGAATTTACTTCAGATAGCCGTTATAAACTTCTGTGTCGTGCGGCTGATAATGGAAGTAGAAAAGCTGCATCTTTATTAGTAGAAGTTTCAAAATTGAAAAATAGTGATTTTGAACACATTTATTGGTCTGCACTTACTGCAAGACTTCCAGAGCAAATTTCAATTCTTCAAAAAATCACTAATAAGAACTTTGATAATGATTTCTTTAGGGCAAGTAGCCTTGCAGAACAAGATCTTATTACTTTAGCCAATAAACGAGCTGAACAGTTCATCGGAGAGAAAGAAGACGTTTTCGTTTTCTTAAAAACATTAGCAGAATTTTATGTCCGTGGTGAATTGTATTCTAAAGCTGTTGAACTTTACAAAATTGCTTCAAGCAAAGGCTTTGATGTAAATAAACGAATTGATGAACTTGAAGAAGAAATTGAAAGAATAAATAGTGATTATTCTTATGACCATGATTATGATTATTATGACGAACCTGATTATGCCCGAGACACATGGGATGCAATGACAGATGGAATGTATGGAGACATGCCTGATGGTTTCGATGGTGATTATGATTTCTTAGGGAGATAGTATTATGAACACATTGACCGACATGAAACTTTTTAGTTATACAGGTCTTGTAGAATTTAATATTTTTGAAGAAAAGTATAATTCTAATGTATACTCCGTTTGTAACACACTAAAGAAGTTCTCAATTAATGTACATACTATAGATGAATATAAGGATTTATTAAAAATAACCTCAAAACTTCCTATCATCGAAAATATTGACAAAGATTTGTTTGGTTGCTATGTTCTAAAAGAAACAAATAATGCTCAAGATACAATATCAGGTATGTTCGCAGCTGGAACTTACAACTAATGACAAATTGGCTGCTATTGCCCACGAAATAGGGCATATAATTTATTTCTTTCTTGAAAATAAACCAATTGACGAAGAATTAAAAGCAGATGAATTTGCATGTAAAATAGGGCTTTCAAGAGAATTATTGGGACTGTTGGGAAAAATGAAAAAGGCTAATATATATGACGAAACTACATCAAAGTATTTGGAACGGAGATTAATGGCAATAAAAGAGTATATGCAAATTCAAAACACAGAAAGTAACTAAGTTATTTGGCTAATAAAAGAATTTGGTTACTTTTGTATTCGTAAGAGTTGCTTGAAACGCAAATCAAGGCAAAACGCAGCAAATGGCACAGTTGCCAAGTCATTACCTAAAAAATGGGTAATTCTCCCAAAGCCCTTTGTGTAAGGCACTAACAAGAACTTTCCAGAATTAGGCAAAAATGTTGAAAACCCCGTTGGAATACGTTGTTTGTTTTTTTGTGCGCCGAAAATTTGTTGTGCCGTGAAAACTTTGTAATTTTGGCAGTGCAAACCAATACGGATATTTTTAACCCTAACATAAAACTTAAAATCTATGACAAAGCAAACATTTCTTACATTGGCTTTGAGCATGCTCGGGGTGGCGGCAATGGCGCAGCCACGCAGCGCAAGCGAGCCAACGTTGCTCATCAAGTCTTCTCAAGGACTGATGGCACCTGTGTGGTCGCCAAGCGGCGACAAGATTGCAGTAACTTCCGACAATTATGACGGCATCTGGGTTGCTGATGCCGACGGCAGCAATCTGCGTCAGGTGACCGACTGCTCAGGCGCCGGCTACAAGATGCAATGGAGTGCCGACGGCACAAAACTGCTCGGCAGAACCAATGTGGTGTCCGACAATCGTGTTTTCCACGAAGTTAAGGTGTGGAATGCCGCCGACGGCGCAGAGACCACGTTGGTTGGCAAGACGCGCGAACTTACAGGAACACCGTTGTGGAATGACGCCGAGCGCGTGATGATTTCAGGCGAGCGTGGCGCATCGAGCGTCAACACACGCAGCCTCAAGCGCACATCCGCGACAACTGCCGATGTCTACACAATGATGGTCAATGACCCGGCAGGCGTGGCTGACAAAGTGGCTTCGTTGAAAGAATTCTCAGGAGCGATAATCATCAATCCGGCATTGTCGCACGACGGCAAGCAGGTGGCTTTCCAAGTTCCGGGCAAAGGCATCTTCACATGCAATTCCGATGGCAGCGGCGTGGCTTACCTGTGCAAGGGCTCTCATCCGGCATGGCTGCCCGACAATTCGCTGATCTACACCGTTGTCACCGATAATGGCGAAAGTTTTACGGGCTCCGACATCTACGCTGTCGATGTTGCCACAGGCAAGGCAGTCCTTCTGACCGCCAACACCGATATGATTCCGTTGACGCCAGCCGTGACACGCGATGGCAAACGGGTTGCTTTTGAGAACGCAAAAGATGCTTGCATCTATGAAATTACCCTAAAATACTGATAATCGATGAAAAAGAACAATATTACAAAAATGGCAATCGCTGCCGCCGCATTGATGACGGCATTCCCGGCTGCTACAACTTATGCTCAGAAATCAACAGGCTGGGGCGATTTCAAACTGTTTCTCGACCCGGGACACTCCGCAACTGAAAACCGAGGCTTGTGGGGCTATTCCGAGGCGCAGAAGGTGTTTAGCGTGGCACAGTATATCAAGGGATATCTGACGGAATATACCGATATGCCGGCAGAAAATCTGAAACTTTGCCGCAACAACGAGGTCGACATTGTAGGACTTGAAGAGCGTTCCGACATGGCGAATGCCTGGGGCGCCGACTTCTTCTATGCTATCCACTCTGACGCTTCTTCCGACAAAAACACAACCGTCACTCTCTTCGGAGGATGGCGCAAGGATGGCAAAGAAATAGAGAAAACGCCTAACGGCGGTAAGGCTTTCGGAGAGATTCTCAACCCGAACCTTACAGGCGTGATGCGCATCACGACACGCGGCAACTGGTACGACCGTTGCTATTACGACCGTGCTCCTGAGACCCACGCCAACCAATATCCATATTTGTCGGTCAACCGCCGCACAAATATGGCTTCGCTGCTCAGCGAGGGCGGCTACCACACAATCGCCTCTCAGCAGCAGTTGAACATCAATGCCGACTATAAGCGTCTGGAGGCTTTCGCCGCATTCCAGTCGATATTGAAGTTCCGCAACATGACCAATCCAGAGCAGACATTCCTTGCCGGTATCATCAAAAACTCAGAAAACGATGTGCCTATCGACGGTGTGACTGTAAAGGTGGGCGACAAGACGTATGTTACTGACACATGGGAGTCGACATTTAAGAAATACACCAACAACCCCGACCTTATCCATAACGGATTCTATCTGTTTGAGGGACTTAAAGCCGGCGATGCTGTCTCGGTGGAATTTACGGCAACCGGATATGAGCCAGTGACAAAAACCGTTGTGATAAAGTCGAATCCAGCCGGACAGTCAAACGACAACGTTACATGGCTCGACATCACGATGACATCTAATGCACCTGCGAAAGTGGCGTCGATTTCGGTGGAAGACACAAAGGCAGTCAGCCTTGTTGACCCTATCGTCATCACGTTCTCGCGCAAGATGGACAAAGAGTCGGTCGAAAAGGCATTCTCTATCGACAACGACGGCGAAGTGACATTGACATGGATAAACGACTATACGCTCAGCGTCGACGTTTCAAAACTCGTCCCGTTGAAGACCTACAACATCAAGATTGACGGCAGCGTTGCCAAGAACTCTCAGACAAACCAGCCGTTTGACGGCAATGGCGACGGCAATGGCGGCGACGACTATACGCTCTCAATCACAATGAAAGAGGCAGACACTACACCTGCGCAGGTGGTTTCTACCGACCCTGCCATCGACGGCGATGTGGCATACACGCTGCGTCCGGTGGTAAGAGTGGAGTATGATGAGATTATCGACTGGAACGAGGACAAGAACGCCGACTGCATGACGGTGATTGACCCTGAAGGCAACACTTATGCTGGCACACTGACTCATTCGGTTGTAAACGGCGCTTCGGTGCTGCAATATTTCTTCAGCGAAGACCTTCCTCTCGACAAGTGCTTCCTTGTTACAGTGAAACCGGGTCTTGCCGACTTGTCGGGCAACTTGACCGAAGAGTTCAGATTCCGCTTCCTGTCGGAGTACCGCCCTGTCGTTGAGTCGACCGATCTGCTTCCGCTCGACAACGTGACGGGATTCTGGGCGCCTGACGGCTCAGGCTCATCATCGGGTTTGACACAGGAAGCCAACTCGTTTACGCGCGCCAACATCGGTGTGCGTCCGGAAAGTCCTAACAGCGCATGCCTGAAGTATGATTTCGATCCTGATTTTGCTGCAGGTGTATGGCAAATCCGTGAGTATCACTCTTCGCAGAACATCGACGGCACAACCAAGGACGGCGTGCTTACGTTCTGGCTCTATGGCGACGGCTCAAACAACAGCGTCAGCGCTGCGTTGCGTGTGCGCACAAACAATAAGAACGGCGGCATCAAGTACAACTTGAAGCCGATCAACTATCGCGGATGGCATCTCGTGTCATGGAACCTGGCAAGCGATGAATACCAGCACTTCACCGGCACTGATGAAATCGCCGACAAATGGCGTTTCGACAGCTTCTTCTTGAAACACGAGAAAGCTCCGGAACAGGCGTGGAAGGGAGAAATCTACTTCAACCAGATGCAGTTTGTCAAATTCGACGATACGGCAGTACGCAAGGCTGTGCTCCACGACTTCTCATCTGTCGAGACTTTGAAATCCGCTGATGGCGGCATCGTTGTGCGCTCGCTTGGCGATGTGGTATCGGTGAAGGCCGACGGCAATATCCGCTCGGTAAATGTCTACAATGCATCCGGCGCGATGGTTGCTTCGGCAACACCTGTCGGACAGACAGCAATGGTTGCTATGGGCAATCTGGCAGGCGGCGTTTATTTCGTTAATGTAGTGGCCGACGGCGGCATCAAGACTGTCAAGATTGTCAGATAGTCAGGGACGCTTGATTGAATTAAAAAAGGCTGGATTCCGATTGGAATCCAGCCTTTTCCATTATCATTTGTCGTCGTCGGAGAAGTAGGCATTCTGAAAGTCGTTTTCATTGAGGCGCACTCGCTTGTTCCATCTTTGGCGCGACTGCTTCTCGAAAGCGAACATATTGACGGTGCCTTCAATTGTGGCTTCAAACGTCAAACTGTTTTTCACTCCAATCTTTCCAGCCTCAAGCGCTGCATCCTGGTTTGCACCGATGTAGGTGAACACCCAGCCCTTTTTGCACAGGCGGTCAATCAGTTTCTTCACCGATGCGCCGTCCCACTCGATGGAGTCGTTTTCATAGCCGTCGGTGATGATTGTTACAAGCACCTTGTCCTCCTTGCCTTTGCTTTTTTCAAGGTCGGTGACCGATGTGCCTATGGCATCGTATAGGGCAGTCATTCCGCGGAGCGTGTAGTCGTTGGGGGTGAGAGGCGATGTCTGCTCGGCAATGGTGTTGCGGTAGGCATATTGCAGAGGTTCTCCGCCGCTGGCGAAGGAGAGCACGGTGACCGACTGCTCGATTTTGTCGCTTTTTTTGGCTTCCTCGCGGATGGTTGACAGCGTTTCGTTGATACCGGCAAGCGCTTGTTCGTAGATTGACGTCATTGAACCCGATGCGTCGACGATGATGAGATTGTGTACTTTAAATTGTGCCATGATTTTGATGTGTTTAGTAGTTAATAATGCTTGGTTGCGTAATTTTGACGCAAATATAAAGACGAAGAAATAAACAACAAAATTTAATGTGTAAAAAATACGCAAATATGCCGATTTTTAACTTTTGTTTGCGTATCCATGACACAAACGTGCGTTTTTGTCGGAAAATAGGCTTAAATTTGTATTGTTGAAAAATAAGGGGTAGAAAATGTACAGTTATGAATATCCACATCCGGCTTTGACCACCGACTGCGTTGTGTTCGGATTCGACGGCTCTGGGCTGAATCTGTTGCTTGTAGAGCGAGGGTTGAAGCCGTATAAAGGCAAATGGGCTTTGCCGGGCGGCTTTGTGAGAATTGACGAGACGCTGGAAGAAGGAGCATTGCGCGAGTTGCGCGAGGAAACAGGAGTGATGGATATCTATATCGAGCAGCTGCAGGCATTCAGCCGTGTGGACCGCGACCCTCGCGAGCGTGTGGTCACGGTGGCGTTTCTTGCATTTGTGCGTCAGGAAGGCTATGAGGTCATAGCCGGTGACGATGCCGCCAAGGCACAGTGGTTTCCGGTGGATATGTTGCCTGATTTGGCATTCGACCATAGCGAGATTGTACGTGTGGCACTCGACAAACTGCGGTGGAAAATCACCTATGAGCCGTTGGCATTCCGTTTGCTCAACAAAGAGTTTACGATGACACAGGTGCAGACCATCTACGAGGCGGTGCTCGGGCAAAAGTTCGACCGTCGCAACTTCCACAAAAAGATGACCGCCATGGGCTACATTGTGGCAACAGATGGTGTGGGGCGGCGAAACTACGAAGCGTTCGATATTCTTAATG
>ERZ791881.1420-NODE-1420-length-15281-cov-4.934783_pt1 | contig 15281 bp, 16 predicted proteins | sample MGYA00510161_ERZ791881 | MGnify/ENA primary metagenome ERZ791881 (study PRJEB30046, sample SAMN00792073) | human gut metagenome | study: EMG produced TPA metagenomics assembly of the A metagenome-wide association study of gut microbiota in type 2...
TTTATCGGCAAAATTGATTGAATGATACCAATATCTTTAACTATGTGATACCGGGCTTACAGAGCCTGGATATGGAGCCGTTCACGGTCTACCCGGAGCTGTCCTCCACCTATGTGTTTGCCCGCAGTCCTAAAAACGAAAAAGAAATGGTGTTTGTAGAACGGGTGATTTTTCCACGCCTGACCGATTTCTACACCTATGACCTGATGAACGGATTGCACCACGGCCACGCGCCCAGCCAGTGCCAAGGCTGCGGAAGATACTTTCTGACCACCAACGGCCACATCCCCAAATACTGCGACGGCATTGCCCCGCAGGACAGCCGCTATACCTGCCGGCAGTACGGCGCGATGATGCACCAGAAGGAGCAGAACAAACAGCACCCGGTCTACCGCCTGTTCAATACCCGCACTGACACCATCCGCAAGCATCACCAGAGAGGGAAGATCTCCGATGACCTGCGGCGGGAGGCACTGTATCTGGCGGGGAGCTACCGGGACAAGGCACTGATGGACAACGACTATGCCGCTGACGGATATGCGCGGGACATGGAATTGGAACACATTTACGCGGAGGCAGAAAAGCGGCTGAAATGAGGAAGGGGGCGTTCCTGTGACGAAAAATATGTACACCGTTGCCGGGGACGGCCCCTGCAATGAAGAGCTGGCGTTGCGAATGCAAGCCGGAGACAAAAACGCCGCGGAGCGGCTCGTCTCACAGAACGAGGGTTACCTCACCGACCTGGCGCGGGCGTACACGCCGTGGTGTGAGATGGAGGATTTGAAGCAGGAGGCGGCGCTGGCATTGCTGGACGCGGCGAGGCACTTTGACCCCGTCTACGGAACGAAGCTGCTGACCTATGCGACGCCCGTGATGGAAGCGGCGCTGTCCGACTATGCCGCGCAGTATTCTTCCTCTCTGTCCATTCCCATCAGCCGGTACAATCAACTGCGCAGGGTGGCATACCTCTGCGCCGAGGGATGGGACTCATCTGATGCTGAGTTGGTCAAGGTGGTGTGCGGAGAACTGAATGTATCTGCCAAGGTTGCTGGGACATTGATAAAAGAATACCGGACGCTGTGCGGCGCGCGGCAGTTGGGCGACGATGTGTTCTCCATCAGTTGCGGCGGCGATCCTGCCGTGGCCTATGACCGCATGATGCGTCGGACGCTGCTGATGCGGCGGATGGAGGAGGTGCTGACGCCCAGAGAACTGAATCTGGTGCGGAGTTATCTGGGCATCGGTCAGCCGGACGAGGTTGGCATGACCTTTCAGGAGCTGGCGATCTACCTCAACTACAACGGCCCCAGCGGAGCGGAGAAGGCGTACAAGGCCGCGCTGCGGAAACTGAAAAAGGACTTATACGGCGGGGCTTACGGCCGGTGGCTCTCCGCGCAGAAAGCCATCCGTTCCGCTAAAGCGGAGGCGGAGCAGGACGCGGGGCAGTACTTAGCGCCGCAGAGGACGTGGTGGGGCGAAAAAGAGCTGATGGCGCGGTTTATCTGCGAGGTCGTTTCGCTGATCCGTGTTCATGAGATTTTCAGTGACGCATTGGAGAATATTGCTGCAAAAATTTTTGAGGAGTCTTGAAAATTGTACGTTTTCAAGACTCCTCAAGATCATTCCAGCTCAAATGCGCCGGTATAAAGCTGATAATACCGATATCTTTTGTGGGGGTTGCAAAGCGCACCCAAGTTGAGCGAGATGGACACAACATGGGAGGAACACCTCACGCCGTCCACGCACTGGATAAATGCGGGATGTCAAAAGATTAAAGAGAGCTGGCTCGTGCCAGCTCTCTTATACTGTGCGCTGTCAGGTTCTACGGTTACTATCAAAGTGCATTGACGGTTCCTGATTTCTCAAATATTCTGTTTCAGGCAGGTCTTAATGTCATCCTCAGCATTGGTAATAAGCCGCAAGTCGAATGTGTCCACTAAATACTGAAGCACATTCGGGCTCAAAAATGCCGGCAGGGTAGGGCCTAAATATATGCCTTTAATTCCCAGACTCAATAATGCCAGCAAATCAGCAACAGCCTTTTGTTCGTACCATGATACGATCAACGACAAAGGCAATCCGTTTACATCGGTACCAAAAGCATCTGCTAAACCTGTTGCGATCCGTATGGCAGAATATACATCATTGCATTGCCCGACATCCAAAAGTCTCGGCAGACCCGCTACTTCACCGAAATCCAGTTTGTTAAATCTGTATTTTCCGCATGCGAGCGTTAATATCACGCAGTCTTTCGGGACCATCTTAGCAAACTCTGTATAATAGTTTCGACCGGGTCTTGCTCCGTCACAGCCGCCAATAAGAAAGAAATGTCTGATTTTTCCTGCTTTTACTGCCGCTACGATTTTGTCAGAATCGCTTAATACCGAATGATGCCCGAATCCGACAAGTATCTCGTGGGGCTCCTGATCCTCCGGATAGCCGCCCAATTCTATTGCCTGCTGAATGATTTCACTGAAATCCTTTTCACCGTTTTCTCTTTTCCCAATGTGTTTTACCCCTTCCCAGCCCACTACATTCGTGCTGTAGATTCGGCCTTTATAGCTCTCTCTCGGCCGCATAAGGCAATTCGTCGTCATTAGAATACATCCCGGAAGATCATCAAATTGTTTTTGTTGATCTTGCCACGCACCACCGAAATTTCCGACAAGGTGGGGGTATTTTTTTAATCCCTCATATCCGTGGCACGGCAGCATTTCACCGTGTGTATACACATTGACCCCCGTTCCCTTTGTTTGTTCCAGCAGCATTTCCAAATCCTTCAAATCATGTCCCGAAACAACGATAAAGGGTCCTTTCCTCATATGGATATTGACCCTATGGGGTGCCGGATTTCCGTAAACTGCAGTATTGGCTTCGTCCAATTTTTTCATAACCTCAATTGCCGCTTCTCCGGTGCGCATGGTCATTCGGATCAGTTCTTCCACTGTAAGGTTATCGTCTGTGAGAGCTTCCAATGCCTGAATATAAAATTCATCTACCTCATCACTGTAATAGCCCAGTTCTCTTGCCTGATGCCCATAGGCGCTGATACCTTTCAGTCCGTATAAAATGGTTTGCCTCAATGAGCGAATATCCGGGTCAAGGGATTTATCATACATAATTCCCGCGAATTGAGCATCCTTTAGCATTTGTGTTTTTGTTTCGGGAAGATCATAAGTGGCGTATGATATCTGATTGTGAAGCTCTCCTGTGATTGTTCTCAAATTTTCTTTTATCCGTTGTGATTCGTTCAATAATTCCACGTGTACTTTCGAATCAAAATTAACATTCGTCAGCGTTGTGAAAAGAACATTTTCGATAAACCGTATGATATTTTTATCGATATGCTGTCCCTCATCTTGCAGAACTTTTCCGTAACAGCTGATCCCTTTGATTTGAAAGATCAGCAAATCCTGCAGATTGGCGATTTCCGGTGTCTTTCCGCAAACACCAAGCTTTGTACAGCCCTTTCCGTTCGCTGTTTGCTCACATTGATAGCAAAACATTTCGTATCCTAAATCCATATTATTCATATGCTGACCATCCTTATCTTTCGTTTTTATAGTTAAAGTATCGGTCAGGAAACGAAAAATATACTTGGTATGAGAGAGCTTACTAATTGTCTCATGTGTGTCTATGCGTCATTTGCTGTAGCGGTTACGTCGAAACAACAGATATCGTTGCAGATAGAGAAACACCACAAGTTTTCTTGTTGACAAACTATCGCCATAGCGATATAATCAATTCGGGTTAAAACTATCAGTGGAGCGATAGGCTCGTGAAAGAGGCACAGCTATGAATAAAATAATCTGCGTTTATCATGGTTCCAGTCAAATTATCCAACAGCCTGTTATTGGCAAAGGAAACCCAAACAACGATTACGGACTGGGGTTCTACTGTACTGAGAGTGTGGAGCTTGCAAAGGAGTGGGCTTGTTCCGCTGAAGCGGATGGCTTTGCAAATCGATATGCCTTTGATCTAAACGGCCTGTCTATCCTCTCGCTTACAGGAGGTAATTATCATATTCTCAATTGGCTTTATGTGCTGCTGAATAATCGGAAGTTCCGTATTGGCGGGGCAGTCGCAAGGCAAGCCAAGCAGTATATTGACGAGCATTTTGCGGTAGAGTATAAGCAGTATGATGTCATCAAAGGATATCGGGCGGACGATTCTTGTTTCTCATTCGCAAGTGCGTTTCTGAATAATACGATTTCTCTCCAACAGCTTGAAAAAGCGATGTTACTTGGGAAGCTGGGCGAACAGATCGTTGCGATGTCGGGAAAAGCGTTTGCTCGATTTACATTTGAGGAAGCCATTCCTGCACCGTGTGATATGTATTATCCGAAGAAGCTGGCACGAGACAGTAAAGCGCGCGAGGATTTTGCAAAAGAGAAGGATCGTGAAACGGTTTTGTCTGAAAAATATGTGCTGGACATCATTCGGGAAGAATGGGGGAATGAAGATGAACGCCTACAACGAATTATACTTGGATGATGCGATGGCCAATCTCGGAGATATGGTCGAGTACGCCGTGTGTACACTCGGCTATGCACCGGATGACTTCTTTGGCTGGTTCATTTCCTCCGGAATTGCCTCAAAATTCGAGAATGGAAATCCGAAGTATGTTGCAGGAATGTCGGGGGTCGAACTGGCAGACGCTGTGCTTGCTGCCGTGAATATGCAGAGTGAGCGTCATCATCAGCCCCATCTATCCTCAAAGGGGAGAGAGTACTGGGCCGGATGGATCCTTGCCTATTACCAGTGGGAAACAAACCGACGCTTCAGCGATATGGTAGAATACGGATTGACTCTATCGGTAGTGATGTCTCTATATATCCTGCACGAAGCGGATGTAAGCAAATTCGTGGAGAGTGCAGATGAGATCATTCAAAGGAACAAGGGTAGCCGTAAGTCTAAGCTACAGCTTACACGGAAGGCGAGAGGGCTGACACAGCAGCAGCTCAGTGAAGCATCCGGAGTCTCCTTGCGAATGATCCAGCTCTACGAGCAGAAGCAGTACGAACTTGCAAAAGCGCAGGCCGGTATTGTGCTTGACCTTGCCAAAGTACTTGGATGCGATGCCGCTGATCTGATCCAGGGATAGAGGGTAAAGATATTCAGCCGAACTGGGCTGCTGAACCCGCATTTTATCCAGACTACTATTTGACTACTACCGCGAAAAACCTCGGAGCCCTTGCACCACAAGGGTTCCGAGGTTTTCTCATAAATCGCCGGAAATTTGTGCAACACTAATCAAACCTTTGCGCCGCAAGGCTTTCCGGTTTGACGGCCTGATAACTCCGACATTTCAGGCGTCTCCAGTTGAGATATGGCGCAAAGCCTTGCCGCCCATGCGTTTGCGGGAACGGCATAGAAAAAATGCGTGGTCGTTGACTACTATTTGACGACTATCGCAAAAACCCACAATCAAATACGCGCCCGTAGCTCAGTTGGATAGAGCGTTAGACTCCGACTCTAAAGGCCGCTGGTTCGAATCCAGTCGGGCGTACCAAAAAGAGTTACCGGTATAGATGCGTCTGGCTTTGCGCCAGACGCATCAACCGTTTCCGCTCATAAGGAAGTATTTTCTTATGAGAGATTGGTCGCAACCTCTGTTACGGAGGCTGCGGCCTTTTCTCTTTCTGTGGTAGATCACGGCCTTGATGATTCTGCGATAGGCGCAACTGTCTACGGTGCATTCATCTTGCCTGGTGATGCAGCTATATATGACGGATGATCTGATCTACCGCGAGGTCACGCTTACCGGCGTGTCCGGGCGTCTGATCTGGGACACCTGGCAGGATTTTGCCAAGGTGATGAGCGGTCCGTACTACAAGCTGGATAAGATCATCGGTGGCCGGTATAGGCTGGAGCAGTACGAGGATGCACTGGCGGCGATCCGGCAGGGCGTTCCGGGGAAGATGCTTCTCTACCCCGATGCAAGCAATATGTAAGGGTTGACAGGACGAACCCTTTCATATATAGTTGGCAAGTGTCTTTTTTCATTCAACGAATACTCTCCTCAAATCATGGATACGCACCGGTGCCGCCAACCATCGGTGCGTATCCCTTGATTGGAAAGGTAAGGTTACGCATGGTCTATTATCTCGAAACACGATCCACCGACCCGTACTATAATCTGGCGTTTGAGGAATACGTCCTGACCCATCGCACAGAGGGTGACTACCTGCTGCTGTGGCAGAACGACAACACCGTGGTGGTGGGGCGCAACCAGAACACGGCAGAGGAGATCAACGCCGACTTTGTGGAGGCGCACCATATCCGCGTGGTACGCCGCGGCACCGGCGGCGGCGCCGTGTACCACGATCTGGGCAATCTGAACTACTCCTTCATCACCGATGCGGGAGAGAAAGAAAAGCTGTCCTTTGCGCGCTTCACGGAGCCTGTGGTCAAGGCGCTGTGCGAGCTGGGGCTCTCCGCCTCCGCCAGCGGCCGCAACGACATACTGGTGGACGGCTGCAAGGTCTCCGGCACGGCCCAGCGGCTGAGCGGCGACCGCGTCCTCCACCATGGTACACTGCTGTTTGACTCCGACCCTTCTCTGGTGGCGGGGGCGCTGACTGTCCACCCGGAGAAGTTCCAGTCCAAGAGCGCCAAATCGGTGCGCGCCCGTATCGGCAATATCCGCAGTTTCCTGCGGGAGGACATGACCCTGCCCACATTCTGGGAATACCTTCGCACGGCGCTTGCACAGGGCGCGTTTCAGGAGACGACCCTGACGGAGGAGGAATTGCGGGAGGTACAGCGCCTGCGGGATGAGAAATACGCCACATGGGACTGGAATTACGGCAAATCCCCGGCGTATGATATGGTGAACCACCGCCGCTTTGCCGGCGGTACGCTGGAGGTACACATGAACGTGCGGAGCGGCGTGATCCGGGAGATCGCCTTCTCCGGGGATTTCCTGTCCCGCCGGGAGCTGGCGCCGGTGACGGAGGCGCTGTGCGGCTGCGCCGTGGAGCCGGAAAGCGTTGACCGCGTGCTGCACCAATTCCCGCTGGAGGAGTACTTTGGTACCATCACGGCGGAGGAGGTGCGGGACACCGTCTGCAACAGAGGCGGCGTGGAATGAGCATTCGGGTAACGCTAAGCGCAAATGCCGGCGTGGCTATCGAGACCGGCGGTATCCGTATCTGGGTAGATGCGCTGCATGATGTGCAAGTGCTGGGTTTTTCGACCCTACGCGCCCAGCGCCTCCGACAGCTGTGGACGGCGGAGGCGTTTCAATCGCCGGATGTCATCGTATACACCCACTGTCACCCCGACCACTATTCGCAGCAGCTCACAACAGAGGCGCACCTCCGTTGGCCGAAGGCACGTCTGATTCTGCCGCAGAAGGAGTTCGCAGAGCAGGAACTGGTGTCTGGCGATGAATATACAGCGGTGGTAGAAGGTGCTGTACTGCATTTTTACCGCCTGCCCCATGAGAGCCAGCACTACACCGCCGATGTGTCCCACTACGGACTGACCATCACCCACGGGACAGAGGCGATCCTGCTGCCGGGAGACTGTGCCGTGACGTCACCGGCGCTATTGCCGTTGATCGCCAGACAGCACTTTCGCCTTGTACTGCTGAATTTTCCGTGGATCACCCTGCGGAAGGGCCGGGAATTTATCGAGCAGCATATACTTGCTGACCATATCATCGTCGACCATCTTCCGTTCGCGGAGGACGACACGGAACATTTCCGCGCTGCAGCGGTGTCCGAAGCGGAGCGGCTGCGGAGCGGCTGCACACATATTCTGGACGATTTCCTGCAAGCGGCCACGATTCCGTGAGGCGCGTGGAGCTGCGCCGCGGCAGCCTGCTACACTGGATATGTATGAAATAAGAATCCCCCTCCGGCTCGGAGGGGGAATTTCGCCGTTAAAGGGGAAATAAGGGAAAACTGAAATTTTGAGCATAGGAAAAACCTCGTAACCGGCATGGTTACGAGGTTTTCATCTGTCATATATCTCTTGTTATCTGCTGAGCGCATTTTCAGTTGACTACAATTTGTAGTCAACTCACTGCCGTACCCTTCAGAAGGCCACTGATGATAGCTTTTGAATCCTCAGTGTTTCGCAGACTGGCCTCCTATACGCTCATTCCACGATGAAATGCACTGCATTCAACAAGCGGTGGTAATGTACTTTTCCATCATTAGCGCCTCCATCCCCACAACATTGATTTCTGCGGCTTTGCCTTGGCGACTTTGATTAATATCTCATCTACGGCTTCTGTGTACCGTCCCGCCGCAAACAACTTGTTGCGGAACCGGTTCAGCCCCTCAATGATAAGCCGCCATTCCTGCCGGTTCAGTTCCACATAGTATTTTTGCTTCATACGCTGCTCCTCCTTTGATTTTCTGCAATTATTGTAGCAGGAGAATTATGCCGACAAGCACGGTATCCATCTGGTGCGCCGCATGAGCGGCGGCGGCACCATCTATACGGACATGGACGGCTGGCAGTTCACGTTCATCCAGCACAAGGAGGCCGGGGAGATCGAATTCGGCCAGTACATCGCCCCGGTGATTGACGCGCTGGGGGAGATGGGGGTGAGCGCCGCCTTCAACGGCCGAAACGACCTGACCATCGATGGCAAAAAGTTCTCCGGCAACGCCCAGTACCGGCTGGGCGACTGCATCGTGCATCACGGCTCCCTGCTGTTCGACACGGATATTGCGCAGATGGTGGCGTCCACCACGGTGGACAGCTACAAGATCACCTCCAAGAGCATCAAGTCCGTCCGGGATCGCGTGACCAACATCTCCGAGCATCTTCCCACCCCCATGGACGCGGAGGCCTTCAAGGAGACGATGGTGCGGCACATTATGAACGGCAGCACCGCTACATACACCGTCACGCCGGAGGACGACGCCCGCATCCGGGAGATCGCCGGGGAGCAGTTCCGGAGCTGGGAGCGGATCTTCGGCAGAAGCCCGAAGTTCACCATCGACCGGACGGGGCGCTTTGCCGGCGGGAAGGTACAGTTCAAGCTGGACGTGCAGAAGGGGCTTATCCGGGACGCCGCCGTATACGGCGACTTCTTCTCCACGCTGGACGCCGATACCCTCTGCGCCGCGCTGATGGGCTGCCCCTATGAGCGGGGTGCGGTGCTGGCAGCACTCCGCAGCCACGGCATTGACGGTGCGGTGTACCGCATTTCCGCCGAGGAGCTTGCGTCGGTGGTGGTGGACTGAACCGCTGTCCGCCTGTCCGCTGTGAACCTTACATTCCCATATTGCAGCAAGACCGCCTACAGAAAACTGTAGACGGTCTTTTTTTCTTTAATTTTCGCTTCTTGCGATTTCCAGAACAAAGAGCGAGCCGCAGGTTTCACCCACATTTTTGAAGCTGTGATGCACCTTGGCAGCGTAGGCTGTTGTGTCGCCCGCGTGCAGATGACGCACCTCCGTCGAGCCATTCTCCTCTGAGCGAAGATAGATGTCAAATGTTCCATCCAGCACAAGGACATATTCCATTCCCTCGTGGTGATCGAAGGAATGCTGTGCGCCGGGCTCATAAAACAGGCGAAATCCACCCAGCTTAAAAGGATCGTGTCCTTTTGCGAGTCCGAAAGCCTTGATACCCGGCTCAAAGGCGACCTCCGAGGCTGCATTCAGGTTGATCACCTTTTCATCGGCGAGAGGATGGGTAGATGTTACATCTGCCAAGGTCTTGCCGTAGAGCTTGACCAGTGCATGGACCTTTTGAAAGCTGATCCCGCATTTCCCGTTTTCGACCATACTGATGAAGGCCGGCGTGACGCCAACGCTCTCTGCCACCTTCGCCAGCGAAAGACCCGCCTGCTGTCGGAATTCCTTCAATTTTGTCCCAATGATATAGTTGTCCACATTGTGATTCTCTCTGCCCATACGCACATCCACCTTGTCAAAAATAAACAGCATCACAAATCTCTCCCATTCTGTGATGCTGTTTTAATTTTATCACAAAACCCAGTGAAAAGAAAGTGCCATGTATAACATTTTAGATAAGTTTTATGATTAAATATACTTGACATATTAAGCGTAATACTCTACAATAAAAATTACTTAAAAATTAAGTAGTTTTGTTCGGTATTCACAAGAATGGAGGAGGTGAGAAATGAATCGGTACATCATTGAGTTTGGCATTGGCATGGACTTCCATGGTCAAAATGTCAGTAAGGCTGCTGCAAAAGCGGCGAAAAATGCAATTTCATCCAGTTGTCTTTGCGGATTGAGTGAAGTTCTGGGAATGGAGGAGCTCAGTCAAGTGAAGGTCAAGGTCACAATCGCAGTACCAAGACCGGAGGAGGTCAATCATCAGCAGGTCGCGGACTGCTTCCCCATTGGAAGCGTTGAGGTGCAGGCAGTAAACGGCGGTCTTCATTTTCCCGGCCTGTATCTCCCGCAGTTTGGTGACCGCGATGACAGCATCGAAGTGGCTGTCGCGGCGGTAGAGGTGGTAATTCCGGAGCGGAACGCCGTTCCTGAATAATATTATGAGGAGGTCATCTAATGAAAGTATCCAAGGAAGCCATGAAAGACATGTACCTGCGGATGATCCGCATCCGCGAATTTGAGAGTAAGGCACAGAGCCTGTTTGCTGATGGCAAGATCCCCGGATTTGTTCATTTGTACCTTGGCGAAGAAGCTGTCGCCACCGGTGTGTGCGCCTGCCTGCGGGATGACGATTATATCACCAGCACCCATCGCGGTCATGGTCATATCGTAGCCAAGGGCGGCGACCTGAAGTTCATGATGGCGGAGCTGTTTGGCAAGGAAACTGGCTACTGCAAGGGCAAGGGCGGCTCCATGCACATCGCCGACCCCGACAAGGGCATTCTGGGTGCCAACGGTATCGTGGGTGCCGGTCACAACATCGCGGTAGGCGCAGGCCTTTCCGCCAGCTACCGGGGAACCGATCAGGTTTGCGTCTGCTTCTTCGGCGACGCTTCTACCAATCAGGGCACCTTCCACGAGTCTCTGAATATGGCCGCAATCTGGAAGCTCCCCATCATTTTCGTTTGTGAGAACAACAATTATGGCATTTCCATGAGTCAGGCGCGCCATCAGGCCATCAAGGATGTGGCGGATCGCGGGGCAGCCTACGGCATTCCCGGCATTGCCGTGGATGGCAATGATGTTATGGCGGTCAACGAAGCTGCTGCCGAGGCGGTGGCACGAGCCAGAAAGGGACAGGGTCCCACCCTGCTGGAATGCAAGACCTATCGCTGGAGAGGGCATTTCGAGGGAGATCCCGCCAACTATAAGCCCAAGGAGGAGCAGGAGGCGTGGCTGAAGAAGGACCCCATTCCCCGATTCGCCGCATTTCTCAAGGAAAACAAGATCCTGACCGCGGAGGATCTGGCTGCGCTGGATCAGCAGGTTCAGGAAGAATTGGCGGAAGCCATTCGCTTTGCCGATGAGAGCCCCATCCCCACTGTCGATGCTGTCGTTCAGGATGTTTATTCCGATATCGTTGAGGAGGTACGTGCCAGATGAAAAAGATGAGTTATGCAGAAGCGATCCGTGAAGGCATGAGCATCCGGATGCGCGAAGATCCCAGTGTTCTGCTGTTTGGCGAGGATGTGGGAGCCTTCGGCGGCTGCTTTGGTGTTACTGCCGGTATGTTCGATGAGTTTGGTGACAAGCGGGTACGGGATACCCCGATTTCGGAGGGTGCCATTATTGGCGCCGCTGTCGGCTCCGCCGCCACCGGCCTGCGCCCCATTGCCGAGCTGATGTTCTGCGATTTCCTGACGGTGGGCATGGATCAGCTGGTGAATCAGGCGGCAAAGATGCGCTATATGTTCGGCGGAAAAATCTCCATGCCCATGGTGGTTCGCCTGCCCGGCGGCGCAGGCGTAAGTGCCGCCGCACAGCACTCTCAGTCCTTGGAGGCATGGGTCACCCATGTTCCCGGCTTGAAGGTCGTATATCCCTCCACCCCGCAGGATGCGCTGGGGCTTATGCTCTCCTCCATTGATGATGAAAACCCCGTCATGTTTGTGGAGCACAAGGCCATGTACACGATGAAGGGTGATGTGGACAGCTTCGAGCCCATCCCTCTCGGAAAGGGTGACATCAAGCGCAGCGGTGAGGATGTGACCATTATTGCAACCGGAAAGATGGTTCATGAGGCTCTGGCCGCCGCCAAGATTCTGGAGGAAGACGGCATTTCCGCCGAGGTACTTGACCCCCGCACGCTGTATCCTCTGGATAAGAAGCTCATCGCACAGTCGCTGGGCAAAACGCATAAGGCAGTGATCGTCACGGAGGAAAACCGGAGAGGCGGTTACGGTGGAGAGATCTCCGCTATCATCGCCGAAGAAATGTTTGATCTACTGGATTGCCCCATCGTCCGCATTGGCGCACTGGATACGCCGGTTCCCTTCGCTCCCGTTCTGGAGCAGGCTTATCTGCCTAACGCTCAGGATATCGTGAAGGCCGTCCGTACACAGGAATAAGCAGATCAGGCGGAGAGGAGGGGTACTGTGTCCAGTATTGGTATCATCGCAAATCCCGCTTCGGGAAAGGATATCCGCAGACTGGTTTCCTACGCCACAACGATTGACAATCAGGAAAAGGTCAATATTGTCAAGAGGATCGTGCTGGCGGCTCAGGCAATGGGTGTTGATACGATTTGGTTTATGCCGGACACCTTTCAAATCGGCTGGGCAGTCATTGAAGACCTTTCCAGAGATGAAAAGCTGACGGCTGATTGCCGCCTGCTGGATATACCGCTGACTGCTACCTCGCAGGACACCATAGCGGCCGCTGCGGAAATGGAACGGCTTGGTGTTGGATGCGTTGTGGTTCTCGGCGGCGACGGAACCAGTCGGGCTGTTGCCAAGGGTATAAAAAAGGTACCTCTCCTCCCCCTTTCCACCGGAACCAACAATGTGTATCCGGAAATGCTTGAGGGGACTGTCGCCGGTATGGCTGCCGCCGTTGCCGCGCAGTTTTCAGACCCAGCCATATGCTGTGTTCGGGACAAGCAGATCGAAGTTACGCTGAATGGATCGCTGACGGATATTGCATTGATCGACGCAGTTATTTCCGATGACCTATGTGTGGGCTCAAAGGCCATCTGGGACGCCTCAAAGCTCCGGCACATTTTTGTGACAAGGTGCCATCCTGCCAGCATCGGCTTTTCCACAGCTGCCGGGTGCCTGCAAATCGTCAAAGACACGGACGACTACGGATTAGCCGTAGAATTGCGATCGGAGGGTGAGAAAATCATCGCACCGATCGCGGCGGGCGTCCTATCTGAGCTGGAGATCTGGCAGGCAAAGCGTATGCCGCTGGACTGCCCGGAAACGCTGCTGTTACAGGAGGAATGCATGGTGGCTTTGGATGGCGAGCGAGAGTTGCGCGGACACGCGGGAGATACCTTGACTTTTACCGTCACGAGGCATGGCCCATGGCGCGTACAAGCAAAAAGAGCACTTGAAGAAGCTGTCCGCCGCGAATTCTTCGCTGCCGGCAGAATGATCGATCCCACATAATTACGAGGAGGTGTATACATGGCGCAAGAAGTCTTGATGCCAAAGCTGGGCCTGACCATGACGGAAGGGACCATTGAAGAATGGAAATACAAGGAAGGCGATAGCGTCAAAAAAGGCGATATTCTGTTTTCCGTGGCAACAGATAAATTGACAAACGATGTGGAGGCAGAGGCGGACGGTGTTCTGCTGAAAATCCTGCTTCCCGAGGGGGAGACCGCACCGTGCAAGGCGGTGATCGCTTACATTGGGGAAGCGGGCGAGGTCATTGCAGAGGGCGGTGCTTCCGCAGAAAGCACCGCGGCGCAAGCTCCGGCTTCTTCCGCGGCGGCTGTTCCCGCCAAGGCTCCCGCTGCCACACGCGATCCGGGTACGCCGGTTTTAGCTTCTCCGGCAGCGAAAAAGCTGGCCAAGGAAAAGGGCGTTGACCTTGCTCTTGTTGCCGGAACCGGCCCGAAGGGGCGGATCACTCTTGAGGATGTCGAAGCATATCTAACCGCGCCCAAGGCCGATGAACCCGCTGCCGAAGTAAAGACCAGTCCTTTGGCTGCAAAGATTGCTGAGGAGTTGGGCGTTGATGTTTCCAAGATCCAGACCGATGGCCGTGTGATGAAGGCAGATGTTCTGGCCGCTGCCGGCGTGTGTACGGCAGCTCCTGCCGCTGAAGCAGCCCCCGCGATCTCCGCCGGCGACAACGATGAGCCCCCCGTGAAGGTGAATCCGCTGCGCCGGAGTATTGCCGCCAACATGGCAAATTCCTGGCATACCTCTCCCCGCGTGACCTATACCTTCGCCGTGGATGTGACCGCGATGAAGGATCTGCGGGCAAAGCTGAAGGATAGCCTGAAGGAGCAGGGGATCAAGCTGACCTACAACCATATTCTGATGAAGGTGGTTGCCAAGGCACTGATGGAGTTCCCGGATGTCAACGCCAGCTTCGCGGACAATATGCTGACACGGCATAAGCACGTGAACATGGGACTGGCTGTGGCGAAGGGCGACGGCCTGATCGTGCCGAATGTGAAGAATGCCGACAGCAAGAGCCTTGCGGAGATCGCGAAAGAGACCGAGGCTCTGATCTAAGCTACCCGCAGCGGAAAGATCGATATGAAGGACATGACCGGCGGAACCTTTACGATCTCCAGCCTGGGTCCCTATGGCGTGCGGAGCTTCTCCCCGATCATAAACCAGCCTGAGCTGGCGATTTTGGGTGTATGCGACATCGTGGATACGCCCATTGTGTGCAACGGCGAGATCGTGATCCGTCCCATGATGAATCTGTGCCTGACAGCGGATCACCGTGTGGTGGATGGTGTAATGGCCAGCAAGTTTATGAAACGGGTCGTGGAGCTGCTGGAGAATCTGTATCTCTTGCTTATCTGACAGAGAACGGACGGTGGCACTTGCCTCCGTCCGTTTTTGCCTAAAAAAGAGAACCGCGCTCTTTTCGCAAAGCGCGGATGCACAACCATGAAAATGCAGAAAGGACAGAGTAAAATGGCAACTGAAGTATTGATGCCCAAGCTGGGCTTGACCATGACAGAAGGCACAATCGAGGAATGGCGGATCAAGGAAGGGCAGCCGGTGAAAAAAGGCGAGGTGCTCTTTTCTGTTGCGACAGATAAGCTGACCAACGATGTGGAAGCAGATGCGGATGGTGTTCTGCTGAAGATCCTGCTGCCGGAAAGCGAGACCGCCAGCTGCAAGAGCGTCGTCGCCTATATCGGGCAGCCCGGCGAGGCGATTCCCGGCGTGGCTTCCGGCGCAGCTCCTGCCGCGGAGAGTG
>ERZ791881.1421-NODE-1421-length-15272-cov-7.511862_pt1 | contig 15272 bp, 10 predicted proteins | sample MGYA00510161_ERZ791881 | MGnify/ENA primary metagenome ERZ791881 (study PRJEB30046, sample SAMN00792073) | human gut metagenome | study: EMG produced TPA metagenomics assembly of the A metagenome-wide association study of gut microbiota in type 2...
CAGCAGGAACAGCTCTCCCGCGTCCCGCTCTGGCTCCAGCCCCCGGCTGGCGGTGTTTGCCTGGCCGTAGCGCCGGGGCTCCATATCGCCGCCGCCGGGCAACAACAGGGCGGCACACCGCACCGCATCCCGCAGATCCGGAGAGGCCAGGGGCCGTCCACCTGCTATCTCCAGCGCACGCTCGTAATTGATGTACTGGCCCGGCAGGCCCCAGAGAAACACTGTTGGACGCAAGGCGATCCCTCCTGTCAAATATCTCAGGCCCATTCTATCCGGGCAGCACGTCCAGAGTTCCGCCCGGTGGTTAAAAGCGGGGCGGAGAGAAACGAACGAAAAGTTAAAAGGTTTTCCTTGAAACTTTCCCGAAAATATGCCATAATAAAACCGCTTCCCGTCTCGCAGGACGGAACTGTACAGAGTGGCATCGAAGTGGTCACAACGAGCTTGACTTGAAATCGCTACGTCGGCGGGACGTGCTAACAGCCAAAAGGCTATGTCTCCCAAGGGCTTCCGGGCGCGGGTGTGAGCGGCGCTTCGGAAAAACGCTAACAAAATGCTCACAGTTATCCTGATTTGCGTTCTCACAACTAGATATGCAGCGGTATCGAAGTGGTCATAACGGGGCTGACTCGAAATCAGTTTGCGAGCAATCGCACGAGGGTTCGAATCCCTCCCGCTGCGCCAAAATGAATGACCCTGCCTGATTTGGGCGAATGCTTGGCGCTATTTTGGGTCAGGCAGGGTTATTTTAAGTATGAACCCCTTGCATTGCAAGGGGTTCATACTTTCTTGTATTAAGCACTTATGCTGCCGGCAAAGTACAAAACATTGAAATGATAGAGGTCAAATCCCTGTTATGCCACTGAAATATGGTCCACAAAAGAATTTTCTAAGGCAGAAGATATGATTTGTGAACTTGGCCTGAAATAAGTGTGATTTGCGGCACAAGGACTCCCTATACCTGCGGTTAATTTGAATGTCTGCATCCTTCTTCCCTGTTCTTCGTATGCCAAACCTCAGCCATAGGAGATCTGATGGATTTTTCAGAAGAGGTTGAGAACATCTGCGGGTTCTGATATAATGGGAGAAACAGATGTTCGACAGGGAGGACGCCACGATGACCGATTTGCTCTCCGGCCTCAACGCTGCCCAGCGCCAGGCTGTGACCGAAACCGAAGGATTTGTCCGTGTCATTGCCGGAGCCGGCTCCGGCAAGACAAGGGCGCTCTCCCATCGTTTTGCCTTTCTGGTGAACGAGCTGGGCATCCTGCCGGGAAATATCCTCTGCGTCACCTTCACCAACAAATCCGCAAATGAGATGCGCCAGCGCATCCACATCCTCACCGGCGACAATGACACGGGCTATATCAACACCTTCCACGGTTTCTGCGTCTCCGTGCTCCAGGAGGACAGCTACGCCGTCCAGTATCCCAAAAGCTTTCTGGTGCTGGACAACGCGGACATCGACGCTATGCTCCAAATCATCTACGAGGAGCGGGGATTGACGCTGCGGGATATGACCTTCTCCGCAGCCCGGGACATGGTCGAGATGCAGAAGCTGTTCAAGCGTCCGGACTACTATCTGGATATGATCGCCATGCCTCTGGACACGCTGAAGGAGAAGTATGACCAGGCGGACACCCCGGCAGACATCATTTTCTACGGCTATCTGTATCAGGAGAAGAAGTGTTTCGGACTGGATTATAACGACCTGATCAAGTTCTCCCTGTATATTTTCCAGCAGCATCCTGACATTCGGCTCAAGTGGCAGCAGCGGCTGGAGTACATCATGATCGACGAGTTCCAGGATATCGACCAGCTTCAGTACGAGCTGATGGAGGTTCTGTGCGGTTACCACAAGAACCTCTTCATCGTGGGAGACCCGGACCAGACCATCTACACCTGGCGGGGCGCCGACGTGAAGTACCTGCTGGACTTTGACAAGAAGTTTCCGGGGACAAAAACGATTCTAATGATGGAGAACTACCGCTCTGCGCCGGAGATTCTCTCTGCCGCGAATTCCCTGATCGACAAGAACCGGACTCGTATCAAAAAGGAATTGCAGCCCACGCTGCCCTCCGGCAGTCCGGTCATCTGCCACTTCGCGCAGACCCAGGAGGCGGAGGCCGAATGGATAGCGGGGGAGATGAAGGAGCTTCACGAGGCGGGCACGCCATACCGGGACATGACGGTGCTCTACCGGGCCCACTATGTGACCCGGGCGGTGGAGGAAGTCCTGCTGGGAGAGAAGATCCCCTATACGATTTACAGCGGCGTCCAGTTCTTTGACCGTATGGAAATCAAGGACGCCCTCTCGTACTTGCGGATGATTGCCTACAAGGACGACCTTTCCTTCCGGCGGATCGTCAACGTCCCCAAGCGGAATCTTGGGAAGCGGCGGATGGCATTTTTGCAGGAGTACGCAGAGAGGCAGGGCCGCTCCCTGTATCAGGCGCTGCAGGACAATCTGGAGGACCCACTTTTCAAAGGAACAGGCGCCGGAAGGTTTGTCGGCCTGATAGAGTCCTTTGCCGCCGGATATGGGGGGAGACCGGTGTCCGAGGTGCTTTCGGCCCTCCTCAATGAGAGCGGCTACGAGAAGATGCTCCGCACCGAGGGCAGCCAGGAACGGCTGGACAATCTGGCGGAGCTGAAGCAGTCGGTATATGAGTACGAGACCACCTGCGGGGAGGAGGTCACCCTGGAGCACTATCTGGCCCATGTGGCTCTGTTCACCAATGCCGACACGGCGGAGCAGGGAGACAAGGTGAGGCTGATGACCGTTCACGCCGCCAAGGGCCTGGAATTTCCCTATGTGTTCCTCTGCGGCATGAATGAGGGGATCTTCCCCTCCCGGAAGGTGCGGACGCAGCAGGCCATGGAGGAGGAGCGGCGGCTGGCGTTTGTGGCGCTGACACGGGCGGAGAAGGGACTGTACCTCTCCGAGGCAGACGGACGGAACTTCGACGGCACCCCCCGGTATCCCTCCCGCTTTCTTCTGGACATCGACCGCAATCTCCTGGCCTTCACCCGGCCGCCGGAGGAGGGCTTGATCCGGGCGGCCCGGGACTATATCGGCCACAGCCAGACCTATCTGCCGGAGACCGACGGGAACATGGCATTCTCCGTGGGGCAGCGGGTGAAGCATATTCTGTTCGGCTCCGGTACGGTGCTGGATGTGGACATGGACAAGGGTGCTCATGTGGTACAGTTCGATGAGATGGAGACGCCCCGAAAGATATCCTTCCGGGCGAAGCTGGAACGGATTTGACAAATCCTGGGAGGGATGGACGGGGGCTCCTGCCGCAATGCCGATCATTGGCGGGCCCGGGTGGAAGGAGCCCTGCCTCCAAAGCAAACCAGGCTCTCCGGAAAGGGAAACAGCTCCCGCTTTTCAAACGAATGGCTTGAAAAGCGGGAGCTATTCTTTTCGCTTCAGCACGGCGGAGTCTGATTTTCCATACTGTCCAAATCACAGCCGCCCCCCCTCTTCCTGGGATCACGAGGCCTTTTCAAACTGGCTGTTGTACAGGTCGGCGTAGAAGCCGCCTTTGGCCAGGAGTTCCTTGTGCGTGCCTTGCTCGATGATATCGCCGTCCTTCAGCACCAGAATCAGGTCGGCGTTTTTGATGGTGGACAGCCGGTGGGCGATGACAAAGCTGGTGCGGTGCTCCGTCAGCCGGTCCATGGCCTGCTGGGTGATGAGCTCTGTGCGGGTATCCACCGAGGAGGTGGCCTCGTCCAGAATCAGCATGGGATTGCTCTGAATCATGGCCCGGGCGATGGTGAGCAGCTGCTTCTGCCCGGAGGAAATGGCAATGCTGTCATCCAGCACGGTATCAAAGCCGTGGGGCAGGGTTTCGATGAAGTGATAGATGCCGCAGGCCCGGCAGGCCTCATCCAGCTGCTGGTCCGTGACCCCGGTCTTGTTGTAGACCAGATTTTCCCGGACAGTACCCTCAAACAGCCAGGTGTCCTGGAGTACCATGCTGAACAGGTCGTGGACGCCCTCCCGGGTCATTTCAGAGGTGGGCACGCCGTCGATTTTGATGTTTCCGCTGTTGATCTCAAAGAAGCGCATCAGCAGATTGACCATCGTGGTCTTGCCCGCTCCGGTGGGACCCACAATAGCCACCTTCTGCCCCGGCTGAATATGGGCAGAGAAGTCCTTGATGATGATCTTATCCGGATGATTCGGATAGCTGAATCGGACGTGTTCAAATTCGACTTCGCCCTGCACAGGAGAGAGTTCGGGGCGCTTGCCGGTCTCATCGGGCAGCTCTTTCTCGTGGAGAAAGTCGAAGACGTGGTCGCCGGCGGCTGCCGCCGTCTGCATCTGGGTCATGCCCTGGGCCAGGGTGCTCAGGGGAGAGGTGAACAGCCGCACATAGAGGATGAACGCAACAATGACGCCGAAGGAGATCTCTCCGCTCATGGCCAGGGCGGAACCCAGGACGCAGACCGCCACATAGCCCAGGTTGCCGATGATAGTCATCAGGGGCTGCATGATGCCGGAGAGGAACTGGCTGCGCCACTCTGCGTCGTACAGAACGGCATTCATCCCGCCGAAGGTCTCTTTTACCTGCTCGTTGGCCCGGGAGAGGCGCACCACGTCGTGGCCGGAGTACATCTCCTCAATATAGCCGTTCAGGGTGCTCAGGTTCTCCTGCCGGGCGGTGAAGTACTTCTGGGACCGGAGCATCACCGTAGCCATGATGAGGAAGCCCAGTGCCGTGACGGCAATGGCTGCCAGCGCCATACGCCACTCAGTGACAAACATCATCACCAGACAGCCGAGGAATTGGGCCGCTGCGCTGATCATGGAGGGCAGGCTGTTGGCCAGGGCCTGCTGCAGAGTACTTACGTCGTTGGTGATGCGGCTGAGGATGTCACCATAAGACACCTTGCTGAAGTAGCTCATGGGCACCCGGTTGATTTTTCGGGACAGGTCCTGCCGCATATCCCGGGACAGCTCCAGGGTGACCGTAGCCATGATGAAGTGCTCCACATAGGTAAAGACGGCACTGAAGCCGTAGATCACCAGCAGGATTACGCCGGTGCGGCCGATGGCGGCCAGATCGATCTCCCCGTCCAGGGCGTCGGAGATGAGGTCCGTGATCCGACTGAGCAGGCTGGGGCCGATGATGGTCAGCACTGCGCCGGCCACGGCGAAGCAAAAGGCCGCAACAGAGGGCGCTTTCAATTTGTTGGAATAGGTGAACAGTTTTCTGAGCACACCGCCGATGCCGCGCCTGCTCTTTCCCGGCGCGCACATTCTGTTCTGCATCATCTTTGGCATCTTGGTTTCCTCCTTAAGCCCCCAGCTCTTCCTGGGAGAGCTGGGACCGGGCGATCTCCTGGTAGATCGGGCAGGTCTGCATCAGTTCCTCGTGGGTACCCATCCCCACCATCCTCCCCTCGTCCAGAACGATGATCTTGTCCGCGTTCCGGATGGTGCCGATCCGTTGAGCCACGATCAGTCGAGTGGTATCCTTCAGCTCCCGGTCCAGGCCGGCACGGAGCCTGGTATCCGTCCGGTAGTCCAGGGCGGAGAAGGAGTCGTCGAACACCAGGATCTCCGGGCGCCTCGCCAGGGCCCGGGCGATGGAGAGCCGCTGCTTCTGGCCGCCGGATACGTTGGTGCCTCCCTCGGCGATGGGGGCATGGATGCCTCCGGGCATCCTGTCCACAAACTCGCTGGCCTGGGCCAGCTCCAGAGCCTTTTGAACGTCCGCATCGGAATCCTTGCCCCGGCTGGCGCCGAACAGCACGTTGCCGCGGACGTCTCCGGAGAACAGGATGGCCTTCTGAGTTACATAGCCGATGCGGTCATACAGGGCGTCGAAGGTGTAGTCCCGAACGTCCACCCCGTCCACCAGCACAGTGCCCTCCGTGGCATCATAGAACCGGGCGGCCAGGCTGACCAGAGTGGTCTTGCCGCTGCCGGTGGCGCCGATAAAGGCCACGGTCTCCCCCCGCTTGGCCTGGAAGGTGATGTGCTCCAGGACATTCTTGTCCGAGGAGGGATAGTGGAAGGAGACGTCCCGGAACTCCACAGTACCGGTTTCCAGGGCATCGATGCGGGCGCCCTGAGTCAGGCTGTTCCGGGTCTCCAACACCTCATTGATCCGCTGGGCGGACACCTGGGCCGCCGGGAGCATCATGATAATCATGACCATCATCATAATGGACATGATGACGTAGGTGGCGTAGGTGCCGAACACCACGATGTCGCTGAAGGCGGCCAGCCGTGCGGCGGTGTCCGCGGCAGGGACGGCGTTCACGATGGAGGCACCCACCCAGTAGATCACCAGAGACAATGCGTTCATGGCCAGGGTGACGCCGGGCATCAGGAAGGCAAAGGCCCGCTGGTTGAACAACTGCGTGCGCATCAGTTCCTCGTTGCCCTTCCAGAACTTGGCGTTCTGGTAGTCCTCAGCGTTGTAGGCGTGGACAACATTGATACCGTTCAAGTTCTCCCGGGCCACCAGGTTGATATGGTCGGTGAGCTTTTGCACCCGGCGGAACCGGGGCACCACCACGCCGATGATGACCGCCATCATCACCAGCAGGGCGGCCACAAATCCGGCGGTGATAGCGGAGAGGGTCCAACTCTTGCCCACGATTTTGATGATGGCCCACACTGCCATGACGGGGGACTTGATTAGGATCTGCAGGCCCATGGCCGTCAGCATCTGCACCTGGGTGATGTCGTTGGTGGTGCGGTTGATGAGGCTGGGGACGGAGAAGGTCATCATCTCCTGTTGGCCGAAGTCTGCGATCTTATGAAACACCGCCTCCCGGATGGAAAAGCTGAACCCGGCAGCCACCTTGGCGGTCAGATAGCCGCAGATGACGCACAGCACCGCGCTGGCCAGGGTGCAGCCCAGCATTTTCAGGCCGGTATGCAGGATGTCCGACAGGGTGCTCCCCGGCGTTTTAATCAGAACGGTCAGGCTGCTCATGTAGTCGGGCAGCGCCAGATCGAAATAAATCTGCCCCAGGATGAGCACTGCGCACACGGCGGCCATGGCCCACTCCTGCCGCCGTAGGTTACGAAGTAATTTCAGCATATAAATCCTCCTTGTGGTATCATCAATTGCTGTTTTGCCGCCAGAACCGGCCGGAGAAGCAGGCGCGCAGGATCGAGGCCGCATCCTGAAAGATCAGCAGGCTCCCGCTGAGGATGCTGAGGTGCGGACGGCCCGGAGAGGGGCGCAGACCGGGAAAAATCCGCCCGCTGCCAATAGAAGAACCAAGGCGGTGCACCGGCCCCGGCCTGGTCCCTCCGGCCGCTTCAGATTAAAGGAGCTGACAAGTTTGCTGAAGCCCGGGTACAGCAGCCGCATTCCAAAGAGATAGGGGAGTGCCGCGGCAGAGATCACGTTATCCACCGAACCGGAGATCATGCCGGATCTGCGTGGCGAAGAATCCCAAATAGGACCATATTCAGCAGTTCGCCTGCGGTTTCCAGCATGGCATGGAAATCCTGCGCGGGATGTCCGCCCTGATAACTCACAATCATATTCTGGAAAAGAGACTCGATGGTTTCCAAATAGCGGGTCACCATTTCAGGCTTCAAATCCGGCCGCAGCGGCATTTTGTCTATGAGCCCCTCGATAAATTCCTGATTCAAGCGCCGCATCGGTGCGCGCAGGGCCTGAATTTGCGCGGCCAGATGTTTGGGCGGACGGAGCATGGCGCTTTCAAAAACGAGCTTTTGCTGGGGATGAAGCTGGAAAAAGCACTCCCGGATCATGAAGAAATCTTTGACTGCGGCTGCCGTATCCTCCCCTGACAGATGGGCCATATCCCGTTCCACATGGGCCCTGAGCTCCTGGAAGGTGCGTTCGACGCACAGTAAAAACAACTCGTCCTTATTGGAGTAGTAGTGGTACATCATGCCCTTGGAGATCCCGTGGTTCCCACAGATCCGCTCCATGTTGACCTTGTCGTAGCCGTAGGTCCCGAACTCCTCCAGGGCGGCCTGATAAATCTCTTTTCTGCTGCGTTCCTGGCGCTCTTTCTGCGTCATGCTGCATATCCTCCTTCTGCCTGATCCAAAACCCCCGGCCCTGCCAAAACCCGGAACCAGGGAGACACCCGGGCGGGCAGCGGGAAAACGTCCGGACGGACAGGCCATTTTGACGTCCGACCAATTCCGCGCCGGTATGGGACCGGACACACGCCGTCAGGTTTGCAACCCGCGGCGGCTACTGCCTGAGGATTTTACAGACGATCTCGTCTATACTTTTGGAAGTATACTACTCCCGGATGGCCTCATCTATGTTTGCCTCGTGAACGGTTCATGAATTTTTTGAAAACGAGCCGGAGAGGCTGAGGCCGGGAGCGGCTGTCTGCCGCGGGTACGGCTCCCGGGCCCTTGATCGGCAGGGAGGCGCTCTGCTCCCGCGCACAAAGAAGCCGTAAGTCTGCGGAGAACCGCTCACAGCAGCGGTGCCAGCAGCCGCAGAAGCCCTTGAAACAGGCGGAACAGCGGTCAGCGACGGCAGATTGCGGCGGCTGCCTCCTGGCAGACGCCTTTTATTCCCCTTGCAGGACTCTGATTGAAAAAACATACGGGAAATTACCCAATTGAGCCCACGGCATTGGATATAACGAGAATGAAGTCAGCCGCTATTTAAAACCCCCAGGGACCGCTGCGCAGCAGTTCCTGGGGGTTTTAAATCTTTGCGGCAAGATGCGTGCAAAAGGCGTTCCTGCACACGCTGTCGGCAATGTTTGGAGCCATCGCACCAACAGGGACACACGCCGATGCGGACAAACTGCCCTGTGGGAGGCGGCACGCCGTTTATCCGGAATAGCGCTTGTGCAGGCGGTCAGTCAGATAGCGAATGAAGTGCTTCTCTCTGGGGCGGAGCGTAAATGTCCGGGAATGCAGCAGGGCCACGGCCATGGGAGCGCCGTCCGCGATGGGACAGCAGACGCAGTTCATCCGCCGGGCATCCTCCTCCGGAATGCTGATGCCGATGGCGATGTAATTGCCTTTGCGGACCGCGTCGAAGATCGTGCCGCGGTCGCAGATGTACAGCAGGTCTGTGTGGCTCTGGAGTCCCAGCACGTCCAGCGTATCGTCCGGATCGATGTGCGCGTCGGCGATGAAGGGATACCCTGTGAGATCCTTGAGCGAGACACGGGAAGAGTTGGCCAGTGGATGGGACTTGGACATCAGCGCGGTGACGGGAATAGAGCGCTGGAGGACCGTCATCTCCAGATTGTACTGGTCCGCCAGATCCATGTACTTGGGGATGACCTGCTCGAACAGCACCAAGATGCCCAGCCTGCAGTTCTGGGCCACGACGTTTTTCAGATTTTCCCGGAGGCCGGCCTCCAGAAATTTGTCGTGGGTCCTGTTCAGGTTGGGGAAGCAGTTTTTGTAATCAAAGAAACACTGGAGCACAAAGGCGGAGCGGGCGCAAATGATGGAGAGGCTGTCGCTCTCGGACATGGATTGCGGGATCTTCTGGATATTATTGCGCTCGGTGACGATCTTCTCAGCGTGGCTCATGAAAATCAGTCCCTCGGGCGTAGCGGTGATGCCGTTGGCCGTCCTGTGAAACAGGGGATAGCCGATCTCCTGTTCCACGTTCTTGATGATGGTGCTGAGATGGGACTGGGAGATATAGCAGTTTCGGGCGGCTTTGTTGACGGAGCCGCACTTGTACGCCTCCAGGATATAGACGAGGTGTTCTGTGTTCATGTCGCGCTCTCTTTCTCAAAACGGCGGAGGGACCTAATCCCAAATAGCGAAGGCTTAACAAAATCCCCTATAATCCGACAGCCAGGGGAGCATGTTATAATCGTAACAGGCAAAACAAAGGCGCCCGGTCAGAGGGGCGTTCAGATTTTATCAATCATTATAGCGCCAATTTTCAAAGAATACAAGATCCGCACCCGGCGGTGGAATGCGGATCAAAATGAGGGAAAGGAAGAGAGGCATGGCAGAGAAGAAGCGCGAAAAGTCCGTTGACGTGCTGGACCGGCTGTTCTGGACGGTGCAGCCACCTATGGGGCTGGTAAAGGGAGACTATTACCGGGCTGAGAATTGGTTTGCCCCGCATTTCCCGGGGGACAAGGGGTATCACGGCATTCTGGAAGTGGTCCGGCGGGACGGAACCCTGCAGATGGTGGAGTTTAACGAGATTAACAACCCCACCTATTACATCAGACGGTACCAGGGCGTTTCCAAGCGGCTGTCCGACTACGGCTTTCTGCAGGCCACCAAGGAGCGGACCGCCAAGTCCGGCGTGGTGCTGGTAAACGGCCTGACCCATCTGGAAGAGCAGATGGTGGCGGAGAACCGCCTCACAGGCGAGTTTGACCTGCTCACCGGCGCCTCCAACAGCATCAAGCGGTCTATGCTCCCACTGGCAGAGGAGATCGCGGGGCGGCTGGACAAGCCCTCCGGCCAGGTGTATTACGGCCTGTCCCAGGCGGTGGAGCCCGGCGTCACCGGGCGCTTGCAGATCGTGCTGGAGGCGGGAAAGATCATCTCCTGCGCCTACGACGAGATCTTTGCCGACCGGCAGGAGGAGATTGAGGACCCGGAGCTCAAGCCCTATTACCGGCAGTCCAAATACCACTGCCCGGACTACATCTCCACCATCGGGGCCGGGTTCAACAGCATCTTCGACCTGCTCAGCGCCCGGGTGCTGGAGACCCAGAGCCTCACCGACCTGACCGGGCTCCCCTTCACGGAGGAGCCCAAGCGAGCGAAGGAATGGGACAACTATCTGGAGCTGGCGAGGCGGATGGAGGATGCTCTGGCGGCCGACGGCCTGCGCTGAGCACACAATCAGGAATGTGACCGCCGGGGGCGGTTTCAGAAATATATCACCACCACGTCAGGAGGAGTACGATGAAGAAGAGAGTTTTCGCACTGTTCACCGCAATGTTCCTGCTCTGCGGGATGCTGGCCGGCTGTGGCCCCACCGGTTCCAGCTCGACGACCACGGACGGTTCCGACGATGGCGCCAAGGATACCCTGATCGTTGCTATCCCAGAGTCCCCCACCTACATGGACCCCATGGTGCAGGCCTCCATCGGGACCTATCGTGTCACCACCCAGATGTTTGACCGTCTGGTGATGATGGACAACGACATGAACCTGGTGCCGGGCCTGGCGGAGAGCTGGGAGGTTATCGACGATACCACCACCGTGTTCCATCTGCGCCAGGGCGTCAAGTTCCACAACGGGGAGGAGATGACCTCCGAGGATGTCAAGTACAGCCTGGAGCGCTGCATCGCAAACCCCGGCGTGAATTACAACTACCTCATCATCGAGAGCATCACCTGTGACGACGACTACACCGTCACCATCAAGACCTCCGCGCCCTTCAACGCGCTGCTGTACCGCCTGAGCCTGGACGCGGCCTCCATCATCTGCAAGAGCGCGGACACCAGCGCGGAGGAGTTCAACAAGAACCCCGTGGGCACCGGCCCCTTCAAGTTCGTCTCCTGGGAGCTGGGCGGCGACGTGGTCCTGGAGGCCTTTGAGGACTACTGGGGCGGCGCTCCGGCCGTCAAGCGCGTCATCTTCCGCACGATTCCCGAGGCGCTGAACCGCACCATTGGCCTGGAGACCGGCGAGGTGGACCTGGCCTATGACCTGGGCATCACCGACCTGGAGAGCCTGGCGGACAACGCGTCCGTCACCACCCTCACCTCCCCCAGCACCACCGTGTGGTATGTGGGCATGAACGTGCAGAAGGCGCCCTTTGACAACGAGAAGGTCCGGCAGGCCGTCGCCTACGCGCTGGACCCCCAGGGCTACATCGACCTGGTGTTCAGCGGCGAGGCCACACCCGCCAACTACACCATGCTGCCCCCCAGTGTGGACGGCTACGTCTCCGACTGCTCCGACTACTCCTGCAACGTGGAGAAGGCCAAGGAGCTGCTGGCCGAGGCCGGCTATCCTGACGGCTTCTCCACCACTCTCTGGTGCTCCGATACCCAGGTGATGCGGGACTCCGCCGTGGTCATTCAGGAGCAGCTGCGCCAAGTGGGGATCAACGCCGAGGTCAAGACCCTGGAGAGCGGACAGTTCCAGTCTGAGACCGGCAACGGCGCCCATGATATGTTCATCATGTCCAAGACCTCCATTGACCCCGACTCCATGCTGCGGTCCATGTACCACACGGAGGCTCTGGGGCCCTCCGGCAACCGCTGCTTCTGGACCACGCCTGAGGTGGACGCCTTGATCGATGAGGCCAGCACCACCACCGACACCGAGCACGCCATGGAGCTGTATGCGGAGATCCAGGGCAAAGTGGCGGAGGCCGCGCCCCTGGTCCCCATGGCGGTGGAGCACCTGAACGCCGGTATGCAGTCCAATGTGAAGGGATTCGGCCTGTATCCGGGCAAGTCCCACTACATCAACGGCACCTATTTTGAATAAGCGCATTCAGGCATTCCAGTGAGCGGGCGGCGGCAAAAGCCGCCGTCCGCTTGCGCGAATTTGCGTTATGGAAAAGGAGAGTGACAGATGTACCGTTTTATTCTCAAACGGCTGCTCATGCTGATTCCGGTGCTGCTGGGTGTCAGCTTCATCGTCTATACGATCCTGAGCTTCACCCCCGGCGACCCGGTGCAGATGATGCTGGGCGACAACTACTCCGAGGAATCCTACGCCGCCATGCAGGAGGAGCTGGGCCTGGATGATCCCTTCCTGGTCCAGTACGGCCGGTTTATCATCAACGCGGTCCACGGTGACTTCGGTACCTCATACAGCACCGGCAACCCGGTGGCGGCGGAGATCGCCGCCCGGCTGCCCAATACCATCCTGCTGTCGGCCTGCGCCATGCTTTTTGCCATTCTGATCGGAATTCCCCTGGGCGTGATCTCCGCCACCCATCAGTATTCGGCGGTGGACAACATCTCCATGGTGGGCGCTCTGTTCGGCGTCTCCATGCCGAACTTCTGGCTGGGGCTGATGCTGATCGTGATCTTCGCAGCGGGGCTGGGGTGGTTCCCATCCTCCAACTTTGAGACCTGGGGCGCTCTGGTGCTGCCGGCCGTCACCCTCAGCGCCAACTCCCTGGCGATGATCACCCGCATGACCCGCTCCTCCATGCTGGAGACGATCCGGCAGGACTACATCCGCACCGCACGGGCAAAGGGCCTGAAAGAGAGCGTCATCACCATCCGCCACGCTCTGCGCAACGCCATGATCCCTATTGTCACCACAGTGGGACTGCAATTCGGCTTCTCTCTGGGCGGCGCAGTGCTGGTGGAGACGGTGTTCTCCTGGCCCGGCATCGGCCGGCTGCTGGTGGACTGCATCGGCCTGAAGGACACGCCCGTGGTGGTGGCCTGCGTATTGGTGCTGGCCACGATGTTCACCATCATCAATCTGTGCATTGATATCCTGTACGCATTCCTGGACCCCAGAATCCGGGCCCAGTACAAAACGGCAAAGAGGTGATGCGGATGACTGGGAAAGTGAAAAACAAGAACAAGAAAAAGTCCCAGGCCGCCGCAGTATGGCGCCGCCTGAAGAAAAACAAGATGGCCGTTCTGGGACTCATCATTCTGGCCGTCATCATCTTCTTCGCCGTCTTTGCTGATGTGTTTTTTGACTACGAGACGCTGGTGATTCAGCAGAACGCATCCCTGAAGCTCCAGCCCCCCTCCGTCGAGCACTGGCTGGGCACCGACGAGGTGGGCCGCGACATCCTGGCCCGGATCGTCCACGGCGCCCGGATCTCCCTGCCGGTGGCCTTTGCCACCATCGCCATTGCCACAGTGGTGGGCGGCCTGCTGGGGGCCATCGCTGGTTACGGCAGCCGCCGGGTAGACGATGTCATCATGCGTGTCATGGACATCTTCCTGGCGATCCCCAGCATCCTGCTGTCCATCGCCCTGGTGTCCGCCATGGGCACCAGCGTCACGAATATGATGCTGGCCATCAGCATCTCCAACATCCCGCCCTTTGCCCGGATCGTCCGCTCCGCTGTTCTGACCATCAAGAACGAGGAGTACATCGAGGCGGCCCGCGCCATCGGCGCCAGCGACAAGCGCATCATCCTCAAGCACATCCTGCCCAACTGCATGGCCCCCATCATTGTGCAGGCCACGCTGTCTATCGCCGGGTCCATCCTGGCTATCGCCAGCCTCAGCTTCATCGGCCTGGGCATCAGCCCGCCCACGCCGGAGTGGGGTTCTATGGTCAGCACCGGCCGGCAGTATTTCCGGGCGGCCTGGTGGGTGTGCGCGTTCCCGGGCTTTGCCATCATGTTGACCATCCTCTCTCTGAACCTGCTGGGAGACGGCCTGCGGGATGCCCTGGACCCCAAGCTGAAGAACTGAGGAGGGAGGACGCCACATGGAAGAGAACAAGCAGCACAAGACCGCTTTGCCAGAGACGGAGCCCATTCCCTCCGCGCAGGCCCCGGAGGCCCTGCTGGATATCCGCGGCCTGCGGGTGGAGTACCACACCGACGAGGACGTGGTCTACGCCGTCAACGGCCTGGACCTGACCATCGGAAAGGGCGAGAGCCTGGGTCTGGTGGGCGAGACCGGCGCCGGCAAGACCACCACGGCCCTGTCGGTCCTGCGGCTCATCGCGGACCCGCCGGGAAAGATCATGGGCGGCGAGATCTGGTTCGAGGGCGAGGATATGCTCCAGGCCAAGCCCGCCCGTCTGCGGGAGATCCGCGGCAGCAAGATCTCGGTGATTTTCCAGGACCCTATGACCAGCCTGAACCCGGTCTACTCCGTGGGCGATCAGATCGCGGAGGTCATCCACCAGCATGAAAAGTGCAGCAAGGAGGAGGGCCGGAGAAAGGCCGGCGATATGCTGGAGATGGTGGGCATCCCCCGGGCCCGCTATGACGAGTATCCCCACCAGTTTTCCGGCGGCATGAAGCAGCGGGTGGTCATCGCCATGAGCATCGCCTGCTCGCCGGAGCTGATTCTGGCGGACGAGCCCACCACCGCCCTGGACGTGACCATCCAGGCCCAGGTGCTGGAACTGATGAACGAGCTGAAGGAAAAGCTCCGTACCTCCCTGCTGCTGATTACCCACGACCTGGGCGTCGTGGCCCAGGTCTGCGACCGGGTGGCTATCATGTATGCCGGTGAGATCGTAGAGAGCGGCACCATCGCGGAGGTGTTTGACCACCCCCATCATCCCTACACCATCGGCCTCTTCGGCTCCATCCCGTCTCTGGATGAGACGGCGGAGAAGCTCAAGCCCATCCAGGGCCAGATGCCGGACCCCACGGAGCTGCCGGAGGGCTGCGCCTTTGCAC
>ERZ791881.1465-NODE-1465-length-14838-cov-9.436650_pt1 | contig 14838 bp, 16 predicted proteins | sample MGYA00510161_ERZ791881 | MGnify/ENA primary metagenome ERZ791881 (study PRJEB30046, sample SAMN00792073) | human gut metagenome | study: EMG produced TPA metagenomics assembly of the A metagenome-wide association study of gut microbiota in type 2...
CGGAGCCCCACCTCCCGCAGCAGCTCTCCCGTGCCGCAGCCCACGTCCAGAACCGAGCCATGGGGAATCTGGGCAAGCTGCTCCAGCAACACCGGGTACAGCCCACGGGCATGGCTGCCGAAGCGGGCGGTGTCATAGGTCCAGGCCTGCCGGTCAAAGGCCCGGCCGGAGCGCGTTTTACAGTCGTTCATCGCACATTCTCCTTACTGAATTTTATTCATTGAATTTTGTTCACTCGAATGGGGATTTTTTGCCTCCGACGCGCGTCCCCGCGGTTCGGAGGCGTTGTTCAGTATTCCGGCTCCAAAATCCGGCCGGCATAGCGCCGGAGGAGCGCCACCCGCTCCTCCAGGGGCACCGCATGTTCCCCCAGCAGGCCGATCTGCCCGTGGAGCAGATAGCTGGCCGCCAGGGCCGGATGCTCCAGTCGCAGCTCTCCCCGTTGACAGGCCTCCTCCAGCTCCTCCGCCACATGGGGCGTCAGATAGGCGCAGATGCGCCAGTTCAGCTCCTCATGGATACCCTGGTTCTCCGGCCGGTGGTAAAAGGCGTGGTAGCGGGCGTTCTGCTCGGTCTCCAGCGTCAGCGCCGCCATGTCGTCCAGCCGCTGCCGGATCGTGCGGCTCCGGTCGTGGATGATGGGCAGCCCGGCGGCGCAGCACTCCCGAACATACTGCTCCATAGCCTCCCGGAACAGCACCCGCTTGGAGTCAAAATAGCGGTAGCACAGCCCCTGCACCACCCCCATCCGCCTGGCGATGTCCGCCATGGAGGTGTCCTCATACCCCTTTTCCGCAAACAGCTCCATGGCCGTGTCCAGGATCTCCTGCCGCCGTACCTCCGGCGGCTTTGATATCCGCGCCATCCCATCACCTCATCCGCAGTATAGCACTTGATTGAACAAAAGTCAATGAATAAAATTCATTTTGAGAGAAGCCGCTTGAGGCCCGCCTCATCCAGCAGGTTGACCGTCTCAAGCCGCCCCCGGTAGAACACCGCCCAGTTGTTGAACACGCCGGGCAGCTCCTTGGCCCTGTGCAGGCTGTCTACCGGGATCAGGGTCACCGGCGCGCCCCTCTCCCCGCAGAAGCGCTTCACCTGCTCCACACTGGCGTGAATGTAGGGGCACTGCATGCCGTAATAGATGGTCAGCTCCTGCTCCGGGATCGTCCCCCGCCGGGCGGCATCCGTGAACCGGGGCGCGGTGCCGTCAAAGGAGAGGGCCAGCAGCTCATACCCTCCGGCGGCGGTGTCCACCACCTGAAAGCCGTATTTTTTCGCAAAGCTCTGGTCGGAGAGCCAGGCCTTCTGCTTCTGGGCGCCCAGCATGCAGACGCCCGACTTCCCCTTCGCTCCGGCGTCCGCCAGGCAGTACTCCATCAGCGCCCGCCCGTAGCCCTTTCCCTTGTACGCCCCCGCTGCCCACAGGCAGTACAGGTACAGGTAGTTGTCCCCCGTCACGGGGACCCAGGCGGTCTCCAGCGGGGCATACTCCACAAATACCGACCCCTTCGCGTCCAGCTTTCGGAAGACATGCCCCTCCTCCAGCCGCCCGGCAAGCCAGCGGCGCTTGGCCTCCACCCCCGGATGGGGCTTCCTGCTGCGGATGATGCAGCACAGGTGCTCCCCGTCCAGGTTTTCCGGCGTCAGATTGATAAACTCTTTTTCCATAGTCCTCCCCCGGTTTAATTCCACCAAAAGTACCAGAGCTCCGACTTTGCCAGGCCGTCCGCTAGGATGCCGATCTGCTCCACGCCCTGATCCACAATGTCCGGGCAAAAGCCCTATTGCTCCAGCGTCAGGGTCATCGACTCCTCCCGGGCCATCGGGCGGGGTAATTGGCACTCCAGCACGTCGTGGGTGACGGCGCAGGGTACCGCTCCATGCCGCTCCTGCCAGTACCGCGCCGCCGCCTGCTCCGGCGTGATGCCATGTACTCCCCCCTCCGGCTCCAGGTTCATCTGCAGGCATTCTAGCAGAGGATCGTCATCCCACATGGGTGCGAAATAGGTACAAGGACAGCCTAACAGCTCCATCATCGCCCGGGCCAACTCCGGGGGTGTCCGCTTTTCTTCCATCACTCCGGCTCTTTCTTCATACTCTCTCCGCCAACCGGGCGGCCCCCCACGTATTCCACCGCCGGTCCAGATAGGCCTTCATTCCGCGGTCATGACAGTTAAACAAAAAACGCCCCTCCTGACTCGGCTTCTTTTGAAGTGCCTCTCCCATGCGCCCCCCTTTGGTTTAGTATACCACATATCACTCAAATTTCCGACACCGTTAGCAAAAACCAATTGGTTTCTGCCTCTTTTTGGTGGAGATAAGCGGGATCGAACCGCTGACCTCTTGAATGCCATTCAAGCGCTCTCCTGGATCGCGCACCTGCGTACCTCTCCGCGACATTTCACTCGAAATAGAAGTTATGCAGAAATGTCAAGGCCCAAAATGAACTGCTCGACACTGATAGAAAATTTGATCTTTAGTTCATACCCTCTGAATACGTCCACTCTTTCTATCAGCTGGCATACAATCATTTTCTTTGTTTGGATGTTGGCCGTATCATAGATATTCGACCAGCCGATAAATTGATTGTATGTGGCGCGCAGTTCATCCATAAGTATATCGCTTTTGTCCACCTCTGCCTGGGCTTTTTGATAGGTCTCCTGAAGTTGGACGCATTTCTGCTCCGTCTCTTTGACGAGACTACTCAACAAGTCCAAAGGAAACGCGCTTTCTCCATTGACAGCCTTTACAACTTCGCTCCTGAGCCCTTTTAAGTCGTTCTCGGCCTTCTGATACTCGCGCTGGGCCCTTCGGGCAATCGCTTTCTGCTCACTCATTTTAGCGGCATAACCGGCCCCCAAAATCTCCGACCTTGATAAACACTTTACACGCCGGAAGATCTTATGGACGATATCTTCTATCATGCTGTCCAGGATATGGAGGGTGTAGCCGGTTTGCCCACCGCATGGTTCATGCTTTCGGGTCTTAGTCTGGCAGACATAGCGCACACGCACGGCGTCCGTGCCATCACTGCGGGGCCGTCCCTTCCCATTTGTCGTGAGAGATAGACGCGCCCCACAATGCCCACAAAACACATTCCCGGCTAAAAGTGATTGGCCTTTGATGTTCATTGGCACATGGCGGGTGTCCTCATGGTGTTTGCTCCGCTGTCTTGTGATCTCCTGGGCCGCTCCAAACGTCTGCTCATCAATGATCCGCAAATGCGGGAGCACCTGAGAACGGCTCTCACCGCTCCGCAAAATACCGATGTAGGTAATGTTCTTGATCATGCCGCGAATACTGGACGGGTGCCAGTTGTGGCCGGAACGGTTTTTCACATTCAGGCTGTTTAATAGATTAGCGATACTCTGCGCCCCGCGCCCTTCCTCCACATACTTTTCAAAAATCATGCGAACAAGAGGAGCCTCGTCCTCGTTGATGACCAAATCATATAACTCATGGCCCCGCTTGTTGACACGGCCTTGGCGGACCAGTTTGTACCCATAGGGGCAACTGCCTCCAGTGTAAAAACCATCCTCTACAATTTGTCCCATTCTGGTAGAAGTTCGGATAGAGGTCTTTTCGCTCTCTCCGTCTGCTTGCCAAAATCGGATATAGTTGGTGAGTTTGTCGGTATGGCTGTCAAACCGTTGTTCTCCTTCTTTAGTGCTCCATACACGGATTCCGTTTTTTACAAACCACTCCACCACAAAAGGGGTCTCGTCCGCAATACGACCAATGCGGTCAAACATGAACACAAGGAGAATATCAAATTTCTTTTGCTTGGCGGCCTCCTTGATAATCTGGAGTTTATCACGGTTTTCTGCCCTCACCTTATGCCCGGAGACGCCTTCCTCCTGTTCCTCATGAATGATCGTCCAGCCCATCTTTTTCGCAAAGCGGTGGCAGGCTTTCCGCTGCATGGGAATATCGGCTTCATTCTTTTCATCATGGTCTACCTGCTGATTGGTCGAAACACGATACAGGCACCAGACCCGGTTTCCAACCAGCAGATTATCAACTCCATAATCCGGGGTAATCTCACTGATGCTATCAGACGATTTACGTGGTACGCTGTACGGGATCATACTCGTTTTATTCATATCAATCTGTCCTCCCAGGAAAAAATGTGCGGTATGAGATGGCAGATCGATATATCCGCTATGAAATTTTCAAGGTACACAGCAAGTTTCCTTGTTATATATATTATCTCATAAACCGCAAAAAGTGTCAAAAAATATGCGTTTCAGCATGGTTTTTGTCTATGTAGGTGTTGACCAAAATTCTCTTGAGGTATTGGTAAATACCGGAGTTATCCCCGGTCGGGAATATACCAACTACCTTTCGGCCTTGGACTGTAAACTCTATTTCCGTTTCTTCTGTGTCGCATCGGGTAATATAATTCATTACCATATCTAAGCCTCCCCATAACATGACAAAAACCGCCCCCTCATGCAGGCGCGGCTCTTGGTATCGTGATAATGAATTGGAGCAGGTTTCAGGAACACACTGGACGGTGCTGGCGCACCTTACACGGGAATTTCACCCCCTGCGGGTCTCGCAGGTTGCCCTCTTTGCCTGTGACGGCTCACGGCCATTGGGGCCGCTTCAACGCTCGGACTGAGACTGGACAATCGTATCTCCCCAATATGCGGGTCATCGCCTCCAGGCCCGCCACGGCCTGTTTGTGCGCGGACGGCTGCTCTCCCTATACCTCCCTTCTCAAAGTGGGGTCATGGCCTGCTCATTCCCACACGGCTTTCCTCTCGGACGCATATTGGACGTACCCAGTGGACCTATTCAATTACCGGACTGTCGCCAGCCCGTACAAGCTCACCGGAAAAGTAGTGGGCTTGTGCTGATCGGCGGCGGTGTAGAAAATCCCCTCATTTTGATGTGCATTTTAGGAAGATCATCATTTTCCAACAAGCTGCTTCCTTTGCTTATTGTGCTTGTTTTTTGATAAAAAGTGGAGCGAATCCTGTCAAAATACCTTCCATTCCTGTCGATAATGGACGACTGCAATCAACATAGACCTCATCAGGTCAACTCCCATCGACATAGTAAAGAGGGGAGGCCAATGCCTCCCCTCTTTTCAACTACCCATTTCTCGCAGATAGCTGGCAAGTATATCTAGAAATTCACTGTTTGTAGGCGGATTGTTCAGTGTAGTTCCTGCGATATGCTCCAAGAAGCTGTGATCTGTCCTGTTCCAACAAAAACGAATTAGGGTTCTAAGATTGCGCTCAATCGACGCCGTAGAAACACCGAATTTTTTCCCTGTCTCTTTATAAAGCCGCTTTGTAATCAACTGGAGCTGTTCGGGATCCTCCTGGATGCACTCGATCATGTAGACGGTGCAGCGAAAGCCGGCCAGCTTTCCGGTAGCCCCGAGGCTACGCAGCAGGCGCTCGGCGGTCAACGGCTTTTTGAGGGCATCAGCCTCCCGGTCGGGTACAAAGTAGAAGATTGGCATTTGATACCGTCCTTTCTAGGTGAAAGCGAGGGCATCTAAACAGATAGATTCCATAGCTTATAACCAATCCTCCACAATATCAGCCAGACTTGTTGGCGTAACAGTCCCTTCGGAAAGCAGGTCAATCAGGTGAAGGATTCTCCGACCGCTCGTTGTGAGACCGGGAGCGATAGCGGCTACTCCACTCCGCTTCTCAACAATTTTAACACCGTAGATCTCCAGCTCTTCCGCAAGCGGACTTACCAGCAGATAATACTCCAAGGTCAGCGGCCCCGCCGTCTTTGCACAAAGATAACACTTTGCGACTAGTTTTTCTCGCACAAAAGCACCCCCTACTTGATTTGTCTCTATTATACCGGGAAAAGGTGCATCAGTGTGGGGATACCCAAGTACAATCACCGCCGCGGAGTGGTCGTCCGTGGACGAGCGGTGTCGAAACTCTGGAACCCATGAATTTCTGGATTCCCCCACCTTTGTTGCAATCCACGTTTAATTTTGTATAGAAAAAGTCCCCTCAAATTGAGGGGACTTTTTTAACGCTAAAAATAAGAGCGCCGGGATGTTGTCTACCACCCCGATACGCAAAATATTATGGCTGAAGTTAGTGGACTTGGATTGTCGATGTAGTAATCGTGCGACTATCATAGTCAGAACCGACTTCTGCAAAGACGGTCACTTCGGCATAGTAAGCCTCACCAGAAGGGAGACTGCATTTGTAGTCCCCGGCACAAAAAATGCTGTCATTACGGACTAAGCCATTTCTGGTGCTACCAGTAACAGATTTAACATGCTTACCATCTTCCGTGTAAAATTCAATAGACTCTACACCAACAGAATCGGCTGGCTTACTTGCTTTTACATCATAGCCAATGATAACCTCGCCGCTCCCATCTCCAGCAGAAATCACCGCAGAATATCTGGAAAGAGTGAGACTTGCTCGGGGTTGCTGCATATCAGCCGCAGAAGCAACGCCAACGCAAGAGATAATCATGCTCAGCAGTACAAAAGATGAAAAGATCCGTTTCAATTTATCTCCCTCCAACAGAATCAATCAATTTCTTTAGAATATCTTCAGTTGTATCTCCAGAGAACTGTGCCATTATGAGCCCATCTGACCAAGTAGCCGTAATAGTGTCGATGTTTGACAGAATATAGAAGGTTTGTTCTCCATTAGAATACTGTTCTACTCCCTTGACATCTTTTTCAAACAGTGTCTCTTCTAAATTTCCCCTCGAATGATATCTAATAAAATCCAGGCTAATAAATTCGCCATCCCTGCCGCTCAAAATAAAATAAACGGCGTTTCCCACTGATGAATTGACGGTCTCTGGCTCCGACGCTGTAAACCCGTCTGGACACCATGTAGGAGCCAGATTTTCATCAATCCCAACAGAAGCAAGTGCCTCCCGCAGAGTGGCATATTTCGATATATTTTCACCTGCGTGGGCACCTGTGGACGTGCTATTCTCATTTCTTGACGGCATAAAGTGGAACACATTATCTGTCCAGCGTCCAATCGTACCGAACACATCAATTCCCGACGCTTGGGCCGCGACCATCCCGCCAAATACAGCGGCTACAGCGATCACCGCGACAAGGCCCTGTTTAATCCACCGGTGCAGGTGGGGCGTGCGAGAAGAAGGAAACTTGGCTGGATTCTCGGAACTGTTGCCAGTCTCGGTTTTACAGGGGTATAGAGAGTCATCAGCTCCCTCCGGGACATTGTAATACTCCTGAAACTCCGCCCACGCCTTGTCTACATCAGGGATGCGTCCCGTGGGGTGCTCATTCTCTCTCTGTTCAATCACCTCCAGGATATGAAAAACTACGTCCTCATTCCCTGGCTCTGCCATCTCCATATCCATGTGCAGCAATTCCTCTAGCTGCTCGGTACTAAGCCGGTTCAGATAGGCGTATTTTTCATCGTTCTTAGCCATGTCGTGAACCTCCTTCACATATATATGAACGTTTAAGGCGAATCCTGACAAACTTTTTCATTTCTTTTTCCTTCGCCCTTTTCGCTCAGGAAATACCGTATAGAGCTTAGCCCTGATTCGCTCCAGGCGTTTCTGGCTGGCGTACACAGATATGCCAAACTCCTGTGCCACCTCCAGGTGGCTGGCACGGTCAAACACCAGCCGTTTCAGCAGTTGATATTCCTCCGGCGTAAGTACCCTTTCGACCTTCTCTATTACAGACTCCTCTTGCGGTTCTGGCTGTGCAACAACCAGTTCTTCCGGAAGATTGCGCTCATCCGGAAAGTCGGCGTCCAAGGAAAGCAGACGGCAGAGGTCTCTCCGTCTCATTCGTTCGTTTTCTTTGAGTTTATTTTTCAGGGTGCTCATCAGCCAGCCGCCAGGGTTCTCATGCGTTGCAAACACATCGATACGGCGTAGGGATTCATGAAAGGTGTCCTGAACTACGTCCTTTGCCTGCTCTGGATCTCTGAGCACAGCATTGGCGTATATAAATAATTTTTTGAAGTGCAAGCGGTATAGACGCTCGACCAGCTCATTTTTATCAGGCATCATAGCAGCAATCACTTCCCATCGTCTTTAGTATATCATATTACGATCCCGATGGGAATTTTTCCTTTGGCTCAAATTCCTCAATGCAGACTCGGATCATTCTCTCGATTCCCTCCAGATACTCGCTCGGCTGGCCCGTCAAAAGCCGGTTAATATTAGACAACTGTGCCGTCGGGCCATCTGCGCTCAACAAGGCGTCAACACTCACATTAAGGGCCTTGGCCGTGGCATAGAGTGTCTCTACCTTCATTTTCTTCTGGCCACGTTCTACCCTGGAGACAAAGGCGGTACTGATCCCAATCTTTTCGGCCAGTATGGCCTGCGTCAGACCAGCCGCCTCGCGGTACCTTGCAATATTCCTGCCGATGATTTCTTCCAGCGCTTCGTGGGCCATATTACCATCCTCCTGTTTGGTAAAATTATATTGCCCAAAACGCGGTTGATCGAAGCACTGTTGATTCTATTTTATTTAACCTTTTGAAAATTTTTGGCTCAATCATTTTTCTTGTGGGATTGATGTGAAGTAAGGTATGCGCGGTAGCCCCTGTGCTGGTATGCTTTTTCGTAGCAATCAGCACGGGAGGCTCCGCCATGCAGCATATTCATTTGCCCTCTGGCCTAACTGGATTTTGCAACTCCAAGACCACCATAGAGGTGGCCCAGTCAGGCCAGGAGGTCTACTTGCTGCATGGAGAGCTGGAGCGGGACGAGGCCCCGTCCTGCCCTGAGTGCGGCCAGAAGATGCACATCCACGGGAGCAGGATTACCATGCTCCGTCACCTGTGCGTTGGCTCCCGCCTTAGCGCGGTCAGCTTTGAGAAGCGGCGGTATCGTTGCCCTTGCTGCGGCCATACGGAGATGGAGAGCGTCCCCTTCAAGGCGAACGGTCACAACATTACCCGTGAGTTGCTACGGTTTACAAGGGATCTTCTGGTCTACGGCTTTACCAATAAGGAGGTGTCTGAATTGACTGGCCTCGGCAAGAACACCGTAAAAGAGATTGACCTGCAACGGCTCAAGGACAAGTACACAGTGGACGGCAAAACCCTCATAAAGCCTGAGAAACAGGCCCGTTTCCTTGGCGTGGACGAGTTCAAACTGCACAACGGCTACAAGTACGCCTCCCTCATCATCGACATGGAGAGCGGGCATATCCTCTGGCTTTCCCACGGCAAGCGCAAGCGTACCGTCTATGACTTCATAGACCATGTAGGCGAGGCTTGGATGGACGGCGTAGAGGCCGTTGCCTGTGACATGAACTCGGACTTCCAGGAAGCCTTTGAGGAACACTGTCCCCATATTCAGCCTGTCTTTGACTACTTCCACATCGTCAAGAACTTCAATGAAAAGGTCGTTGGTGCCATCCGCAAGGACGAACAGCGGCGGCTTGCTGACGAGGGGAACACAAGGGCCGCTGCCGCCCTCAAGAAAACCAAGTACATTCTCACATCGTCCAAGGACACTCTGCGCCGTAAGGACGAGGAGGCCGCTGAGTGCAAAGTCATCTCCCGTGGTGGAGAACTATTCCCCCAGCCTGTTGTTGTCCGCAAATCGGGGTATGTTCAGCGGTACGAGGGACTTATCCAGCAAAACCAGCTTTTCTTTACGCTGGACATCATGAAGGACAAGCTGGCAAGTGCCTACAAGCAGACTGACGAGGCAGCTATGGCGGAGGCAATTTCCGACATCATGGACATCTGCGCCGTCACGCAGAACAAGCACCTCCTCTGGTTCCGCCGTATTCTGGACGAGCATTTTGAAGGCATTATCGCCCATGCCTCTTTCAACATCTCCGCTGGCAGGATTGAAGGGATTAACAACAAAATCAAGACCCTGCGGCGCAAGGGTTACGGCTATCCAGACGATGACTACTTCTTCCTAAAGCTGTTTGATATTAGCCGGAAGCCCTACATCAGAAATCCTTCATCCCACAACTTTTATGATTGACCCAAATTTTTTATAAAAACTATGTCAGAATACCAAATAATCTGTCATACACATAATGTAGAGGTTAATTCTAGATAACACTCTATCAAGTCAGGCAGTAATTAAGTATATAAAGTTGAGGTGAGTCCAATGATTTACTAATTTCGTGCCCACCAAGGCAGCAAACTATCCAAGATGAGGAGGATCAAAATGCGAAAACTTTTTGCAGGTTTAATGGCAACTGCACTCATCGCAACAGCATTTGTTTTCCCCGCAAATGCAGCCTATACAGCAACTGAAAACTTCCATGTATATATCAATGGTGGATCTGTTGTATCAAGTAAAAGGGCAGAAAAGCAACTCGCTACTGCCCTCCCGATGTGGGCATGGGTAGTAGAGCAGGAAGGAAGCTCCGTGGACTGGCTGCCCTCTGAGTATGTCAATATTAGAGGGCGTTCTCCATCAAATCAATACGCCACAACTGTCGAGCAAACGAACTCTCCTGATGAAGGACAGATTTCCTTGTATTACCTCGATGGATATGGTCAGCAGGGTTCCTTCTATAAGATGGCGGTCCAGTATGATAACAATAACCCATATACGCACCTTGAACTCACGGTAACATGGTCTCCCTGAACTATCAGCACCCCTACATACTTTAAATCGATCTAAATAATGTTCGATGACCGTTACAATGGTTAGCATTATGTTATCCATTGTAACGGTCATTTAGGATACCCGCTTTGGAGGTGTACTGTGAAGTATTTTATCAAAATATGTATTTACACTTCTTTATGTGTATCATTGTTGCTTAGTATAGCATCATGCTCAGATACATCCATCGCACCCAATGCAACAGCTCCGATTTCTTCTAAACCGTGTGTAGAAATTTCTTCCGGTAATTCAAGTGTCGGTAGTAGTTCCATTCATACATCGTTATCTTCAGGTATATTAGTTGATGCGGATATATGTATCTCCAATAATATTAACTTAAATTCGCTGGCGACCTATAGCGCCTCTCTCGCAACTTTTAATTTTGATGAGCTAAAAAGGACTTTTCTTGTAAATAAGCAAATTATCAACGAAATTTCAGAAGAAACCAGTGAATCAAGAACTAATTCCCCATATAGATATTGCAATACAAGCGATAATTTTGCCTTGTCCTCTATCGGAGAAAATATATACTTCACTGGAGATGCAGAGCGAAAAATTAGTCTACTATTTGATAATTCCGAGGATGGAAATAGTATCCAGTTTAATAATGATACAGATCTAGACTTTTCTACTAGAAAAGAAGCTCAAGAAGAAGTTGAACGCATTATACAAAAGTTAAAAATTTCTGTCGAATCATCTCCTACTTGTTATGTTCTAGATTATGAAACACTAACCCAAGAATGTGAAAAGTATAACGAATACATGAATACAACATTTGACGGAGCCTTTCCATCTATTCAAGTTGAAAAAGGCGATGAATGTTATATATTTATATATCAACTTACCCCTCTTGGTTTGCCTATATCTACCCATACAAATGGAATGTTTGGTGATGGAAGCTGGACCTCGGGAACATATTTTCAATGCACATATTCTGCTGATGGCCTTATTTCCGTTCAGGTTCCGTACCAGTTTACAGACATTGTTGAAAAAACAAAAGATAATCTAGGGATGTCTATAGAGCAAGCGTTAGACTGTTTAGATCACAAGTATAATTCAATGATACTGGAAGGAAACTATTTAGTTGATAACATTGAGTTTGAATATGTTCCAATGCCCAATTTTGGATCAGAAAATAGCTATACATTACAACCTGCATGGAGATTTTCAATTATTCATTCTTTTAACGTAGCAGACAAACTGGACCCCTATAAACAGGTCACAGTTAATCAGAGGACTACCACTGTCTTTGACGCAATTACCGGCAAGGAATTGGTAATAGATGACGGATAAAATTTGTTCAAATAGGATATATAGAGGAATTAGGCAATGAAAGTATTTTTCAATCTTCTAGTTTGCGATCTCAGACGGACAATTTTTTCGGCTAAGTTCTTAGTTGCAGTCTTTGGTTTTATACTGACTACACTAGTGACTATGTTTGACGAACTCCAGTATCTACAACCGAGCAACTCTTTGGTTTATATTTATCAAATTATTAGGTACTTAGATTTTCATATTGTTTATTTACTTTTTGCTGCAATTCCAGGGGCTCTGCTATTCTGTTCTGACTGGGAAAATCATTTTATTCGTTTTTGCATTATTAGATCCTCTCCCAAAAGTTATGCCACCTCAAAAGCTATGGCTTGCTTCATTTCGTCGGCCTGTGTTGTTCTAATTTCTGAGAACTTAATGCTCTTCCTTTTTAGCTTTCACTTTCCAGCATTCAATGAGACCAGCTCCGGCTTTGGTCCTTATACTATTTTTGCATCTCCAGATAAAGTATGGTTATTTCTTCTAATTAAGATACTATATGAAGCTCTTTGTGCAGGTTTCCTATGCACATTTGCATTATGGTTATCGACTAAAATAATTAATCCCTTTGTTGTACTCGCAACACCAATTATATCCTATTATTTGATTAATACATCAAGTTTTGCTTTAAATATACCCCCTATATTTAATATTGGTAATTTGTCGAAGGGCTATATCTCTATTGACAATAACCCAATCTATTCTTTCTTCTTCACAATATTTTATTTCGGCATATTGACCACGATATTTGTGATACTATTTGTTAGAAGTTGTAGAAAGAGGGTTGAAAATGGGTAATCTAAAGAACATTTTTTTAATATGTATTTACAATTTAAAAAAGTGGCCCTCCAACGCCAGGATCTATCTAGTATTTTTTTCCGTCTTTCTATATCTGCACTCAATACTTTTACCAATTTCAGATTTTTGTTTGAAGTCAGGGTATAGTATTACACCATATTTGTTCCCATTTATAATGTCAGACTCAAATTCTGTCCTCCTGTTTACACTTGGCATTGTGTTGTTACTATGCGATGCACCATTTATAGAAGAAGATCAGCCATATATTATACTGCGCTCTGGACGAAAGCTCTGGACGCTCGGGCAAATGCTATACATGTGTATAGCTACTTTTCTCTATTTTGCATTTATTATTATAATGTCTCTTATAATACTCTTGCCTTATCTTGAATTCAGCTTAGACTGGGGCAAGGTAATTGGAACTTTTGCTCAAACATCTGTGGCACCTCAGCATAACATTACCATACCGTTTTCATTTTATATTTTTAACTCATATAAACCTTTAGCAGCTCTATCAATTTCTTTTTTAAATTGTTGGCTAGTTTCATTTGTTTTAGGTTTACTTATGTTTTTGCTAAATTTGAATTTTAGTCGTTTCGTTGGTATTCTTATCTCATCAATTCTTATATTTTGGCAGGTAGTTGTTACAAAAACTTGGACAGGCTTTACTAAATATTCTCCTGTTACATGGCTTTCATTATCCCGGATAGATACTACTTCAAGCACGCTATATCCAACTTTACAATACATTTATATTGTAATTATTATTTCGATTCTTATTTTGGTCGCATTATGTTTACGTTCTATGAATACGCAGGACATTAATACCTTGAAGTCTATATAACTAAAAGAAGGTGGCCTGTTAAAGATGCAAAGTTTTGCAATAGTTTTACAAAATGTAACTAAGCGTTTCAAAGATACAGAAGTGTTAAGAAACATTACCGTCTCTTTTGCTGAAGGAAAAATACACGGAATAGTTGGAAGAAATGGTTCTGGAAAAACCGTACTGTTCAAGTGTATCTGTGGTCTTATGCATCCAGATAAAGGTGCTATTATTGTTCAAGGTAAAAAAGTCGGATTAGATGTTGATATTCCTAAAGGAGTTGGAGCCATCATAGAGTCGCCTGGTTTCCTTCCAAATTTCAGCGGACGCAAAAATCTAAAATTTTTAGCAGATATAAATAAAGTCGTGGACGAAGAAAGAATTAAAGAGTGCATGTCTATAGTGGGTTTAGACTATAATTGCAAAAAACATGTTGGTAAATACTCGCTTGGAATGAGACAGCGGCTTGGAATTGCGCAAGCAATTATGGAAAAACCTAATGTTTTAATTTTAGACGAGCCAATGAACGGTTTAGATAACAGCGGCGTAAAAGAAATGCGAGATTTGTTATTAAAAATAAACAGCGAAGGTGTCACAATTTTGTTAGCCAGCCATAATAAAGATGATATTCAGGCTCTATGTGATACCGTGTTGGAGATGGATCATGGACAAATTATCGCAATACAGACAACACCTGCTGACTAATCAATTATGTAGCTGGATAATCTAAGATATCTAATAATTTACGAACTGATAACATCTGCAACTGCTTATTTAGCAACGACCTCTTTCTGACATACGGTTCAAAAAAGTCCCCTCAATTTGAGGGGACTTTCGGGCATTTACTGAAAAATATCCGGCCGTCCAAGAGTAGTAAATCCGCTGGCGGCGAACTCCGTCACCACCACGTTGTTCTGACCGCTGGAACAGTGGCAGACCAGCAGTTTCCTGTCCTCCCTCCGGCCCACTACGATCCCTACATGGGAGTCGTCCGGGTAGAAGGCCAGATCACCAGGCTGGGCCTCCGCCTGGGAGACAGGAGTACAGTAGGAGTGCTGGGCGGTGGCACCGCCTCCCCGGCCCAGGACATACTCGCCGCCGGTGATGTTGTAGAAAATCCAGTCCATAAACCCGGAGCAGTCCAGGCCGTAGGGCCGGTAGGTGCCAGTAGTGGAATTTCCAGCCGCCCATACCTTGGTAAGCTGGCCCCAGCGGGAGTCCCAGCCGATCACCAGGGATTTTCCGCCCCAAAAATATCCCACCTTCCCAACCAGGGAAAGCGCGGTCTCCACCGCCTCCTTCCGGGCCTGGTCCAGGTC
>ERZ791881.1475-NODE-1475-length-14760-cov-6.122543_pt1 | contig 14760 bp, 19 predicted proteins | sample MGYA00510161_ERZ791881 | MGnify/ENA primary metagenome ERZ791881 (study PRJEB30046, sample SAMN00792073) | human gut metagenome | study: EMG produced TPA metagenomics assembly of the A metagenome-wide association study of gut microbiota in type 2...
CGCGACCTTGCCAAGGTCGAGGTAGCGAGTTCGAGCCTCGTCGCCCGCTCCAAACAGAGAAACGGCCCCGAAAAGCCGTTTCTCTTATATGGTGACATAGCCAAGTGGTAAGGCAAGGGTCTGCAAAACCCTCATTCCCCAGTTCAAATCTGGGTGTCACCTCCAAATGTAAGGATTCTGAGCAGAAATGCTCGGAATCCTTTCTTTTTTGCGCGTGGAAGTTTATAAATACGCAAGTGAAGTATTCTGGGTTCCCTGAAAACTGAGTCCTTAGATGAGGGTTTGCAGAAAGGAGTTCCCCATGAGAATGCGGAAAATCACCGAAGCGGCGGAGTGCCTCACTCTGGCAACCGCTGCCAAAGACTTTATCGCGATCAAACAAGCTCAAATGCTCAGTGACGAAACCCTGCGTGACTATCAAATCCAACTCGATCGCTTTATCCAAAGTGGCAGGAACAGCACCGAATACTCCCTGCTGGAGCAGGACACACTGGCCTTTTTTGCCGCAATACCAGATACCAGCCCTGCACGCTACAACAAACCATATCAGTACATCACCGCCTTTTTCAACTGGATGGTGAGACAGGAATATATTCCGAAAAATCCCATTACTGCCAACGAATTAAAAAAGCGCCGTGACGAGGGTAATATCAAGCCCATTTCTGTAACTGATTTGCAGTCTTTTATGGCTTATTTGGATAAAAGTACATACACAGGCTTGCGAACATATACCATTCTTTTGGTAATGCTGGACTGCGGTATCCGCACGAAAGAACTCTTAAACTTACGGGAAAATGATTTCAGTGCCGCTGAACAAACCCTAAAAGTCAGTAAAACCGTGGCAAAGACGCGGCGTGAAAGGGTATTATATCTCAGCTTGCAGACCGCAAGGGCCATTACCGCATTTATCCGTGTTAAGCCAAAAGAATGGGATAGCTGGCTTTTTCCGAACTACGAAGGCGGACGATTGACCACGACCTATCTGGATAAAGATTTTGCTAAGGCCAGCAAACTGAGCGGTGTGAAGATCACGCCATATCAACTAAGGCACAGTTTCGCCACTTTATATCTCAAAAACGGCGGCGATCTGTTCACGCTGCAAAAGCAGATGGGACACAGCGATTTGCGGATGACCAAGCGCTATACAGAAATCGATGACGATTTCCTGCAAATACAGCACACTACATTTAGCCCAGTCAACTTATTAGCTCAGAAGCAGAAAATTATTAAGGTGAATTGAATATACAAAAGGGAGAGCATGGCGCTCTCCCTTTGTTTTTGTCGGGACACGAACTTACAAAGACTCACCAAAATATAAGCCCGCCCAGATCGGTCACGCATTGGAGTTGCTGAACAGCGGCATGACCTACCGGCGGGTGGAGGAGCTGACAGGGATCAGCAAAAGCACGTTGATACGGGCGAGGAGAGTTGAGTTGGAACGATAGATTCCTGAAATTCCCGTTATATAAAGGTTATCGTCAGATGCGGGTTTTGCGCCTACAGTATTTGGTCGTCGCTTGAGGGGATATATGCCATAATATCTTGTACTTGGCATTCCAGAATGCGGCATAGATCATTGATCGTTGTGGTGTTAAGCGGTTTGTTTTTTCGCAATTTGTCTATTGTTGAGCTGGATATATGATGGTTTTTAATCAGAGTATATGTGGATTCACCGGACTTTTTCAACGTCTCCCAAAACACAGCATAGCTAATCATACGCATTCCTCCCTAAGACGGTATATTTATCTTAGGGTGTGATTTCGTTATTGACTATAGTCGTTAAAAAGACTATAATTTACTTAGCGTATCTTACAAAAAATCAGGAGGAAATGATTATGAGACAATTGGGCTGCGCCATACTCTGCTTAGCACTGATTCTATGCCTAAGTGGTTGTGCGTGCAAACACGAATGGGCAGAGGCAACCTGCACGGAACCGAAGACTTGTACAAAATGTGGAGAAACTGAGGGCGATCCATTGGAACACACTCCTGGAGAGTGGGTCCAAGATGAGCCGGATTATGTAACCGGGCTTGTGTGGCTACGGCAATACTGCTCTGTTTGCGGCAAAGAGCTCGATACCGATCTGAAATCATTGACGAGTTTCCATAATGGTGATACTTTTCTATTTACCCCTCAGCAATTTGTAGACAGGTTAAACTCAATCTTTAGTGTACTCACTAAGAACTACTCTTTTTTTGGTTCGTACTCTGCCCAACTATTCTCACCCGATTCGACTTCACTGGGTTGTGTCATTACTGACAGCTTAGGTGATCTTATCTGCACAGTTCTGTTTCAAGACAAAAATGCTGAAACGATACTTGAAGAAAATAGCCATCTAATGAATGCTATCATGTCGGGTTTCAGCACAAAAGATCCTGATGAAGTAACCAATGTTCTGCTGGCTTTAGCCCTTGTAGTTAATCCAGATTTAGAAGTCTCGGACGCTAATGCTCTCTGCCAAAAAGTGCTGAACGATACATATACTCGCGACGGACTTCGATATGTGTTTACTTCCTATGGCGAAAAATATTATTTCCGTATCAGCATAGTATAATCTTCTTATCATCCGGCTGCTGCATGTAATTACAAAGGGTACCGTGTGAATTGCCCTGGACTATACTGAACGGAATCCAACAGGCCACGAGGACACTACATCCCCGTGGCTTGTTCCTTGTTTTATGCCCTTGTTCTGTCTAACCCCGTCTTGTACGCCCCCGGCTCATCGGGGGCTAACGCTGGGACTGCGTAATTTCTTTTTAATTCTCGCATTCTACAGTAGCGAATGCAAGAATGAAACGAAATTCCTTGTCCTTTCCTCCCGGATATAGCATGCTGCCGCTACTATATCCGTTCGGAATAATTCTCTTTTTCTTTGTCTTGGTTTCACAATGGGAACAAAAACGTGAAAAATTGGATTTCTTTTATAAGTCAATTTCTGTCCCATTTGCTTCGGCCGCTTCATCTGGTACTCCATAAGTGATCATGACTTGCCCTGAACCATTCCGTCCGCATCTGGAGGTTCGGAAGCCAATGTGCTTCAAAGCTGCACCCAAGTTGCGTATTGGAAGCGACATACCCGCAATTCTATTTCCGTATCGCTCAAAACGACCATTGATAAAAGCCTTAATGGCGTCCGCATCTTGCCTTTGTATCTGTCGATCTAAGTAATTATGCGTGAGAAGAAAGTCCTCCACGACCGCTTTTACGGCTTCATCAGATGGTACAATACCGCCATATAGGGTGATGGTCGAGTAAGGGAACCATCGCTGAAGCAACTGGCCGCCGCAATTACCCGCCTGATTGACGGGATCCGACCAGTGTTCAATATACTCAGAGAAGTTGCGAATGCCTTTTGCATATTCGCGTATACCATGTATTTTGCCCTCGTACACTTCAAATCGCTTAGATATGTAGCTATAGCGAACACACGCAAACATCTTTTCTACTGTTTTTATCATGTCTGTCTCTGGACAGGACAAGTTATTTTCCTCGCAATACGCTTCATATCTATAGCGAGTTCCATTCACTGTTTCCGCACAATCCCTGTTGATCTCTGCGGCAAAAAGACTCAGTGCATTGTAGTTCTGCCGCGCATCACGAATGACAAACAGCGTATCAAGCCCATTTCTGACGCGTCCTGCCATTTGCACCAAATCGTCAGAATAGTGGCTCTCACAAAACATGCACGGGATGTCCTCGTCGTTGATATTGATACCCTCTTTACCCTTTGATGTAGTAAGCAAGATCTTAACGGATGGCAGCAGGTATTCCTTTGCTTCCAAATACTCAATAAGCTTCTTCCGTGTATCGACCAGTTCCGGCGTAAAGTTCTCGCCATCCTCATCTTTAGCGTAAAGAAGTCCTATATCATCAACACTGATACCATTACGATTGAGATGGTCTACCCAGCTTTTCATGCTGTCTATTGTATTTACAAAGACGATTACGCGGAAATTTTCTCTCAACAAGGACAAAACTTTCCGCTTGGCAAGCGTTTTGGGTATGATGTCCACCTTATCAGGGGTAATATGGCGGCACACATCAAAAAAATCGGCAATATGTACCCTGTCCCCCTGATCGTCAAGAAGCCACTTTACAGGGGAGAGCGTACCCGTCATGAAAATAAACCTGCACTTGCTCTGCTGTTTAATTGCGAAGTGAATAAATTTTTCCACATGAAAGGGAGCGTCTGCAAATGTGGCATCAGTGGCAAGCGAATGGCATTCATCCAGAACTATGAGATCAAACTTGTTCCAAAGATAGGTGCGGCTATCCTCTGGCGAAAACTTATGGCATACAAACTCTGCAAAGCCGGAATTCGTGCAAACCACGCAATGCGTGACATCTGATAACAGACATTCCAGTTCTCTATCCGCCCTGTCCAATAGCTTGTCCAAGTCTATCCAGCGGTCAGCACCCAACTTTTTTGCCTGTGCATCCGCCGTGATTTGACGGGATGTAATCAGGAGGATGCGCTTTCCCTCCTCAGCCTGTTTCTGTATCCAACGGTTCTTTCCGCTGCCAACGCCGGAATATATTTGGATGAATCGATAGGGTGCAATATCTCTTTCGTAGTCGATTACATCCGACAAGAACTGATCTGCCATAAAATCACCTCTTTTAGCATACTACACCTTTGCTCTCTCTGCTGCAACTGCGACAGTGAAAAAGCATCGTATTTAAAAGCAAATTTCTTGCATATTCCCGCAAATAGTTTTAGGAGGAAATCGCTTCCCAAGACAGTACAAAAGTCTACTACCTATGACATGTTTTGACGATACCAATGCTACGGTTGGTTTTAAGCAGTCCCACCGCCCAATTGCGGGTCCGTGATTCATCCCTCCAGTCGTTTTGTCGAAAAGTCAAATGAGGGTTTGTTGACTTGTTCAGAAAAACATGGTATAATATTATTGTAAAACCCCAATAAAACTGCTCAATATCTCATCTTATGGGCAAAATCGGTGACATAGCCAAGTGGTAAGGCAAGGGTCTGCAAAACCCTCATTCCCCAGTTCAAATCTGGGTGTCACCTCCAAATGTAAGGATTCTGAGCAGAAATGCTTGGAATCCTTTCTTTTTTGCGCTGACTTTGTGAACCAATACGATAAAAGGGAGAGCGTGATCGCTCTCCCTTTTCCTATATTGGCATCAACCTTCCGGCTGGTTGGAAACGATGAAATAGGGCTGTGGGCTCTGTCCGTCCGGCGTGGAGCGCAGGGTGATACAGCCGCCGGAATAGGATAGCTTCAGCAGACCATCGTCCGTGCGCTCACCGCCGGTCAGCGTCACCGTATTCAGGCCCGTATCCGTGTGGGCGGCGTACCAGGCGTCGGCCTCTTCCCAATAGAGCAGGTTATCCAGCCCCATTTTCCGGGTATCGTCCAGGGAGATGTCAAAATACTGCCGGAGAATGTCATCCATGGCCGCCCGGGGCGCCCGGAAAATGCCGTAATTCTCTGCCGCAGGTTCCTGCTCCAGCACCCAGTCCCGCTCCCGATCGGTCACATAGCACTGTCCATAGACCAGTCCCGCGTAGCCGATGCCATCGTAGAACAGACGGCCCAGATCCACGGCCTCCGCCGCTTCATAGTAGCTGGTGCAGGCCTGGGCATACCAACTTCCCGGGGCGAACAGCTCCTGGAGCTCCTGAAGCTCCGCCTCCGTCAGTTTGTTGGATTCCGGCTCCGCATGGGTCGTACAACCCATCAGCGAACTGTTCCAGGCTGAAATACTCGTGCTCCTCCATATCATGGAAAATGCCCTTTTCCAGAATGCCAACAGCATTTTCCACGGAACTCTTGTACTTCGGCTTCTTTACCTTGGCAGGGAGAATGAGCGTGTGGTTGTGCTCCGCCCACTCGGCGTAATCCATGTTCAGTTCCGGGGCGATCCAGTCACGGTTTGCAATCACGGCCCGCTTGCAGTTGTCGCAGACAACAAGCGCCGGGACGCCACCAAAGTACTGCAAAGCATGGTTATTCACCGCAATCCACTGCGGCTCCCTCGTAGAGGTCATTCCCTCCGCATAAATGTACTGGGAGTATGGTAGGACGGCGACAAAAACAACGATGTCCAAAAGCTCTCCGGTAAGATGATCCACCATCTGAAAGGTTTTCCCAGCAAAGTCCACCTCCATCTTCTGTCCGCTCACAGCGGTGATATGCATGGATTCCTTGTTCGTTTCGCACCACCGGCTGTACTGCTTGCAAAATTGCCGGTACTGGTAGCCCTTTCGCCCCTCTGCTTCGCAGGTCTTCATGTAGCGGTTCCAGAGATAGACCAGCGTCATGTTCTTCCTTCCATGGAGCTGCTTGTGGATGTCCTCAAAATCCGGGCAAGCATAAGTCATGTCACGGCCAACCGCGCCGGGGCTGCCGCCGTAGATCTTTGCGGCGATCCCGTAGTTGGTGATTCCCTCCGGCAGAGGGAAATCCAGACTTTCGCACCGCTTGAATGCCCCCAGAACGTCATTGACGCCCGACTTGCTGACGCCAAGCTCTCTGGCGATCTGGCGTCCGGACATTCCCAGTCCGAAGTGTTTGACGATGATGTCTTTGTAGTCCAGCATTGTACTGTCCTCCTGAAAAGTATTTCTGCTGACGCAGATAATACCATTATGGAGATTCAGCAAAATGCTTCAATTATTGGGTGGCCGCTGGGAGCGCAATCCGGCCGCTGAGCAACGCATCTGTGGCCGCTCACACTCGCAATATGCAGTGGACTTTTTCTACGCCCGAAAACCGCTTGAAATAAGGCTTTTCGGCTGTTCAGGCACAATAAGTGAACCACGCTGCAGGCAATTCGTAAGCGCACAATAATCACCCGGGCCGAACAAAGTTACGGCAGAGTCCCGTTCGCGGGACTCTGCCGTAACTTTGTTCATTTCCGTATATGTTCCCGGTGCTGGACTGCCGGGTGCCAGGGCATCAGCTTTTCCAGCTCCTCATGGGTCGGAGATTTGCCCAGATAGGGCAGCATACTCAGCACCAGCAATAGATACCCATAAGGCTCAATGCCGTTGGCCTTGGCTGTTTCCACCAGCGAATACACAATAGCACTGGATTCTGCTCCCTTGATACTGTCGCAGAACAGCCAATTCTTTCTTCCCACCACAAAGGGCCGGATCGCGTTCCCAGCCAGATTATTGGAGATAGGGACATCTCCATAGTCCAGAAATGCCATAAGCTGCTGTTTCCGGTTCAGGGAATACCGTACCGCATCCTCCAGCTTGCTGCCTTTTTCCGGGTGGATCGATTTCAGCCATGCAAAATACTCCTCCAGAGGGGGCAAAACCACATTCTGGCGGTACTCTTTCCGAGCCTTGACATCGGCATATATGTATTTCTTCTCCAGAGAGAACAGCTTCGTGCAATACCGAAATCCTACGGCGGTTTTGCTGGTTTTCACAGTTGCGCCGTCCGGCATGGCCTCCCGCCATTTCCGCCTGGCATGGGCCCAGCAGCCGCAGTGGGTCACCTTCTGCACCTGATTGTATCCTGCGTAGCCATCTGTTATCAGGCATCCGCTAAAGCCTTTCAGAAAGCTCTCCGGGCGTTTGCCACTCCGGTCAGGCTGGTACTCAAAGATGCGAATATGCTGGCTGCTGTATTCTCCGCTGGCATAGAGCCACATTCTGGATTCTGAGGCGGCAGGCTTGTTGTCCTCTTTCAGCACCTGCACCACTGTTTCATCCGCGTGGATCACGGATTGTTCCAGAAGCTGCCGCTTCATATGCTTGTACAGCGGCTTCAACCAGCTCTGGGCACACCGGGTCACCCAGTTGGCCATGGTGGCCCGGCTCAGCTCCACTCCCTGTCTCGCCCAGATCTTCTCCTGCCGGGCCAGAGGAACTCCGTCCACATACTTCTTCGTCATAACATCTGCCACAGTAGAGGGAGATGCCAGAGAGTGCTTCATAAGAGGAGGCGGCGTTCTGGTGGTAATGATATGGGCGAAGCCGGCATCCTTCTCACACTTGTCGCAGGCATAGGTGCAGCTGTAGTATTCCAGAATCTTCTCAGACTGCGGGATAATGATGAGTTCCCTGCGGACGAGCTTCTTACCAATGAGCTTAAAAGTGCCGCCGCACTTGTCACAGGTACGCCTGAATTCCGGAAGGTCAATTACAATTTCTTCTACAGGAAGATTCTTTGCCAGCTCGTCAATGGTTCTTTTTTTCTTCCGGGCATGCGCTTTTACGGTAAGGGTTTCCTCCGTAGGTTCCTCCGCCTTGCTGTCCTGACAGATCTCTGCCTCATTGAACAGGCTCATTTGGTCTTCGCTCAGAACATAGCTCCTCTTCTCACTGGACTGGCCGAAGCGGGCTCTCTGCGCATTGGCAAGGATCTCATTCATGTGCTCCAGCTTCCGCTTCAGCTCTGCGTTTTCCCGCTGCAGTGCTTCTACAGACTGGATCAGCGGGCGGATGAGCTCCGCGACTTCCGCGGCAGTATATGTGATTTTCCTGTCTGCTGCGGCCATGAATTCTCCTCCCAAAACGGCTTTAACCTGCCTTTATTATACCACAAAGGCAGGTTAAAGTACAGAAATATATGCAATTTTCGGAACATTTTTGTCAAAATAGATCCCTCGGTTTTCCTTTGCGGATAGCCGTTTTCTGCTCGATCCGAAGCCCTTCCATGAGCCAGCGGAAGCTCTGGGGATCCAGTAACCGCAGTTCTGCTTCTGACCTGGGCCATTGAAATCTCCCGTTGGATAACCGTTTATATAGCAGGATATATCCGTCGCCGCACCAGTACAGAGCCTTGATTCGATCCGTTCGTCTGCCGCAGAACAGGAACAGACTTTCTTCGTCAAAATGACTGCCATACTGCTGCGTCACCACTGCGGCAAGGCCGTCGATCCCAAGACGGAGATCTGTATAGCCGCAGGCAATATAGAAATTCCGGACTTTTGTCAGATCTATCATAGCGATTGGATGGACCGAAGCAGTGCAGCGACAGCCTCAATATCCACATCGGCTGGCAGCTTCAATTCTGCGCCCCGGTAGTGGATCTGGAGAATCTCCGTTGAAGTCACAGAAGATTCCAGCTGCACGATCTGAGGCCCGGCAGCTTCTGCCATCTGACTGCGGAGTTTCCGGAGCCAGTAGTAAAAGCTTTTCTCGGAAATCCCACGCCGCCGGCAAAACTCCCGTTTTGTCAGTCCACTGTTGCTGCATTCCTGAATAAGCATTCTCCATGTCTGCGCCCGATAGTCGTCCCGCACTGCCAATACATCTGCCATTTGATAGCATCTCTCCCTCCTTCTCGAAAAACTCACCGTGCGTTTTTCAAGTTTTGGGATATTATCTCACATCGTTGGGTGAGATGCCATGCGGGGGGGTTATTGTGCGCTTACGCTGGGAGCGCAATCCGGCCGCTGAGCAGCGCATCTGTGGCCGTCGGCCAGCGCAGATTGCAAGGATTTTATAAAAAGAAACTGGACACCAATCAAGATATCTCACCCTGCCTTTCTTTCAGCTCTGCAATATCGTCCGCATAGAAGTGTCCGGTGGAGTTTATGCGGCGGCAAATCTGATTGATGTTCGAGGCAACACGGCTGACTGCGGCGGCAAGTTTCTTCTGCTGCGTATAGTCCACCTTGATGATATAGCCATCAATCGCCATCTTCCGGAGATACGCTCCCATATTCTTTGTTCCGAGCTGCGCCATCTTTGCCTTGATAATCCTTTTCTCATCGTCGGAGACGAAGAAAAGTATCTGATTTGGTCGCGTTCTGTTTGCCATAGGCGTTCCGTCCTTTTGTAAAGGAAGAGGGTTTGGGAGATTTCCCAACAAGCATTTCTTCGATTAAGGGGAGGGTTTCCTTAATCGAAAATCGCCGTGTGTATATACACCGGCTGTGCTTGCTATTCTCTCAAATCGTATTCCCTCGCAGAGACTCCCCGTAAAATACCCCTTCACTATACAACGGACAGTTTATTGGGATTTGTCCGGGATTAAACAGGATTTTTCTTGTTCTCGTTTTGGTTTGATACGTCTGCAACTATCGTTTCCACATAAAAAAGACTGCTTGGCATTGCCGCCTTGCAGTCTTTTTATCTCACTATTCAATTCATTTGGTCGCACGGCAATCGACATTATTCCAGTGATGAGAACAGCTCTCCGTCAATGCTTAGAACGGCATCCATTGGAATCTTTGCGCCGTCCTGCATGGTGATCCGCCGCTCAAAATCATCGATCTTTTTGACTGCGCCGACTGCTGATACATATTTTCCGCCAGCCTTCCGCTCATCAGGTTGGAAGAAGGTAATGGTGACCTCCGGCGCATCATCAAGGGCGTCCATGAGAAGCTGATACTTCATGTCCAATGCAGTCAGTGCTTCCTCGTCAAGCTCGATCTTTTCATCGGTCAGACGCCCGGTTTCCTTAATGGCTGCGTCGTAACCGGTAAGAGCTGCGAATGGTGAAAACTGTGCGGCACGTTCTATCATGGGCATCTGCGGTCTGGTGGCAGAAACATGATGCGGAAGGTCTATAATGTCATCGTAATTCTCAATTACGTCTTACGCTCTCCAATTTGCAAATTATGCTCCTGACAGGTCACTCGCACAGGAATATGACCGGTCAGATCGTAGAGCTTCTTTTTGTATTGTTCCGTTGAAATGGCTCCCTTTTCAAGAAAGGTCGATAGAATATCTTTATGTTTAAGAAATAGAAGTTGAATTCTCTTTTTCGCAGGAAAGAACGAGCCTATCCGCGTTTCACCTTTCGCTTTATCTATTTTGTAGTTCAGATAACTACCATATTTCTATACGATAGTTTTTTAAATTTGTTTTTTCTACAAATTTCATAATTTCGCTTGTATCACCGTTATGCGATTTAAAAACCCATAATCTGTCTTTTAGGAACGGAACCAGTATTTCTTCATAATACGGAAAATCTGTACCCATAAGAGTGTGACCCATAATCACTATAGTATCTATATCGCTGTGAGTCCAAGCAAACTGTGTTAGTTTTTTATAGTTCTTGCTTAGTTTCTTTGTGCTTTTTTCTATAAAATCTTCGATAACTCTTATTGAAGGTTCAACATAGTCAGCGTATGCTTCATCAGAATTATACCATTTGTTTATCTTATTCATCTCTTTTTTTTCATTAATTACTGCTCCGAATTGTAGTTCCTGCCTAATATACATATTTTGAAATGATGGGCCGACGCTAACTCTCCAGATATTTAATGCTTCCTCTTTTCCGACTTCCGGAGCGAACATTTCCAGACAAATTTTTTTGCCATCTGCAATAGCACTCTTTAGACCCTTTAGTTTTTTCAAAGAGCCATGAATGTGGAAAATGTTGCTATCTGGAATATGATATAAAGTCTGCAATGTATCAAGATAATTGAAGTTTATGTACAGATCATTAGGGCTCAGAGCTAAGTCAGGCGTTGCACTTTTAGTGTTAATTGACGAAAGCCAGTCGTAAAGATATTTACCGGTAAAATTTGTTATGAAATCCGTCAAACCTCTAAACGCATCCTCGAGGTCATTTCCATGGTAAGAAAGTACGCCGTTTTCGTGGCTTCTGTAATAAACCTTATCTGCTACAGAAGGAAGGTCTGCAAATCTACAAAGCATTTTTAGATAATTAATTTTTAACGCATCTTCTATATTTGACCAAGCGATTTTACCATTATCATAAACGCCGACAAATTCTTCATACTCACTAATTATATCCGGATATTTGCGACTAAGGAATTCTTTGTAGTTTTTATAAGATGTCTGTAGTCCATGATGAAGATCAAAGCCATTTCCACAAATGTAGAGTCTCATTTTCTATTAAAACCTCCATGTGCTCTGAATATCTTGGCTTGCAGCTCAGAAAAGAAGCGCGATGACCCGACAAGTTTATGACCCGGCGCGTCATGCCGTCTTCCTGCATTTGCATCCTTGACGCGCTGCTTTACTTCAAATAAGCGTCCGCGTCCTGAAATACCGTAGCTTTTGAGAGAGGGTGTAACTGCAAGGCAGATTGTCTTGTCGGTGCGGCTTTCATCCGCTACAACAAGGTTTGTGTCCAAAGGATCTAAGCCGCGCTCCCTGCACTCCACGGAGGCGTAGAAGGATTTCAGGTCGATTGCTATGTAGGTGTGTTGTTTCACCTTCTACGATTCCTCCGACTATGGTTTAACGAATCTAATTCAGTTCCTTCAGAATATCCCTTATAAATATCCCATACCCATTGACAGCAACAATTACGGATGGTGGAGATTGGAGCGTCCCAGTCTTAGAGTCGAATGTTGCAACCGTCTGTCCAGCAACATCAAGTGCGCCTATATTCAGCAAATGCGCTATGGCGTCGTAGTCATACTTTTCTCCGTCATTTTTGAAACGAGTATCAGTCTCGTCAATCTCCAAAAGCACTTTCAAAAATGGGTAGAATGATTTCGAAATCATATTAACGATATAAAAATATTGGATTCTGTCGATGCCTCCGTTCACAAAACAATTAAATACCAATCCGATTAGTCGCAATTTGTCATCATCATCGCATGAATCGACCACATAAAGAAGCTGTTTCGATATTTTATTGCACTCATCCGCATCACAGAATTTCTCTTTCCACTCTTGATTTTTGTCAATGTCCTGCATGAAACTTTTCAACTTTTCTATAAAGACTCTATCATGAATGTCTTTTCCTATTTTTATCAAGCTGAAAGCTGGACCGATGATAGGCAGGTCTCTGACGATGCCATCCGGCAAAATGCTATCTAAAGCAAACTCACCGCCTTCTTCTATCAACGATATTATCTCATCCTTCATAATTCGAATCCTCCACTAAGTTCTTATTTGCAAGTTGTGTACCGATGTACTGTCAGGGGCAGATACCAGATGGCAACTGCCAACTTCCAGATCAGAATTACGCCGCCGATCAGACCACCGAGGATAAGGTTGAGTGCGACAACACCTACTGTCCCGGAAATGCCAAAGCCAATCGGAATCAGCGTGAACATCTTCCCAATGCCAAAAGGTACTCCGCAAGCAAGCCAGATCAGGAAATAATCAGGCGCTCCGTTCTCGACGAAGATACGGCTGAACATCGAAAACAGAAACAGCGCAACCACAACCGGAATGACGGTCTTCTTTAGGAACTCTTTCATGACATCGCTTTTCGTCATATTGACCTCCTTCACTTCAAGAAGCTGCTACGGTACTCCATCCGACGAAGTTTATGCCCGGTTTCTGCCAGATGCGCGATTTTCAAAGCAACCAAGTTGATGTCTGTGTGCATTGCCCGCGCAATCTGCTCCGAGGTGTACCCGTAGTCGTAGATGTATTCGAGGATTTCATCGGAATCAAGAAGGATCTCTGCCGCAACGATGTTTGCCTCGTACTCCGGCTTCGTTGCCATATCATACAGCACAAACTCCTGCAAGCCATGTTTTTTTGCAAGCGCACGGTGCAGCCGGTCGTGACCGATCTCATGGGCGCAGACAATCCGCTTCATTTGAGGACTCAAATCCTTGTTGAGAAAGATGAAGCGGTTTCTTTTTACGATGCAGTACATACCCTTGAGTGATCCGAGGTTTTCGCAATCATCCAGAACGTTGATACCCAGCGCGTTTGCAATCTGGAAAGGATCTCTTGTGCCGCAGCGTCGGACGAGATCGCTGCCGACTTTTGATAGTTGTTCGGCGTTCATCGCGCCACCTCCCTTCGGGGATAACCATTATATCAAACAGCCTGTACCAAAAACCGGACTTACTCTTCCGTCTGTTCTTTCCGGTACTTTTTCGGCGTGTACTTCTTGTTCTTTTCTTTTGCAATCCAGTAGGCTCTGGTGAGAGCCTGCATCGCGCCGTCCAGCGCGTCTTCACTGAGACTGCCTCCTGCAAACATACCGGAAACCTCGCTCACCAGCTCGTCAATTTCCCGTGCTGCCTTTGCGCCGCCCTGTTCCTGTGCGGCAAGGACGAGCATTCCGCTGTTGCCGAGAAGATATTCCGGCGTTGTATTCAGAGCCTCGGCAAGCTTCTTCACAACTTCATATTTTGTCGGCTTCCGAGTGCCAAGCTCATAGTTTTGAATTGTCCTCGCAGTAACAGAGACTTTTTCTGCAAGAGCGGCTTGCGTCAAGCTTGCTTCCACTCGCTTTTCTTTCAGTCTGTCTTTGAATCCCATAAGGCACCTCTTTCTAATATTTCCGAGAACACGAACAGAACTTTCGTTAATTCCATTGACGTGAACATTATGTTCGTGCTATACTGTGCCTACACGAACGTTTCGTTCGTGAGCATGATACCACACGAACAGAGCGTGTGTCAACATTCTTGGCGAAATTCGTGTCGGAAACAGGCAACTTTTTTAGGAACGGAGGACGCTTATGAACAATTTACGATGCAGAAAAGCCTACGTCAGAGTCAATCTGGATGTCGATGAAGAAGGAACAATCATCCCGATGCTGATCCGCTGGGAGGACGGAAGGGTTTTTCAGATCGAACAGCTCAAGTACAAATGCCGCGCCAGCTCCAACAAGGTTGGGGGTGGCGGCATCCGTTACACGGTCATGATCAGAGGGAAGGAGTCGTTTCTCTTTCATGAAGGAGACAAGTGGTTTGTCGAAGCAAAGGAGGACAACTGCTCATGATTTTATCCCATCACCAACTTGAAGAAATTGCAGCCTCAACAACAAAGGACTTCAACCGGTTCTTTTTCGGGGATGAGGCGGACAAGCCCGACCGATCGGCTTTGCCAACACCCATTGATCAGTTTGCAAAGAATTATCTCGGTCTTCGCGTAT
>ERZ791881.1493-NODE-1493-length-14502-cov-2.891119_pt1 | contig 14502 bp, 18 predicted proteins | sample MGYA00510161_ERZ791881 | MGnify/ENA primary metagenome ERZ791881 (study PRJEB30046, sample SAMN00792073) | human gut metagenome | study: EMG produced TPA metagenomics assembly of the A metagenome-wide association study of gut microbiota in type 2...
CCGGGACGTGGCGGATGCCATCGGGTATGATGTTACCAGTAAGGGGAATGTGGCTGTGCTGACGAAGAAATGAGCTTTTTCGCGAGGTCACGAAAATGGTAGGGGGCGGTTATCCGTCCCCTTAATTTTTTTGTGTGAAAAATTGAGACTTTAAGAGACTTTCTTTGTGGGATGATGAACAGAGGAAGGAGCGATCAATATGAATAGTTTTATTTCTTGGGTAGGTGGAAAAAAACTGCTTAGAAAGGAAATTATCAAGAAATTTCCGAAAGAAGAAATAGAAAAATATGTTGAGCCGTTTGGCGGTGCAGCATGGGTGTTATTCGGGAAAACACCTCATTCTAAAGAGGTATACAATGATATCAATGGAGAATTGGTGAATCTTTTTCGGATGGTAAAATATCATCCAGAGGCGTTGCAAGCTGAGCTCAGTTTTATGCTAAACAGCAGAGAAGAATTTTTCCGACAACGGGGAATGCAACCGGAAACAATGACAGAACTGCAGAGAGCGGCACGAATGTTTTATTTGATTAAAGCATCTTATGGATCTAAGGTGTCTACATTTGGAGTTGGATTTAAGGATGTATCTGCAATAAAAAATTTGCAGGCGGTGCATGAACGATTAAGCAAGGTACTGATTGAGAATAAATCTTTTGATGAAATTCTACAGATTCATGATTCCGAAAGGACGCTGTTTTTTATAGATCCACCTTATCATGGAACGGAAAAGTTCTATCAGATGAAGGATGATTTTGGAGAAACTGAACATCGAAAATTGGCAGAAATGTTATATAATCTGAAAGGAAAGTGGATTCTTACATATAATGATGATGCGTTTGTGCGGAATCTGTATGAGGGATTTCATATTGAAGAGGTTGAGCGGGTTAATAATCTCGGAGTAGCTATTGGCGGTGAGAAGGTTTTTAAGGAGTTGATAATTAGGAATTATGAATAAAAAATATTTTTGATAAAATAATAAACTTATAAAATTGCTTTATTCCTATATTTTTAGTATAATACATTTAAAATTTTGTATAAATGAAAAATTTGTTTGTTACTTAGGATGGTTTTACTTAGACTGTTGGGAGGAGCATCATATGGGGAGAATAGTTGGGATACGAATTAAAAATTATGGTTCATTAAAAGATGTAAAAATGGGGAAGTTGTTATCTGATAAAAGTGGAAAGGAACTTGCGAGCGTTAATGCAATTATTGGGCAGAGTGGGACAGGGAAAAGTACATTAGCAGATGCATTTGGTTTTCTTGCAGATTGTCTCGAAAAGGGAGTTGAAGAGGCCTGTGATTTAAATGGAAGAGGTGGATTTGAAAAAATTATTTCTCAAGGAAGTGCTGAACCTATAGAATTTGAAATTTATTATCGAGAAAAAAGTAATGATGCACCGATTACTTATGAATTGTCTATAGGACTGGATAAAAATAGTAGACCGATAGTTGAGAAAGAAAGATTACGTCAAAGAAGGCAAAAAGAAAGATATGGCAGGCCAATGTCCTTTTTATTTTTGGAACACGGGAAAGGGTATGCATTCAAAGGAATAAATAGTGGTTTTTTAGAAGAAGAAAACAAAGAAGTCGGTGATAAAGTGGATGTTGAATTAGTTGACCCAAGACAATTAGGAATTGTTACGTTAGGAGAATTGAAAGAACATCCAAGAATTGTTAAATTTAAAAATTTCTTGAAAAATTGGTATTTATGTTATTTTAGTCCTGCATCTGCGCGTGAAATCACAAATTCAGGCCCTCAAAAATATTTAAATCGTCTTGGAAATAATATAAACAATGTCGCACAGTTTTTGCATAGGGAGGATCCAAAGGAATTTATAAAAGTACTTAAAAATATTCAAAAAAAATTGCCGGATATTTCTTCTATCAAACCTGTTAAATTGCAAAATGGACAGCTAGTTTTAGAGTTTCTTGAAGATGGATTTAAAAATCCATTTTATTCTCAAAAAATGTCTGACGGTACGCTGAAACTATTTGCATACTATTTATTATTAAATGAAAAAGATGCTAGACCATTAGTATTTATTGAAGAACCTGAAAATGGGTTATATCATAAATACTTAGCGGATTTAGCTTTGCAAATGAAAAATAGTATTAAGTCTCCTTATGCTAAACAACTTTTTGTGACTACGCATAGTCCATTTTTTGTAAATGCATTATCTCCGGACGAGGTATGGGTTTTGGAGAAAAAAGAGGATGGATTTTCGGTAATTACGAGAGCTTCAGAATATAATTTTGTAAAACAATTAAATGATGAAGGTATTGAACTTGGTGATTTGTGGTACAGTGATTATTTTGGATAATGATAATATAGAGAGGAAATTATGCAAGAAAATATTTATATTCAAATACTTATTGAGGATGCTTCTGGGAAGATTCTTGTGGGGAAAGTTATGGAAAAATATTTGGAGAACAAGAAGGGGATTTTATATGATATAAAAAGCTTTAAAGGAATGGGGAGAATTCCAAAAAATATTACTGGAAGTGCAATAAAGACAAAGTCACTTTTGACGGATTTACCTCAGTATTTACGAGGTTTTAGCAATGCACTAAAACACTATCCTGGCAAAACGGCAATTTTTGTGATATTGGATTGTGACAATAAAGATTGTATGGGACTAAAGAGAGTGCTAGTTGAATTGTATAACAATTTACAAATATCGACAGAGGTACATTTTTGCATTGCGATTGAAGAAATAGAGGCGTGGTTGCTAGGAGATGAAGAAGCTTTATTTCAAGCTTTTCCGGAAGGAAAGAAAAGTGTATTTCAAAAATACAAACAAGATAGTATTATTGGGACATGGGAGTACCTTGCGGATATAGTATATAAAGGTGGTTCATTAAAATTAAAGAAGGAAATGACATCATATTTTGAAATAGGGAAATTTAAATGTGGATGTGCGGAAAAAATAGGGGAATTTTTAAATATTCATAATAATAGATCTAAGAGTTTTAATTATTTCATTAAAAAGCTTGATTTAGTTTGTGAGGAATTACATATCTAATAGTAGTTATTTTAAGAAGTCCTTAAGTCAAAAATTTTTTTGTTTCCAACGTCGACAGTCTGGATTGGAAGGAACAGGGAGCGGAGGCGGAAATCAGGCAGGTGTTGGAGCATAAGCACCTGGGCAATGGTTCCATCATTCTGTTCCACAATGATGCGAAATACACCCCTAAGGTATTGGACACGATTCTCAAGGGAATCAAGGAAAAGGGGTTTGAGATTGTGCCGATTTCCCAGTTAATTCATCGGGAGAATTTCGAGATGGATCATGAGGGACGGCAGATTCCGAAAGGTAAAGATGTATAAAATCAGTCTGAATACGAGAGAAGTTATAAACAACAGGCGTATTCCGATACTGTATTTTTAGGCAATCAGGGGTGCAATGTTCGATTTCGAACACTGCACCCCTTGTTTGTCCATTGTTCTCTTTGGACTTTTTTTATAAGATAAAAATGATGAAACAATAATTCGTCCACACCTAATGCCGAGGTTTGGATGGATGGCTCTGTTGGAGTGTTTCTCTGAAATGAAAACATCAGAGGGAAGCCCGGAGGTTTGGTCGGTACCAATGGGGCGGCATTCTTCCGACAGCAATTTGCTGCGGATAAAATCACCTGAGGACAGAGCGGAAAGAAAGGAAGAAAGACTATGAACGTTGCAAATACCATCAAAAAATTGGGTCTGGAACAGGCGTTTGATTACCTGTATAAAGACCCGGAAAACAACCTGCTGAAGCTAATGAATTGGGCGGACAAATTTTCCGATGGGGAATTTGTATCCCAACGTAAGGCAATTCGGGAAGCAATAGAAAATCCTGCGCACCCTTACCATGACTATATCCTGCATATCATCCATGATATCGACCCGGAGGTCATGAAAACGTTAGCTGTTAATTTCTTCATCAATGCCAGCTTAATCGGCTGGTCGAAGCAGGAAGAAAACCGAGCAAAGTATAACTGTAATGTTCCCTGGGCGATTCTTTTGGACCCTACATCTGCCTGCAATCTGCACTGCACCGGATGTTGGGCTGCCGAGTATGGCAATAAGCTGAATCTTACCTTTGATGAGATTGACAGCATTATTCAGCAAGGCAAGAAATTGGGTGTCTATATGTATATCTATACCGGCGGTGAGCCGCTGACGAGAAAGAATGATCTGATTCGGCTGTGCGAAAAGCATAATGATTGTGTATTCCTTTGCTTTACGAATGCGACATTGATTGATGAAAAGTTTGCCGATGAAATGCTGCGCGTGAAGAACTTTATTCCTGCCATTTCTTTGGAGGGGGACGAGGTTTCCACGGACAGCCGCCGCGGACAAGGAACCTATCAGAAGGTCGTTCGGGCAATGAAGTTGCTGCATGAGAAAAAGCTGCCCTACGGCATTTCCTCTTGTTATACCAGCGTGAATTACGAGAAGATTACATCGGATACATACTATAACAGTCTGATTGACATGGGTGCTTATTTCATCTGGTACTTCCATTATATGCCGGTTGGCAATGATGCTGCGCCTGAACTGCTGCCAAATCCCAAGCAGCGTGAAACCGTTTATCACCGTATTCGCCATCTGCGTGCCACGAAGCCTTTGTTCGCCATGGACTTTCAAAATGATGCGGAATATGTGGGCGGATGTATTGCCGGAGGCAAGCGGTATCTGCATATCAATGCAAACGGGGATGTAGATCCTTGCGTGTTCGTGCATTATTCCAACGCTAACATTCGGGAATGTACGCTGTTAGAGGCACTGCAAAGCCCGATTTTTATGGCATATCATGATAATATGCCTTTTAATGATAATATGCTCCAACCTTGCCCTATGCTGGAAAACCCGGAACGCCTGCGGAAAATGGTTGCGGAAACCGGCGCACATTCCACCGATCCGCAATCTCCGGAAACGGCGGATCATCTGTGTGGGAAGTGTGATTCCTATGCGAAGTGCTGGGCACCGGAGGCTGAACGGCTCTGGAGGGCTGAACAGGAAGAAAAAAAGCACATATAAAGGATGAGCGCCGCAGGAGACTGCGGCGCTTGCTTATTCTTTTATAGCCGACTTAACGGCAGTCTGCCCGATGGATTTTTGTAGAGCGCGAGTTTCTACGCCCTCCATTAAGGAGCAGATTCGTTCGATATCCGTTTCCAGATCATACTGCATTTCGGCATCCAGCCAATCCAGTAAATAGCCGACTACGATACACTTATAATGGTGATTCAGGATTTCGGCATCCTTTGCGGGAATGGAAATCGTTTTGGAAATACTGGCAAAATATGCATTGACCGCGTACTGTGTCAGTCGGTTGATATAAAACAGAAAGGTTTCCAAGGGGACTGCGCGGTATACATGAAGGATTGCTTGCTTATGTGCCTCCCCATATTGCAGAACAGGCTTAATGCAGTCCAATGGGCGACCCGGTGTGTAATGGTACGCAATCAGAGCGTTGACCTTTTCCTCCATCATTTCCAAAAGCAGGGAGGGAATATCCGGAAAATGATAATAAAAGGTGTTCCGGTTGATGTCGCAACGGTTTACGATATCTTTCACTGTAATTTTATTGATAGGGCGTTCTTCTAAAAGCTGAGCAAACGCCTCTATAATAGAAGCTCGTGTTCGTCGCATATTAACCTCCAGACTATACGGCTTGAGTTCATCCAAATTAGTTGCCTGTTTTATTCCATCGTTCTACAATAGCAGACAATATAATGGGATTATAACAAAAATTGCTTTGGAAAACAAGAAAACATCGCTGGAATTGGGAAATGCAAATGGTATGGGGGATAAAAACAGGAAAAATCGGATGCATGGATAATCGGCTGCATGGCTGCATGAAGAGAAGCCGTAAAACGAAGGACAATTTCCATTTCCTGTGTATGCAGATAGGGAAGATTTATTGCTGTGGAAAAGGAAGATGGGATTATTGTACCCAAAAAGAGAAAGAACCACAATATTTAGTTTTCAACATTCTTGTACATACTAAATATCGTGGTTTTCATTCAAATAAAAAATCATCCGACGCATTTCTTACAGGGGGTCAGCCCTCTTGCGAGCGCCTTCTCCAGCGTAGATGCAATATAGGTGCCGCCATTGCAGGAGCCGCTATAGTGGTACCGTTCGTTTTGTCACAAAAGATGACAATTTAACAGAAAAAGTCGATTTATTTCGGCAGTCTCTGTCGCACAACCTCATACAGCAGTACCCCTGCGGCAACAGAAGCATTCAGGCTTTCTGCCTGCCCCGGCATGGGAATTTTCACCCACGCATCGCAGAGCGCGGCGGCATCCTCACTGAGACCGCGTGCCTCGTTGCCAATGAGAAAGGCACAGGCATCCTGTAAGGGCAGGGCGTAGGGATAGCGATCACCCTTCAGATGTGCGGCGTAAAGCGGAATCTGCTTTGCCTGCATTTTTTCCGAAAGGGCATGCAGGTCGATATTTTGGAAGACAGGCACATGGAACAGACTGCCCATCGTTGCGCGCAGCACCTTCGGGTTATAGAGATCAACACTGCCTTTGCTGAGAAAAACGGCATCTGCACCGCAGGCATCCGCCGTACGAATGACCGTCCCCAGATTGCCGGGGTCATTCAGCTCTTCCGCCAGAAGGAGAAAGGGCGTTTTTTTCGCAAGCACCGCATCTGCGTCCCAATCCAGCTTTTTGCAGACCGCCAGAATTCCCTGTGGATTTTCCGTATCGCAGACGGCGGCAAAGAGCGCATCTGTCAGACAAAGTACCTCTGCCTTTTCTTCGTAGAGGGAAAGGTCGTTTTCTGCGGCAAAGGCATTGCTGACCACATACGCAAGCACCTCCCAATTCTTCGGGATTTCGCGGATAAAGCGCAGTCCCTCCGCAATGAAAAGCCCCTCCTTATCGCGATTTTTCTTTATTTTTAAGCCGTTCAGCCGCTTGATCCATTTGTTGTCGCGGCTTTCGATTCGTTTCATGGTATCACCTCGCTTTCTATGATAAAGGAGAAGCTCCTGCTTTGCAAGAAAAAGGATGCAAGCGACGGGAAAATATGGTACAATCAGGGCAAAGAGAGCAGAAAAAGGAGGTTTTTACCTATGACACCACAGGAAAAAAGAAAAGAGCTTTTGAGCGCAACCCTGTTGAAAAAGCTGGAACGCCGCCATTTTGAAGCATACTACTGTCCTACAGCGACAGAAGCCATCGAAAAGGTGCTGTCCCTCATTCCGGAAGGCAGCAGTATCACATGGGGTGGCTCCATGACCATTCGCGATATGGGGCTGACAAAGGCGGTAAAGGAAGGCAATTATAACGTCATTGACAGAGATACCGCGGCAAATCCTGCCGAAATGCGTGAAATGATGCGTCAGGGACTCTTGTGCGATTACTATTTGACCAGCACCAATGCCATTTCCGAGGATGGCGTTCTGGTAAATATTGATGGGACAGGCAACCGCGTTGCGTCCATCTGCTTCGGGCCGAACAATGTGATTGTTCTGGCGAGCCTGAGCAAGGTGGCACAGGATGTGGATGCGGCAATCAAGCGCGTGAGAGGGTACGTTGCACCTGTCAACAGCATGCGCTTCATGGGGAAAACCCCTTGTGCAGTGGACGGCACCTGCCATAACTGCGTTTCCGAGGAATGTATTTGTAATCAGATTCTGGTGACAAGAGTCTGCCGCCCGGCAGGCAGAATTAAGGTGATTCTGATTGGCGAGGAATATGGATATTAAGATTTAAGTTGAAAACGGGCGCACCTTTAAGCCTTTCCGCATTTGTGGGAAGGCTTTTTCAGAAAGAGGGTTGCAAATGAACAAGCAAAAGCATATCAGTATTCGTATAGACGAAGAAGTATTGAAAAAATTTCATTATGTTTCCAGATACAACAGACGTTCCGCCAGCGGGCAGATTTTATACCTCATCAATCAATGTATTCGCGAATTTGAGAAGGAGCAGGGCGAAATCGAATTGGAACGCCCGAACCCTTGATTTTTCTCCCCAATCTGCTACAATAATGAGGTTAGGAGAGTACGATTTACGAAGGAGAAAAAATAATGGAAGAAATGGTTTTTCAGATTGGGCCCATTCGTCCGCCCAGTGAGGCAAACAGCCTGCTTTTGCGCGTGACGGTGAACTGCCCTTGGAATAGATGTAAATTCTGTATGCTGTATAAAAAATACGATTTTCATACCCGTTCCGTTGCGGAGGTGAAGAAGGATATCGACACCATGGCGGAGCTGCGTGACCGTATTTTGCAGTATAAAACGGCGAACGGCTGGGATATTCAGGCGATTAACAACGAATATCAGACCTTGACGACAGATGATCAGCGTTGGTGCTATCAGATGGTGTTCCGCTGGATGACAGAGGGGGACTGCAATTCCATCTTTTTGCAGGATGCGAATACGATGTGTCTGCGTGCGGATTGGCTTGCGGAAATCATTCGTTATGTGCGCGTAAAGCTGCCTGAAATCAAGCGGATTACCTCCTATGGCAGAGCAAACACGCTTGCGAAAATTACCCCGGAGGATTATAAAATGCTCAAGGAGGCAGGCCTAGACCGTATCCATTCCGGCTACGAATCTGGTTCCGATAAGGTGCTTGCGCTGATTGAAAAGGGCTGCACGCAGGAGGAACAGATTATCGGCGGTAGAAAGGTGAGAGAGGCAGGGATTGAGCTTTCTATCTACTTTATGCCCGGTGTCGGCGGCAGGGAGCTTTCCGATGACAACGCCATTGAAACAGCGAAGGTTATCAATGCGGTGAATCCGAATTTCGTCCGCCTGCGTACCTTTGTGCTGCGTACCGGCTCTCTGATGGAGGAGGTGCGCGATGCCGGCGGCTGGACGGAGGATACCGATATGAATAAGCTTTTGGAAATTCGCAAGCTCTTAGCGCATATCGACCCGACAAAGGCAAACGGCAGAATCACAAGCGACCACATCATTAACCTTTTACAGGAGGTCAACGGCGATATGGATACTGACCTGCCCTGGATGCTGGAATATATTGATTCCTTCCTTGCCCTGCCCAAGCTGGAGCAGAGAAAATATCAGATGGCGCGCCGCATGGGCTTCCCTCTGGACTGGAAGCAGCTTTGGCGGATGCGCGAGAGCGACCAGAAAATCGTTGAGGATTTAGCGAAAAACATTGTGGATGAAAAGGATTGGGAAAAGAAACTCCATACCTATATGGATCATTATATTTAAGGAGGTGCCGCAATGGCAAGAGAAACAGTTTTTACGGCAATTATCCCTGCAATTTTAATCTTCTTTCTGGTTTTCTTTAACATCAGAAAAATGCAGAAGCAGGCGAAGATTATGAAAATGGAGCATGAGGGCAAATGCGGCGGAGGCTGTGCAGGCTGCGCCCACAGCAAAAGCTGTCATTCCGAGAAGAAGGATTTATAAGAAAAAAAAGAATCACCTCAAACTGATTTTTCTGTCAGCTTGAGGTGTTTTTTTATGCTTCTCCCTTTGTTTTGCTTTCATGCTCGTTGCGGTAGCGTGTCATTAAGCCGTGGAACAGCTCTTCTGCCGTCGGGGGCGTAAAGCTGATGGCATTTGCGCCTGCCGCTACGGTTTCACGGATGCTTTCCTGCGAGGGACCGCCTGTTGCAATGATGGGCAGGTCGGGGTAGCGTTCGCGCAGAATCCGCACTACCTCCGGCGTGCGTGCCGCGGCAGATACATTGAAAATCGTCGCACCTGCTTCCAGACGAGCATCGATGTCCGTATTTTCATCCAGAACGGTTACAACAATGGGAATATCGATGATATCTGCAATTTGCGCGATGACATCGTTCGTTGTCGGTGCATTCACCACAACTGCCATTGCCCCGAAGGCTTCGGCATCCTTCGCAAGCATGACAACGCGCGCGCCTGTGGTTGTGCCGCCGCCTACGCCGCAGAAAACGGGCAGGCTGGAGGTGGAAACAATCGCATCTGCAATAATCTGCTGGGGCGTAAAGGGATATACCGCAAGTACAGCATCTGCGTTGCAGTTGCGAATGATGGCAATATCAGTAGAAAAAATCAAGGACTTGATGCGTCGCCCCATAATCACAATCCCGCTGGCGGCATAAATTTCATCCGGCATGGTTACGATATGGTGGCTTCTCAGCTTTGTCTTGACGTGGGGAATCTTTTTTTCACGGTCGAGCTTGATATGGTTCATTGGGGCACTTCCTTTCTGCATTTTATTTTTCCTAGCGTTCTTCTATATTATACGGCAGAGAAAATACACTTGTCAATAAATATGGAAGGAACTGGAAGGCTGCCTCCGTACTTGACAGCAGGACGCTTTTTCATTAAACTAGAAAAAAGAATCAGAAGGTAATATGTATTTTGAAAATTTTTAAAGGAGGATGACCTTGGAGGCTTATATAGGTCTGATACTTTCCGTTTTGCTTAACATCATTCTGGTGGTGCTGATTGGGAGGTATCGCGTACAGGAAAACGAAAAAGATGTGACGGAGGAGGAAATCCGTCAGATGGTGGACGCAGGCGGCGACAGCGGTACGATTGATGAAAACGTGAAGGAGATGCTCAATAATATCTTTGAGCTGAGCAACAGCTCCGCAGGGGATATTGCCACCCATAGAACCGATATTGTTGCTGTTCCTGTGGATGCAACTCTGGAGGAAATCAAAAACGTCACGGCGGAGGAAAAATATTCCCGTATCGTGGTGTATGATGATAATATCGATAATATTGTCGGGGTGTACCATGTGAAGGATATGGTGAAATATATCCTTGCGGATGTAACCCGTGTGGAGGAGGGGCATTTCCATCTGAAGGAAATCCTCATGAAGCCCTATTTTATCCCATTTTCCAAAAAGGTGGACGAGCTGCTTGCGGAAATGAAGGTGAAGAAGGTACACATGGCAATCGTCATTGATGAATACGGCGGCACGGCAGGCATTGTCACCATGGAGGATATCATGGAGGAAATCTTCGGGAATATCTTCGATGAATATGACGAGGAAGAGGAAGAGGACATCACCGAGGTTTCGGAGGGTGTTTACCGCATTGACGGCTCAACCGATTTGCAGGACGTAGAGGAACAGCTTGGCATTACCTTCGAGGAAAATGAGGACTATGATACCCTTGGCGGCTATCTTATCGGGCAGCTGGGGCATATCCCTGAGGAGGGTGAAACGATAGAAATGAAGCTTTGCGGCTGGCTCTTTAGCGTAGAGCTGTTTGAGGAGAAGCGTATTCTCAAGGTTCTGGCAACAAAGCTGCCGGAGGAGGAAAAGGAAAAAGCCGAAGCAGAAGAAAAGGCTGACGAGGAATAAAAAAACGGACACGATTGATTTTTTTCGGTCGTGTCTTTTTTGTGCCTGCATAGAACCTGCACAGAAGATTTTGTCCATCCATACCTTAAAGTAGAACACAAAAAAGCAGAACGCAAGGAAAGGATGGGATTTCTGATGCCCAATAATAATCGGTATGAAATAAGTGAAGCTTTACAAATGCCCCTGCCGCTGACCAAGGAAGAAGCCATGCAGGAAACGCTGACGCAGGAGGAGAGCGCCGCACGCCGCTTTCCGATTCTGCCGAGCAATGCAAATGTGACGGTGATTCCCATTATTCCGGGGATTACGCTTTTCGGCTACATCCGCTTTCTGAATGCAAGCCCTGTTGAAACGCGCGTGGATATTTACGCCAACGGGCGGAGGGTGGCTGCGGATTTGCGCTATCAGCATTTTACGGAATATATGAAGCTGTTTCCGGGGTGGTATCGCATTGCGATTTACCGCGCAGGAACCGTCACAAACCCTCTGACCGTTCTGCGCTTACAGGTGCAGTCCGGCGGCATTTATACCGTTGCGGTGACAGGTCTGGCAGATGCGCTTTCTACGCTGACCATAGAGGACAGCCACCGTTACCTTAGCCCCAATCGGGCGTATATCCGCTTTGTGCAGCTTTCGCCGACTGCCCCTGCTATGGATGTTTACTGGGATGACCGCATGGTGCTTTCCGATTTACGCTATGAGGAAATCAGCCGCTACCTCACCACAGCTCCAGGCAGTCACAATCTCAAGCTGCGCGAGACTGACACAGGCAAAATTCTTGTGGAGCATCCCAAAGTGAACCTCAAGGGCGGCAAGGCGTATACAGTTTATGTGGTTGGCAGCCGCGCGGACAGGGCAGGTCTGCAGGTGCTGATCCCCCTTGAGGGTGTGACCTATCTGGACTTCGGAAAGTGAGAAATTTATGGATTTTTTCTCAAAAAACCTGTACGAATGGCTTATCCTTTGTTATACTATTGTCAATACCTATCGTAAAAAATCACGATAAATTTCAGTATAACCGAATAAAGGAGAATCATCATGTTAAAAGGGAAAACTGTTGTTCTGGGTGTAACAGGCAGTATTGCTGCGTATAAAATGGCAAATGTGGCAAGCATGCTCGTGAAGCTGCATGCGGATGTGCGTGTGGTCATGACGGAAAATGCCTGCCAGTTTATTACGCCTGTTACCTTTGAAACACTGACCGGCAATAAATGTATGGTAGATACCTTCGACCGCAATTTCCAGTTCCATGTGGCACATATTTCCATCGCGAAAAAGGCGGATGTGCTTCTGGTTGCGCCTGCTTCCGCAAATGTGATTGGCAAGCTGGCAAACGGCATTGCGGATGATATGCTGACGACAACGGCTATGGCCTGCACCTGTCAAAAAATCGTTGCGCCTGCCATGAATACCAATATGTATCATAACCCCATTTTGCAGGATAATCTGAAAAAGCTGGAGGGCTATGGCTTTACGGTGATTGCGCCCGAAAAGGGACTGCTTGCCTGTCGGGATATCGGGGATGGAAAAATGCCCTCTGAGGACGTTCTGGTGGGGCATATCCTGCGTGAAATCGCGCATGAAAAAGACCTTGCCGGCATGAAAGTGATTGTCACCGCAGGTCCGACACAGGAAAGCGTAGACCCTGTGCGTTATATTACAAACCACTCCACAGGGAAAATGGGCTATGAGCTGGCGAAGGCGGCAATGCTGCGCGGCGCGGAGGTAACACTTGTCAGCGGTGTGACAAATCTGGAGCCCCCTATGTTTGTGGATTATGTGCAGGTAAAGAGCGCAGGGGATATGTTTGAGGCAATGAAGTCTCGTTTTCTGGATAATGATATCATCATCAAGGCGGCGGCGGTTGCGGATTATAAGCCCAAAAGCTACAGTGATGAAAAAACAAAGAAAAAGGACGGCGAAATGTCCATCGAGTTGGACAGAACACAGGATATTCTGAAATATCTGGGCGAGCATCGCAGAGAAGGTCAGTTCTACTGCGGCTTCTCCATGGAAACCCAGAATATGCTGGAAAATTCCCGCGTGAAGCTGGATAAGAAGAATATTGATATGGTGGTTGCCAATAACCTTAAGATTGCAGGCAGTGGTTTCGGTACGGATACGAATGTGGTAACGATGATTTCCAAGGAGGAGGAAATTCAGCTGGAGCTTCTGAGCAAGGCTGAGGTTGCACATAAGATTCTGGATGAAATTTTGAAACTGAAGGCAATGAAGGGCTGAAAACAGAATGGCTGAAAATAGAATAGCTCTGTCGCATGGAAGGTCTGCGGCAGGGCTTTTCTTGCGAAATAGGCAGATTGCATAAAAAAGAGACGGAATTTTTGTATGCGATAACGTCTGTTTTATTCGTAAAAACGGTCAAAATGGATTGACAAAGACAAATGCAAATGATACAGTAACAGTAGAAATGCGTCATAACGCACGCATTTGCGCCATTGACCTTCGATGGCGGTTGGTTCGAACCAAGGAGGAAACACATGGATGCGATGAGCAGCAGAATCTCGGAAAATCTGAGACAAATTCGGAAGGAAAAGAAACTCAGCCTTGACAGCATGGCAGAGCAGACGGGAGTCAGCAAAAGTATGCTGGGGCAGATTGAAAGAGGGGAATCCAGCCCCACGGTGGCAACGCTCTGGAAGATTGCGACCGGGCTGCATATTTCCTTTACCGCCCTTTTGGAGGGCAGGCAGACAGAAACCCAGCTCATCCGAAGGGGTGAGGTTTCCCCGCTTTTGAGCGATGAGGGGCGGTTTCGGCTGTTTCCCTTTTTTCCCTACGATGCAGAAAGAAGATTCGAAATGCTCAGCATTGAGCTGGAGCCGGGCACTCGCTCGGAATCCGTTCCCCATGAGGATGGAACAGAGGAATTTGTACTTGTTTTTGAAGGCGCACTGCGGCTGACTGTGGATGGTGTGGAATATGTGGTAGAGGCGGGCGAAGGGATTCGTTATCTTGCCAATAAGCCCCATATTTATGAATGTCACGGCACGCAGAAGACAAAAATCTGTATGGTCATTTATTATGACAAATAAAAAATAACCGTTATAACGGATTTTTTGCGCCGAAGCGAAGAAAGGGCTAGGTGAATCAGATGAGCATTACACCCAGAATTGAGAAAATCCGTCAGAACTATATCAATACCAAGCCGTCCATTTCCTATGAACGCGCAAGAATCTGGACAGAATCCTTCAAAAGAA
>ERZ791881.1496-NODE-1496-length-14481-cov-2.211008_pt1 | contig 14481 bp, 10 predicted proteins | sample MGYA00510161_ERZ791881 | MGnify/ENA primary metagenome ERZ791881 (study PRJEB30046, sample SAMN00792073) | human gut metagenome | study: EMG produced TPA metagenomics assembly of the A metagenome-wide association study of gut microbiota in type 2...
TGTGTTTATGGCAGACTTACAACTCATACAGAGCAAAATATATGAAATCCGCGGGCATAAAGTAATGATAAACCGCGATTTAGCTGAATTGTATCAGGTAACCACCGGCAATTTGAATAAATCCGTTCAAAGAAATATCAAGCGTTTCCCCTCTGATTTTATGTTTCAACTAACAAAAGAAGAATTTGACCAGTTGAAAACAAACTTGATATTCCAAAATGGAATATCAAATTGGGGAGGTACCCGTAAACTCCCCTATGCCTTCACCGAACAAGGACCAGCCATGCTTTCCGGTATATCAAACTCGGATACAGCCATACAGGTGAATATTAATATCATGCGTGCTTTCGTAGCTATGCGCCGCCTAATATCTAATCCTCCCGTTGATAAAAATGCTGAACTCCGGGAAGAAATGAAAAAATTAAAAGACTACATGGAAGAAATATTCGCCGACCAGAACGACATCAACGAAGACACCCGCATACAACTCGAACTTATCAATCAGACACTGGCAGAATTGCAGGTACATCAGAAATTGTCAGACAAACCGCGCCGCCCTATCGGTTTTATCCGCCAGGAAGAAGACTAATTGAGTTTTTTATATCATCCTGAATAAAGGAACGTCGGCAGTAAAAGGGATATGCAACGTTTTATATCCGATAAAAGAAAACGTAAGGGTCCCGGTTGCTTCCGGCAAGCGGAGTGAAAATTCTCTAACATAACAAAACAAACTTTCAAAGAACTATCTAAAACCATTCATTAATTGTCTTATACTTTAACTAGTATTATCATAGTAATTACTTGATTGCACAATGCCTCCAGCCTGTTCAACTCTTTCCCGGTTTCCCCCTTTTTCCCCTTATCATCCGGTGAGTTTATCAGGTAATAAAGGCAGGCATTTTTAACATGCTCCAGGTTCAAAACCACTTCGTCAAGCCAGCCGAAAAAGCATTCCATCAGTTCCGTGTCATTTTCGATACAATCGAAAGGATTCGGGTAAGAATGGTAACCAATGAAGCCCTCCCGAATTCTCTCAGCCTCATGTGATAGTGACAAATCCCGTGAATCGGGAGGAAGATTACGCAAAATCTGTTCGTAATCTTCATTGGTAAGAGTATCTTCAAAGGTATCCATACTACTAGGTTTTATTGATTGACATAAATTCCAGACATTCGCGTATTTTAATGCAGCGTTGGTTGGTTTAGATTAATCAGTCTGCTTAAGTTATACTTATTATATCTCTTATTTCTAACTAGAAGCATATTGCTGTGTTTAAACCCTGCAAGCATCGTACATGTTATAATTTCCTTTGAAAAATAATATCGAAAATCATGAAAGATAATGAATTATTGTATCGGTTGGGTCAGAGATTAAAAGAGTTACGTAAAGCAAAAAAGTGGTCTTTACGTGACCTTGAGGCTTTAACGGATATTGATAACAGCGAGCTTTCAAAATATGAATTCGGTTTTATAAGCCCTCAGCTTCTATCTTTATATAAACTTAGTCAAGCTTTTGGAATAACCCTAAGCAAACTTCTTGATATAGAAAAGCACGGTCAACTCCTTTTCCACTGCACGATTATAGATGGCACGCAGGTTACGCATATTAAAAGAGGAAATATTCGGGCAAACATTGATACCTTTCAGGAAGGTTTCGTATTCCACCATCAGGTTGGAGTCCACCTCCCTGAACAGCAGGTCACACTCGCCACGGAAACGTAAAAAGCTGTTCAGTGTAGTCATATAGGTCTCGGCTGTACACTTTTTGCCTATCTTTTTCAATTCCTGGATGAGCTACCATGTAAAAGAGACAAACCCACCGCAATCAGCCGGAGAGGAGAACAGTTCCACCACTTTGTCGGCGGTATATGCCATGTCGGAACGTTCAAGCCGCACGATGACCTCCTTGAAACGGGAAAGATCGTTCGCCAAAGCGGTCTTCATAGAGAGCAGATATCCCTCCTGCCCTTTTTCGATACCGGAGGACAGGATGACTCTGGAACAATCGGCATCCCATTCCGATGGGTACAGCTTATAGCCGAAATGAACTTGTTTTACCAGACGGTTGTGAATTACTTGATAGTAGAGTGTACCCGCCTTCGTCTCAATGGAAGATACACGGAATTTGATTTTTACTGTTGCCATACAATTTAATTGTTTATTTGATAATATTCCCTCAATTAAAGAGAATGGCAAACAGTGTATAAGATGGCACTTGAAAGATAATATTGTTGCAATTATAAGGTTTCTTGTTCAGAATGTTGCGAAGGAAGTTGTTTTTTAATACTTTCTCGCTTTAATCTAAATTTTTCCGTGTAATGGAATGCAGTTGGCACATTTTATAGACTCTACACGCAAAGTGCTCTGTGATGAAACGATAAAACGTACCGTAAACCGTTCTCGGACCTGCCGGACAAATTGGGCAAGACTAACGGGTTTCTTTTCGAATATCATGCAGCCTCGTTGTTTTCCTCTATCGTCTGTTAAACCGGCACTTCCGATTCTCTGACCGGGAACAGACTACCAGCATACTGTTGGACGGATTGCAAGAATAGGTATGGTAGATTCGCTTCTTGAATTTGTGTCAAAAATATGAAAGTCATACCATTAAAAATGAAAACGGGTCCAATATAACTCTACGACCTCATTTTGCCGCCTTGGCCAATTCACAATTGTCACGGATATCACTGATTATTTCACTTATGTTCCTATCTCCGTCCATATTCGTCTACTCCTGAGTTTATTATAAATTATACGAAGATACGGAAATATTCCATTTTTACAACAGCAGTGATGCCCCCCCGTCAGCCCCGATATCATCTATATCCGCATCCTCATAAAAAGATATGATTGAATATATCCTGACATTTTTAGAAAATTGCTTTAAATTTGTCGCATTTATGCGAACGAATGATAAGGCATAAAGTTTGCTGATACAGATATCAATATAAATCCGTTTATTGAACGGGAAAAATAATTTATAAAAAAAATGTCACACATTGAAAATAAGCAAATAATATAAATTCGCCCCCCAAAATAATGAACACGAAAAAACGATATCCATAAACGAACGTTTAATAATATAGAATTACACACGGCAGTACATCGATCATGATAGAAAAAGGTAGTCATACGACCGAGTCAGATCAATCCCTATTGGACGCATTGATCAAAGGAGAGGAAACCGCTTTCGAGAAAATATATAAAAGCTATTTCGCTCTTCTTCAAAACTATTCTGCCTCTATCGTCGGTGATTCGGAAGCGGCTTTGGAGATTATTCAAAATATTTTCGTTGCCTTATGGGAAAACCGGAAAAATCTCGACCGGGAAAAATCTCTGCGCAATTACCTGCTTCGCAGCACGCACAACAATTCCCTGCGTTACCTCAAATCCCGGTTTCTCCTCCTCCAACATCAAGAAAACCTTAAAAGAAAAAAAAGCGAAGAGGAACAAGAAAACGTGATCCGGGCGGAAGAAGGACCCGAACCCGAACAACAATTATCCGCTTTACTGAATGAATTACCGGAAAGAAGCCGCCAGGTAATGATCATGAGTCACATTGAGAACAGGAAAAGTGCCGATATTGCCCGAAAATTAGGCATTTCCGTCCGGACAGTAGAAACCATCCTCTACCAGGCAATGAAAAAACTTCGGGGAAAAATAAAAAAATAGTATTTTCGAATACGTAGTTTCGGGCAGTCAGGTATTATATTAATGTCGATCAGGTTATAGCGTGCATGAAAACAGATACAGAGAAATATTTGAACCGCCCCATCGGGGAAAATGAAGATGAGTTGCTGGATGAGATCTGGAACTCTCTCCGGGCAAAGGAGTGCGGGGAACATATACTGGACAGAAATTACCAGGACGTAAAAAGCAGGATCCGCCGGAGAAGAAATACCCGCCGGATGTATTGGATTTCCAGCGGTGTTGCCGCGGCTTGTGTGTTCGTGTCCCTGTTTCTGGTGTTCCGTCCCACTGCCCTGCAAGAGGTTACGGTATACACCCAACTCGGTCACATGGGCATATCCGTTTGCAACGAACAGGTGCAACTACTCGTCGGGGATTCCGCCGTTTCGAACCTGGGAGGCGACGCCAAGATAAATATAGACAAACATTCGAATGTCGCACTGCAATCCGCCGACGGGAAAAAGATTATGCTGCAAAAGGCAAAAATATTGAAAATATATGTTCCTTCGGGTAAGCATTTCAACCTTGAATTAGCCGACGGGACACGTATCGTACTAAACGCCGACACCTGGTTCGAATACCCATCGACGTTCGACTCCCAACCGGAACGCAGGGTAAAAATCAAGGGAGAGGGATTCTTTGAAGTGAAAAGCGATACAACGAAACCTTTCTACGTGGAGATTCCCAACAGCGAATCTATCCGGGTACTCGGCACCTGTTTCAACGTATCGGCTTATGAAGACAACACGGAAAACGTGACTACGCTACTCTCCGGTAAAATAGCTTATCACGTTCCGGAGAACAACCGAACGGTGACTTTATCGCCGAACGAGCAAATCCGCGTGGACAAAGAAACGAATAAAATGGAAAAATACGAGGTAGATGCCGCAGAATATTCCATGTGGAAAGAGGGCGTGATCTATTTCAACAACGAGAAATTAAGTGTATTGGCTAAAAAATTGTCCAGAATGTATGGTATCGATATTCAGGTATCGGAAGAACACCGCGATTCCCGTTTTTCGGGAATGATCCGGCACGAACGGGGAATTGATTACATCACCAAGCTGTTAACAACGACAAGTAACATCGAATGTATTATTGAAAACGGGGTTATTTATCTGAAGTAAAATCCCCTCCATATCAATTACAAAACTTCATTGGAAAATGAAGTTCGGGGCTTTGTATGCTCAAATATAAAGAATAGTAATAAAATAAATATTCATTAATACAAGATCAATATGAAAGAAGACAGATCATTCAGCCGGAACCGGACGGTTCTCCGGGACAAACTCCGGAAGAAAATCGTCCTGCCACTGTTCTTGCTACAAATGCTTTGTAGTTTTACGCAGGTAAGTTATGCCCAGGAGGTACAACTAAATTTAAAGCTGGAAAATTCCACTTTACTGGACGCTTTGAAAAAGATAGGAACAGCCACCGGAACGGAATTTTTTTATAATGCCGGGCAAATCGGTACTTCTGACAAACGAATCACGAGGGAGTTCAGAAATACGCCATTGAGATCAGCACTGGAATACGTTTTGAACGGAACTCCTTTCACATTTAAAATCGAGGATAAAACGATTATTATCACCCAACGTCCGGCAGAACCACAAAAAACTGAAATGAAAATCATCGAATTGAAAGGGATTGTGGTGGATAGTCATACGAAAGAACCGTTACCGGGAGTAACTGTTATGATCGAAGGAACAACGCAGGGAACTGCCACCGACGTTAACGGACAATTCACATTCCCCCTCGGTCCGGCAGAGTATAACATTATCTTTTCGTACATCGGTTACGAGCGTCTGGTAAAAAAGTTCAACGGAAATAATGTCTCCGATTTTCAGAAAATTACACTTGTTCCTGTTATCGAAGAGATGGATGAAGTAGTCGTCACGGGTATCTTCACCCGTAAAAAGGAAAGTTTCACGGGATCATCGACTACATTCAAAGCAGAGGAATTGAAAGCCGTGGGAGCGTCGAATCTGGTTCAAAGTCTGCGCACACTCGACCCTTCATTCAAAATCGTGGAAAACAACCAATTCGGTTCCGACCCGAACCGCATGCCCGATATCGAAATCCGGGGCAAGAGCAGTGTTATGGGATTGAAAGAAGAGTATGGGACCGACCCCAATCAACCTTTGTTTATCCTTGACGGTTTCGAAACGACATTAGAAACCATCATGGACCTGAACATGAACCGGGTGGCATCGGTCACCTTGTTAAAAGACGCAGCCTCAACCGCCATTTATGGTTCGAAAGCAGCTAACGGCGTGGTGGTTATCGAAACAAAGGCCCCGGAGGGGGGACGCCTGCAATTCTCCTATAAGGGAGATTTCAGCGTGACGATGGCAGACCTTTCGGATTACAACTTAATGAATGCCCGTGAAAAATTGCAATTCGAGACACTCGCCGGTGTATACACGGACAAATCCAACAGTGCCATCAACCAGGTACGCCTGGATAGTTTACGGAATGCCCGTTTAAAAGGAATCGAAGAAGGGATCGACACCTATTGGTTAAGCGTACCGCTACGCACCGGGTTCACGCATAAGCACAATCTATATGCCGAAGGGGGTGAAGAAAACATCCGTTACGGTATAGGGCTCAGTTACGGTAACGTGCAGGGAGTAATGAAAGGTTCCGACCGCCAGACCATCAGCGGAAATATAGATCTGATCTATCGTTCCGGCAAGTTCCAGTTCAGTAATAAATTGACTGTAGACTATATGGAAACGAACGATCCGTCCGTAAGCTTCTCCGAATATGCACAAGCCAACCCTTATTACAAAAAATATAACGAAGACGGGGGTATCGACAAATACCTATACTATTACTCGGGAGATGGTTACGAGGAAAAAGTGGCCAATCCCCTGTGGAACGCCAGTCTGAATAATTATGACAAAAGCGACGAAACCGGATTTACCAACAATTTCATCATCGAATGGTTCGCCACCGACGATTTACGTGCAAGAGGGAAATTCGGCATAACGAAAACCAGCAGTTCGGCAGAAGAACGCCTCTCACCCGAACACAGTGACTTTGACGATGAAGAGGAAATGAAAAAAGGAAGCTATACGCACACCGCCAGTAAATCCACCAGCTACGAGGGAGATATTGCTGTTACTTACGGACGTCTGTTCGGAGGGAAACACATGATAAACGCTGTGGGCGGTTTCAATTTCAGCCTGTCGAAAGAAACAAGCAACGGTTATAAAGCGATCGGCTTCACGGAAGATGCTTTCGGGAGTCCTTCCTTTGCCAATGGTTATCCCGAAAACGGGAAATCGTCCTACTCGGAAAGCGAAACACGTGCCGCCAGTTTTTATCTAAACGGCGGATACGCTTACGACAACCGTTATTTACTCGATTTCAACTACCGTAGTGACGGTGCATCCATGTTCGGCACGAACAACCGTTTCCGCAATACCTGGTCGGTAGGTATCGGCTGGAACCTACACAACGAAGCATTTTTTCATGCGAAAGATTGGTTTCAGCTATTGAAACTACGCGCTTCGGTCGGAAATCCGGGGAACCAGAACTTTTCGGCATACCAGGCATTCACGACCTACACGTTCAACACGGATATGACAAACATTTTCGGTTCGGGACTGGTGATCAACGCGCTGGGCAACAAAGACCTGGCATGGCAAGAAACGATTAATTGGAATGCCGGAGCAGATATCACAACCTGGAACAACCGCCTGAACATCACGTTCGACTGGTATAAGAAAATTACCGACCCGTTATTGGCCCTGATTACCACACCAGGTTCCATGGGGGTGAAAAGCGTGGCTATGAATGCCGGACAGCAAAAGACAACCGGAATAGAAGTGACTCTGAAAGTCTCCCCCATTTACAGACCGCAAGAAAGAATTAACTGGAATATCAGCCTTAACGGGACACACGCCAAAGCACGGTACGCCAAAATCGGCAACGCTTTCAGCTCCCTGAACGAAGAGCAGAAAGCCTCATTGGCCGGGACAACGCGTTATTATGACGGCGGAAGCCCCACAGCCATCTGGGCGGTACGTTCTGCCGGTATCGATCCAGCCACGGGAAAAGAACTTTTTATCAAAAAAGACGGTTCCTATTCCTTCACTTATGACACAGACGACGAGGTCGTTCTGGGAGATACGGAACCCAAACTGGAAGGAGTGATCGGTACCACACTATACTATAAGGGATTATCCGTAGGATGTTACTTTCGCTACACCCTGGGAGCCCAAATATTCAATGAATCGGTTTTCGAAAAAGTAGAAAACATCAGCAGTGACGAAGTTTACAACAACCAGGACAAAAGAGCCTTGTACAACCGTTGGTCGGCGACTAACCGTGAAGCCCAATACAAAGGCATCTCATTGACCCAGACAACCGACAAGTCATCGCGCTTCGTGATGGATGAAAACACCATAAGCGGGGAGTCATTCAATATCGGTTATGAATTCACCCAACCTTTCGTGAAAAGAATGGGACTATCCGTTTTGAACATTCAGGCCATCATGAACGACCTGTTCCGTTGTTCATCCGTGAAAAGCGAACGAGGGATCGATTACCCTTTTGCCCGCACGGTTTCTTTCTCATTATCGGCAACTTTTTAAAGCAAATGTTATGAACATGAATATACAACGACTGATCGGACTGTACTGCCTGGCATTTTTACTGGCAGGATGCAGCAATTGGCTGGATGTCCAACCCTACGACCAGATCTCAGAGGATGAACTGGTGAAATCGGAAGAGGGATTCCAGAAAGCACTAAACGGCATTTATATCGGACTGAATGACGAGGCCCTGTACGGAAAATCCCTGACAGTAGAAATGATCGAAATCATGGGAGGCGCCTACGAAATCGGCAACGAAAGCCTGGTATGGGGGAATTACACGGACTTAAAAGATTATAATTACAACACCGAATACTGGCGTAGCTGTATGAGTTCCACCTGGGACAAGGCATACGCTCTGATTCTAAACTGCAATAAATTACTGGAAAATATGAAATCCCGCGAAGAATTATTCACGGGAAACAACTATAACATAATCCAAGGCGAAGCCCTGGCACTGAGAGCGATGCTGCATTTCGATATGCTACGCCTGTTCGGTCCCGTATATTCGAGAAACCCGGAGGCAACCAGTATCCCCTACTACACGTCGGAGGTATTGTCCCCCGAACCTTTGCTGCCCGCATCGGAAGTGATGACAAAAATCATACAAGATTTGCAGGAAGCACGCATCCTCCTAAACGAAGATCCCGTGAAAACGGAAGGAGGATTGTCAAGCGGGAATGCAGGCGAAAGTTCGAATTTCTTATGTTACCGGGCACTACGGTTAAACTACTATGCCGTAACAGGCCTGCTGGCCCGTGTATGCCTGTACGCCGGACCACGGGAAAATGCATTCAATTATTCCACTGAAGTGATAAAAGCTTCCAATAACGGCATATTTCCTTTCGTAGACAGAAGCCTGGTGAACGGAACTGCCCAGGATCCGGACCGTATTTTCTCGCCAGAAGTTCTGTTCGCCCTCTCTGACAGCCAACGAGGAGAATTGTTCGAAGAATATTTCGACCCATCGTTAGCCCCCAACATGGTATTCCGCATGGAAACCGATTTACTGGAACAAACTATTTACGGTGGAACCGGAACCGGCGGAAATCTGGACGACTACCGTTGCCGTTCCAATTGGATTTCCTCGGGAAGCGCACGCTATTTCTACAAATATTCGGACATGACGGAATCGGGACGGATAGAAAATACCATGATCCCCTTGCTACGGCTGGGCGAAATGTACCTGATCGCCGCAGAAAGCCAATCCAACAGCCTGGCTAACGGAGTATCATACATAAACACGTTGCGTAAAAACCGGGGAGTAAGCAATTTACAGACCCTGACCACCACCCTTCTGCAATATGAATACATCCGCGAAGTTTATGGCGAAGGACAATTATTCTTCATGTACAAACGGATGTACTCATCGATTATCCGGTCGAATTCGGCAACGATCAACCCGGCTCCGTCAAATGCAGTATTCGTGGTGCCTTTGCCCGACACTGAAACAGAAAACAGATAACCAAGTAATCACAACAGCAATGAAGAAAAACATAATCAGGAAAGTATACTGGGGAATGACGGTATTGTTCGGACTGGCAGGATGTAACGAAGAGAAACCGGCTACTTTCGACCAAATCAACGGAATATATTTCAACAACCGTTTGTTAAACAATACGATCGTTGACAGTACCAACGTGACATTCGTTTATACCAGTGCCGACACGATGACTGTCACGGTAAAAGTCCAGGCATTGGGACGCCCCGTGGCATACGCCCGCCCGATAGACATCAGTGTAGCAGGAGGCAATGCCATAGAAGGAACCGACTATGAACTGGTCTCTGTCGCAGAAATGCCGGCAGAGGCAGTAAACCTCGATTATAACGTGCAACTGAACCGTACGGCGGTACTGAAACAAGAAAACCGGGAGATTGTGCTGGAACTGAAAGCCAACGAGCACTTTATCCTGCCTTTCGAGTATCAGGTGCAAAGTGGAAATGACACGACAACCGTGATTCGTTACCGCATCATCTTCTCCGACCGTTTCACGGTTGCCCCGGAAAGTTGGGATGAAGACTTCGGGGGAGAATTCTCCCAGCAAAAGTTCGAATTAATATGCCGGGTACTGGAAATAGACCCCGCCGAATTTAATACGGCAGGCGGTATTTCACTGGCAAGATGGCAGTTTATCTATATAGAAATGTGCGACTACGTGGCCACCCAAACAGAAAAGAAAGCAGCGGGAGAAGAATACGACGAAGAGGCTTTCGACCCGACAACCGGAGAACCATTGTTTAAATATTAATATATGCAACCATGCGAAAAGGATTATTATACACGGCCTGCTGGATTTTCTTACTGATATCCTGTGCCGAAGATTTGGGGAATTACGATTACCGGGAACTCTCCTCCCCGGTGGTGACCGGCATTGATGAGAAAATACCCGTACGAAAATTCGAACGTTTACAGTTGACACCGCAAATTGAAGGTGAACAATTCACGGAAGAAGATTACCAGTTCGAGTGGAAAGTGATTCCGCAGGCAGACGCCGTTACAGCTACCGTGATCGGAAATGAACGCATTTTGGATTATGAAGTGGTATTGGCGGAAGGGACATACACGCTATATTTCACGATAACCAACCGTACAAGCGGTTTGTTCTGGCAACAGACTTACGAACTGGAAGTCACCCAAACCACTTCCGAGGGCTGGATGGTGTTGTGCTCCGACAACGGTCGGACACGACTGGACATGATATCCATGGTCACGGGAGAAACTTACAGGGACTTATTATCCAGCCAGGATATGCCGGAATTAAACGGCCCACGGCGTATCCAGCAACTGGAAGACCTCGCCGAAACCGGATCGCCTTTCTACTTGCTGACGGATGACGGAGCAACCCGCTTGAGCAGTGACGGTTTTGCCTGGACGGAAGAATACAATATACGTTACGAGATGGGGAACGGACAAGCAGTAAGCCCACATGAAATAATACCCACGGTCAATGCCAAAATGATGGTTGCCGGGACGGATTTCCACTATGCGAGCAATATGGGTGAGATTCTCGGACTTTTCAGTTCTCCCATAAACAAAGATTTCCGGGTAGCCCCCATGGCAGGCAGCAATGTTGCAGGCAACATGATCCTCGCTCCCCTGGTGATGATATACGATATCGACAACAAACGCTTCATGGGATACGGACAAACTTTAGCTTCCTCAGACCTGAACAATCAGGAACCTTTGCGGGAGATGAATGAAATGGCAGAACTGATGGAAGACATGCAAGCGACGACGGGAGGAGTTACGGGTTCGGCATTTGATGAATTTCCCACCGGACTAGACTACGTGTACATGGAGAACACCCGATATGACCCGGGTAGCGGGCAAATGGCAGTAACCTATACAGTACTGGCAGACGGCGACAAACGCTACCTTTACGGCATCCAGCTAGGCGACATAGTCCCTCAATCGTGGAGTAGTTGTCCTAACGCGCTTGGGAAGGCTTATTATGGCGACTTGTCGGAATGTACCGATATAACAAAGGTGACAGACCTCTTCGCTTTCAGTTCACTGAAAAACTGTATGTACTATGCCGTGGGCGGTACCCTCTACCAGGTAGACCTTTCCACGAAACCGTTGCAGGCAAAAGTGCAGTTTACATTACCGGGAGGAGAGGAAATCACCCGCCTGAAATTCAATCTATTCCGCAAAAATACCAGTGACTCCCGTTCGTACAATCTGATCATCGGAAGCCTACGGGGTGAGGAAGGTATCCTCCGGATATATAACGACACGGAAATGAGCGGAGATTTTTCAGGAGTGGAACCGGAAGTCTACGACGGTTTTGCCCGTATTGTCGACGTAACCTATAGAGAATGGTAAGTTTTAAGTGTTCAATTTATCTATATTATTAATTTCTAAAATCTAAATGTTATGAAAAAAATTCGGATAATGATGCTTATGATATGCAGCATTTGCGCATTCACGGCTTGTTCGGATGATGATGATCCGACACCACAAAACCCTGTATCAAACGTGAGAATACCCGCTACAGCTGAAATCGGTACGGAAATTATCGTATCCGGTACCGGATTCGCTTCAACAGCACAGTTCACCTTCAAAGGCACAGCCTCATCTGCCGATGTAAGTCAACTAACCATTGTTTCCACCGGTGTGACAATGACCGTGCCGATGAGCTTAACACCAGGACAATATACGTTGGTACTAAAACAAGACGGCGAATGGGAATTGGGAAGCATTGAATTAACAGCGGCTTCACTCCCAATCATCGGATTAGAAATACCCGAAGCAGGATTTACCGGCCAAATAATAAATATTGGCGGTAACGGATACAACGAAACGTCAAAAGTATACGCAGAAACCGGGAATGGCACCCGAACTGAATTGACTGTAACAGACTACCAGAGCGGATTGATTTGTACTTTACCCACAGACCTCAGTGCCGGAACTTACCGTCTTATCCTTGCCCAGGATGGAGGGGAATGGACATTAACCGAAGAGTTCGAAATTGTAAAATACAAACGATTGGTCAAGATCGGCTGGGTAAATGATTTCAGTCAAATAATGGCAGATTATATCACAGAATCTACATTCGAAATTTCCTATGCAGCCAACGGTCCACAAAGTTTCAAGTACGCTAATGTCCTTTACGAACATGAGATGAACTATGATGTACAAACAAACAATGACCAAATTATTTTATCTATCAGTAATCCGGATCCTGACTGGGAATTAGAAGGATATGTAAGACAGGTTACTCTGAGTGTAACCGATGATTTAGCACAATCAAATGCTACAATTTTCTATAATCTTTGGAATACAAAGGACGTAAACATGAGTGCTGACTGGACATATGCAGACCGGTATATGAAATCCTATGAAGGCAAAGGAGGTCTTAACAATTTAGAATATACTTTTGATGCCGGCAATTTAGTCGATGTCAGCGGAACATCATTCGAATACGACCAAACACAAAAATACACTCGTCCAGGAATGGACATTGCAGCCCTTTTCTTACAACTTTCAAACATAAACTATACTCAAGATTGGGGATGGATGTACGCTGCATTCACAGGGTTGATCGGAGAAAAATCGGCAGGAATTCCCGTAAAAATGTCGGTAGTAGATCCGGAGACGGAAGAAACAACGACCCACGAGTTAAACTACACGTATGATGAAGATAATTACGTTACAAGCGTATCTTATGAATCTTCATATTACGGAATGGGTATGGTTACTTTCCGGATCGATTTCACATACGAAGAGGTACAATAATACCACATAGAGGGTGTGTCAAAATGCGTGTTTCGATAAATTATATAGTTGCAATTTATTGATAATCAATATTGAGAAGCCACTAAAAATACGAAAATTTGCATTTTGACACACCCTCTTTAAAAACAGCAAATCGATTTTAAAGATGAAATACATTCTATTTATCGCACTCATTCTATCCGTCGTCACTTGTACGGAACACGACGGATATACCCTCACCGGACATGTCCCCGAAGCATGGGAAGGGAAACCCGTTTTTCTGGCACTGGATGATACCAATCAACCTCATTTCATCGACAGTACGAAAATATCGGGGGGTAAATTCAGGTTTCTGGGTAAATTCGATGTGCCGCGTTATTGCACGGTCAGCATCTACCTTGATCCCAATGACCGGCTGACCCGCAGTAAAATTGTAAACTTCTCGTTATTTATCGACAATGCAGCGATAGAAGCCACTTGCGACTATTCCAGCAAATATCCCGTGTTTCAGATCTCCGGAAGCGGGACTCAAACTGAATATCAAAACTACCTGAACGAGATACAACCCATGGAGGACGACCGGAGCAAAACGTTCCGCGCTTACGGGGAAGCTTATTACAATTCGAAAGATTTAGCCAAAGCGATTGATCTGGCCAAACTCGTCACCCAAAAAAGACTAGCCCTCAGAGAGACTCAAATCAACTACCTTAAAGCACATCCCGAATCTGCCATCAGCGTTAAAATCGCACAAGAACTCTCCGACAAGAATTCCGACCTTTCTTTGAAAGAAATCGAAGGATTATTCACCTGCCTATCCCCCGAAATGCAAAATTCGGAAATGGGCCAGGCTCTTCGGGCAACGATCCAGGGCAAACAGGTATTTATCGGAGGATCTTTCATCGACATGGAACTCACGGCAGCGGACGGAAGTAAAAAGAAAATATCGGATTTTGTGAAACCCGGGACCTCTACA
>ERZ791881.1506-NODE-1506-length-14361-cov-17.443800_pt1 | contig 14361 bp, 17 predicted proteins | sample MGYA00510161_ERZ791881 | MGnify/ENA primary metagenome ERZ791881 (study PRJEB30046, sample SAMN00792073) | human gut metagenome | study: EMG produced TPA metagenomics assembly of the A metagenome-wide association study of gut microbiota in type 2...
TCGTAAAGCCTAATTTAATGCAGCTTCATTCTTCCTACGTCTTGACCGACCCAAACGGTTAAACTGTAAGAGGATAGACAAAGGGTGCGTGTCACAAACGCAAATTACATAAAGAAGGGAGGTTAAAACCGTGGCAAAGAAAGAAGAAATCAAAATAACGGCTCTGTATGAGCGTCTGTCGAGAGACGATGAACAGGCTGGAGAATCGAACTCCATCCAGAATCAGAAAAAATATCTCGAAGAATATGCCCGACAAAAAGGGCTGAGAAATATCCGGCACTTTTATGATGACGGCTATTCCGGCACGAATTTCAATCGTCCCGGTTTTGCCGCCCTGCTTGAAGAAATCGAAGCCGGACGAGTTGAGACCCTTGTGGTAAAGGATCTCAGTCGTTTTGGTCGTAATTATCTGCAAGTCGGCTATTACACAGAAATCCTCTTTCCGAAAAAGGGAGTTCGCTTCATAGCCGTCAATAACAATGTGGACAGTGCCGCTCCGCAGGACAATGACTTCACTCCGTTTTTGAATATCATGAACGAGTGGTATGCCAAGGACACGAGCAACAAAATCAAGGCAATATTCAAGTCCCGAATGAAAGACGGAATGAGGTGCAGCGGTTCTATCCCTTATGGTTATAAGAGAAAGCCGGACGATAAGCAGACTCTTATCGTGGACGAGCCAGCCGCAGAGATTGTCAGAAAAATCTTCCGTTTGGCTTGCCAGGGCAACAGTACCACAGCCATTGCAGAAATTCTGACAGCGGAGCAAGTGTTGATACCAGCAGCGTATGCCGCCCTGCACAATCCGAAGAATTGCAGACACAAAAGTGTAAAAGACCCCTACCGCTGGAACGCAACTACCGTTGGATATATCCTTGACAGGCAGGAATACCTCGGTCATACCGTGTTGGGCAAATCCATCTGCGAAAACTTCAAGACGAAGCAGCGCAGAGCCGCAACGCCGGACGAGCTGATGATATTCCCGGACACCCATGAAGCCATCATTGACCAGGACACATGGGACATTGCCCGAAAAATTCGCATGAAGAAAAAGCCAAGAGCGGCGAACGGAACATACTCCCACCGTCTGTCCGGCTTAGTGTATTGCGCCGACTGCGGAGCAAGGATGGGCTTTATCAGCCCCGATGCAAAGCATGGCGATAAACACTATGATTCAGATTCCGCTTTTCAATGCGGCAATTACCGAAGCACCGCAGCCGAATGTGTTTCCCATTATGTGAAAACATCGGTTCTGGAAGCGGCAGTCTTACAGGCAATCCAGACCGTGAGCAAATATGTTCTTGAAAACGAAGCTGAATTTATTGACCAGCTCAGAGCCGTGTGGAATGAGCATCAGACGAGGGCAACAAACAACGGACAGCTTGAGCTTGTCGATGCCAAAAAGAGAATGACAGATTTAGACAGCAAAATCAAAAAGCTCTACGAAAGTGCCTTGAATGGTTTACTGCCGGAGCGACAGGCACAGCGAATGATTCAGCAATACGATGAAGAACAGATTGTGCTTGAAAAGCGTATTGAGGAATTGGAAAGTCTGGTTCAGCAGGACGAAATCAAGCAAGTGGACACTTCACGATTTATCGCCCTGGTCAAGAAGTACCGAGACTGCGAGGAACTGACCGACACCATGCTCTATGCGTTCATTGACAGGATTGAGGTTCACGAAGCCACAGGCGGCAGGACGGTTTACCGTCAGCAGAACATTGATGTTCATTTCAATTTCATCGGCAACTACTATCCGCCAGTCGAAACCATTTCCGAGGAGGAACGCATTGCCGCTATCGAAGCCGAGCAGTTGCGCAAGAAACAGGAAAAAAGCAAGCGATCTACCGAAGTACAGAAGCAAAAAAGGGCTGAACTGATGAAAGCGGTGGAAGCTGGAGACCCAGAAGCTATAGCTGAGTATGAACGCAAACTTGCCTTACAGCGTGAGCGAAACCTCCGCAGACAGCAGAAAATCAAGGAAGCCAGAGAAGCCGACCCAGAGTATATCCGGCAGATGGACGAAAAAGAACGTATCAAGCAAGAAAAACTGCTTGAAGCCGAGCGTAAGCGCATGGAGCGACAGGACAAAAAGAGAAAGGAGACACGAGCCGAGCTAAGAGAAAGAGCCAAGACTGACCCCGAAGCTGCCAAGGAGTTTGAAGCTCTGAAAGCCAAGGAAGCCGAAGCCAGACAGCGTAAAAAGGAGCGTGAAGAAGCAAAGATGGCGGCTGACCCCGAATATGCCGCTATGATGGCAGAGCGCAAGGCTGAATACACCAGAGCAAGGACGGCAAGAAGAAAGGCAGAGCGTGAAGCTCTTATTGAGCTTGCCAAGACCGATGAAGAAGCTGCCCGGAAGCTGGCTGAAATGAGGAAGTATCAGAGCGAAGCCACGCTCAGAAGCCGTCAGAAGATGGTGGCTGATGCGGAAGCCGGAGACCCCGAAGCAATCGCCAGATATGAAGCCACCCTTGCCAAACGCAGGGAGAATTATCAGAAAAGGAAAGGAGCTTGACTATGGAACTGAATTTTATTAAGTGCGGAGATTACTACATCCCGGACATCAGACTGGAAAAGCCGAGTATCTGTCTCGGAAAGTGGGGACGGATGCGCAGAGAGTATCTGCGGCTGGCACACCCTGTCCTTTTCTCCGATATGGTGCTGTCTGAAACACTCTACGAGCATTGTGCGGAGATTGAAGCCGCAGCAAAAAGCCGCATGAACATCATTCTTCCCAAGCTGATGGAATACTACGGCGTGACAGAGCAGCTCAAAGCTGAAAATCAGCTTGAATGGATTCGTCAGATGAACGCATGTGTGGAACAGGCAGAAGAAACCATCAAAGCTGAATTGATTTACTGCTGAGAAAGGAGCGAAGGAATATGATTTTAGAAGCATTGTTCAATGGTGGGATTTACGCAAGCGAGGATATCGTGCCGAAGTCTGAAAGGTTCCGACTGACTGCCGAACGTATATCTGAGACCATGACCTATTTTGAGGGCAAGCTGTCCCCAGAGGATTATGCCATTCTTGAAAAGCTCTGCGACAGTTACGCAGACGAGGGCAACATGACAAATGAGTGTCAGTTCAAGTATGGGTTCACAATGGGAGTTCTGCTGATGTGCGAAATCTTCCACAGCCCATTCTTCCCACATACCGAGTAAGGAGAAAGACATGGCTCTGATAAAGATGTTTTTTAAGCTGCTGGTACTGCCGCTGATTGCGGCAGTTACCCTGATACAATGGGTCGGTATCTTCCTCACGCAGCTCTCTACCGCCATATTTAATCTGGTTGCAGGACTGATGTTCCTGATAGCGATTGCCGGATGGATGTTCGGCATTGTCACAGGAGCAGAAACACTCCAAATGCTGACGGTTGCCTTTGTGGTCTTTATCATTCCACAGATCGCTGGATGGCTGATAATCAGAATAACTGCTATCAATTACGGACTGCGTGATTTTATCAAGTCATGACCCAACAATTTCATATCGACTACATAGCGACAGGTATTTCCTTGTGAAGTCTCTGTCGCTTTTATTTTTACCGATATTCAAGGAGGAAAATCAATGAGAATGTCTATGAACGAGAAGAAAGCCCTTTATGCCTTTGGCTGTCCGAACCGTGAAGCTACCGTAGAACGCTTGCGTTTTGCGGCTGCACTTGCTCCCGATCCTGCGGCAAAGAAGCTGTTCTTTACGCTGGCAGTCAAGCTGAGCGACGAGGACTGCGACAAGTGGTATCGCTGTTTCTTCTACAACATGAGATTGGAAGTGGAACACTTCGACCATCAAAAGTACCACTCCGATAGTCAGCCGATTTCCGTTAGGGAGAGATTATATGAGTAAGCTGACCAAGTACGAAAAGGAAACCATTGTTCTGTTCAACGAGGGCGAGGACACCGCCCACATCCAAACCTACAATGCAGGACTGAGGAACAGGCTGGCGGCGTTCTCCAAGAGGTATCCCGACCTCTGCCGACTGGAAAAGAACATGGAGCAAGGCGGTGTGTCATATGTTCTGGACAAGTCCCGATTGTCCATCCGTCTGCAACCGCCCATGAGCGAGGAACGCAGACAAAAAGCAAGCCAGTTGGCGAAGAAAAACGGTTTCAACAGTCAGCCAGAATAATGTAGCGTTTAGGGTTGATATGCGGTCAAAATGTCGGGTCTGCATCCGATGTTTTGACCGCATCTACATAAGGACAAATAATGATACAACTTGTGTTATGTTGATGAAAAGTTACAATTAGAGCATTGAACTGACCTTTTAGACATGCTATAATAATGCTATATCCTTGCTATGGAGGTGCTTTAGGGTGAGTTTTTCAAATGATATAAAAGTAATCCGACAAAAGAGTTTGCTTAGTCAGGAAGCGTTTGCACAGGTCTTAGGTGTTTCTTTTACGACAGTCAATCGTTGGGAGGCTGGTAAAAGCAAGCCTTCGTATAAAACAATGAAATTAATAGATGATTATTGCAAAGCAAAAGGAATTGATTTTGACATAAGCAAAGAAATACTGGAGGATTAACATGAGCTACAATGCCATTGACCTTTTCTCCGGAGCTGGTGGTTTGCACATTGGTTTCGAGAACGCTGGTTTTAATATAAAGTTGTGCATAGACAATGATAATCTTGTTGAACGCACACATAAAAGAAATTTTCCAAATATCCCTATGATAAATCGGGATATTCGCACCGTACCATCAAGTGAGATTAAATCATATTTGGATGATGGAACGGTTGATGTCATTATTGGTGGTCCGCCGTGTCAGGGCTTTTCTACTATTGGGAAAAGAGTGTCATCCGATCCTGAAAAAAGAGCAAAGCATGATCCACGCAACGAATTAGTTCTTACTTATGCAAGAATAATCAGAGAGCTTCGCCCAAAGTTCATCGTTATGGAAAATGTAAAAGGCATCCTCACTTTGCAGAATGGTGCTTATTTGCAAAATGTACTGTCTCAACTTCATGAAGCTGGATATGCCGCAGAGTACAAGCTAATTAACATGGCAGATTATGGGGTTCCGGAAATTCGTGAGCGTGTAATCATTATCGGAAATAGAGTGGGTTTACCAGTTGAGTTTCCTGCACCTGACCATTCAGACAATCCCGATGATGGACTACCCATGTGGAACAACTGTTGGGATGTTATTAAGGACTTAGAACCATTGGGTGATGTTCCGGAGTTCAACCATGTAGCATTGAAACACACAGAAAAGAACATCGCAAGATATAAACTGATACCAGAGGGTGGACGACTTCCAGAAGATGAACTTCCCCCAGAACTGTATAGAAAAAACTTCGGGAACACTTATAAAAGATTGAGCCGAAGCCGTCCTGCATTGACAATGGTGCCGGGAAACGATGCTTTTCCTATTCACCCTACTCTCCACAGAAGTTTAACTGTCAGAGAAGCCGCCAGAATACAGACTTTCCCGGACAACATTATCTTTGAAGGAAATAGACGTCAGCAAGGACATCAGGTTGGTAATGCGGTTCCACCGGTCTTTTCCGAAAAGTTAGCAAAATTCATCATAGAACAAATAAAAAAAGCAAAGGACTTAGGAATATATGAATGCGATTGACTTGTTTTCTGGTGCAGGTGGTTTAACCATTGCACTAAGAGAAAGTGGGTTCGATGTCGTGCTTGCAAATGAGATAAATCATCGTTTTGCAGAAACTCATAGTTATAATTTCCCTGAAATCCCGATGATAGAGCAGGATATTAAAGAACTCACAGTAGAAGAAATACACGAACACATTGGGGATACAGAAGTTGATTTGGTTGTCGGCGGGCCTCCTTGCCAAGGTTTCTCTATTTTTGGAAAGAGAAGATTTGTAAACACGCAAGGCTATGAACCTAAAACCGACCCACGAAATCAGCTTGTTTACGAGTATATCCGTATTGTAAAAGAATTGAGGCCAAAATTTTTCTTCATGGAGAATGTAAAGGGTTTTACAAATCTCGATAATGGGCTATTCCTTGAAGAAGTCAAAAAACAATTTGCAGAACTCGGCTATAAGAATATTTGGTGGAAAATTGTATGTGCCGCTGATTATGGAGTCCCTCAAGAGAGATACCGTATGTTTATGATTGGTAATAGAATGGGGATTGATTTTGAAGGGCCTGAAAAAACACATTTTCCAATCGATTCTGGTCGCTATCCTGAATATTCAACTGTTGGAGATGCCATTATGGATCTCGTTGGAAAAGAAAATCAAATAGCCAATCATGTACCGCTTGCGCACAAACCAGTTGTTGCGGCAAGATATGGGTATGTCAAGGAAGGATGCAAGCTAAATGTGGATGATTTGCCACCTGAATTAGCGCTGGCAACGAGAAGAGACTCTAAGACAGGTAAAGTAGCCAATTATAGCCATGTTTATAAAAGGTTGAGTAGAAAACTACCATCTACAACTATGGTTCCTGGACATAATGCTTTTCCTATTCATCCGACACTTAATCGCACCTTGACGGCCAGAGAAGCTGCAAGAATTCAAACTTTCCCTGATACGCACATTTTCTTTGGCACCCGTCAAGAGCAATGCATACAAGTAGGAAATGCCGTTCCGCCTAAGATGGCAGAACCATTCCTGAAAAAGATTTATTGGTATTTATCTCATTCTGAGGAGGTGTAGAGCATGAGTCATGACACCGAAGCTGCATATGCTTCGTCAGAAGTTGCAGACATCATTATGTTGAATCAGAACAGTTTCTTTGGGAACTACGGAACCCAAGGTGCGTGGTCAGTATATGCCGGGCGTGAAGGTGGGCATCAATGGCCACTGGCTGATGGAGTAATTCTCGCAGAAAATTCTACCCACAACGATATAAAAATTGCTTTTGAGTATAAGCGTCCAAATGAAGGCGTTCATGGGATACTTACTGCATTAGGTCAATCTTTTGCATATTTGGAAAAAGGGTATGATGCCAGTGTGATGGTAATACCCGAAGCCTACTCAAGCCATTCAACACCTGGACAACACGTAAGGCGTGTTCTCGAAGCGACTTCTCCCGATGTTCCTATTAGTATTTACACCTATAAAAGCCCAAACTTGTCTGCAACAAGACCTTTTCATGGTAAGCTACAATGCGTTAGAGACATTTCCTTACCAAATTGCCGAGCAATAACAAGAACAGCAACTGCTACAACAACGGGAAGTGTTTCTACATTATGGGCTCATATGCGAGAAGGGATGAGTCATCCAGATGCTTTCTTTAGATTCTGCCAAGGCGTAAAAGTCGTTACTGCAACTGGAGAGGATTTGTCAGGCATTAGGCTACCAAATGAACTGACTGCGGCTATTAGTAGAATAGACGGAAATGCAGATCCATATAAGTATTTGTCTAATACTCCAGGTGATACAATATCTGATAAAGCATGGAGATATGCTTGGTTTAATTTCTATTTTTGGGAAGACTTGATTCCAATTTGGAGTTGTTCCTCTCCGTATGTGGTTAATAACACGCAAACAAAAATACGCATAGACGAAAACAATTTACAGGGCTTGTTTTCTGGACGTGTTGATTCCATAAAAGAAAAACTTGTGAGCAAATTAAATGCTGGTACTCTTACTGAAGCAGAAGCTTGGGAAGAATACGCCAAAAAGGTCAGAAAAGACGCACACAGTTATCGTGAAGTAATCGACTCCGGTCTCTACCATATTGGGTATGTCAATCCCGAAGGTACATTGACAGAAATCGGATACAAATTTGTGGAAGCGTGTGAAAGAGTTGGTTCCCCTTATATTGGTATCCCTATGGAAATATTCAAGGCAACTGTTCTGCAAAATGGACAATATGGTGCGTTGTTGCATTACATTTATAGATTGTCTGAAGAAAAATTCGACAGCGATTTATTTGCCTTTGCTCATTTAGATATAAACGGAAATTACAAGTTCAACGAACAAGAGTATTTAGCATGGATTGATGATTATTTTGCAAATACCCTGCATATATCCAAGAAATCAACGGTAAGAGCTGGTGGAACACGAAAACCGTTTCAAGCTGAACTCTCGTTTTTGAAAAAGATGGGGTTTATAAGAACAAGGGGACGAAGTGCTGCTTATCGTGTTGGCGTTGGTCTGGAAATTGATTGGCCGCAAGTACAAAGCAGTATGTTATATTTTCAAAACCTGTAAATCAGTCTTACAATGCAGGAATTATTTCGGAGGGAGATGAAAAAGCAAGTGATTGAGAATTTCAGAGTGCTGGAAGATGTCGTAAGGGATTCATATGGCGGAGTTGTCTGGTCGCACAAGATACAAGAAAAGCAATCGGATATTTATTCTGAGAAATTCAAAAAAATGGAGACGATCAATATCGGAGCTGCTTCCCTTACATCAGTAGGAATCATAGCAATGATTTTTACCAATCCAATGTGGTTAAAGCTAATTTCTGCCTTAATCTCATTTGCCACAGTTTATATAACTGCATATTTCAAGTCATTTGATTTGCAGAAGCTAATTGCTTCACACAAAGCAACCGCCAATAAATTGATTGCTGTCAGAGACCAGTACAAGGTGTTACTGACTGAAATTAGGTTGCAAAATGACTCCGTTGAAAATCTTCTCAAAAGATATAATGAGTTGGTTAAAGAGACAGATACTATTTATTTGGAGGCACCGAGTACAACTGATGAAGCTGTTGACAGAGCAAGTGAAGCATTGAAGATAAAAAAAGACAACACTTTTTCAGACGAGGAGATTGATTCATTTCTTCCAATTTCACTAAGGAGGGGAACGAATGGGTAATAGAGTTCAAAAGCACGGAGAAATAATTCCTCAAAACATCAGAAGCCTTATTTCTCTCCGTTACCATACAGTAACAAAGGCTATTAACAACGAATTTTGGAACTCAACAAGCGATACCTTGCATAGTCTTTATGTGGGCAGCTACGGAAGAAACACTGCCATTGATACGAGTGATATTGATATTCTTGTAGAGCTTCCAAGCAACCTTTTTGACCGATATAATAACCTGAGTGGTAATAGTCAATCAAGATTATTGCAAGCAGTACGAAATGCAATTCTTAATGCTTATCCAAGAAGCGATGTTCGAGCTGATGGACAAGTCGTAAAAATTGCTTTTTCAGATGGGATGGATTTTGAAATTGTCCCTGCATTCAAAAGCTGGGATGGAAGTTACAGGTATCCAGACACCAATACTGGCGGGAGTTGGAAGTCAACAAATCCAAAGGCTGAGCAAGATGCTATGGCCCAGAAGAACAAAAGCAGCAACGGACTACTCTACGATACGTGCAAACACATTCGATATATTCGTGACAACAGCTTTTCGAGTTATCATTTGTCCGGGATCGTAATAGATAGTTTTATCTATGAAGCAATTGGTAATTGGAGATGGCTAAACAGCGGCGAATCCTCTTCTCAGCCAAGTGGAACTTACGAACAAGTCTTGTTAGATTACTATAATCAGCATGGAATTTGTTGGGGGTTGAGTATCAATGCCCCCGGAAGCAATGATACTGTTTCTACATCATCGAGCTACGAATGCTTGGGGAAAGTATTAAGAAACATGGCCTGAAACAACCAAATGAATGACTAAGCCAAAGGCGATCAACCGTAAAAAAGTTGGTCGCTTTTGTTTTACCCATTATTGCGAAAGGAGTTGACCCTATGCCCAATGAGAAATTGGAAAAGCTGAAACACGATCAGTATGTTGCGGAGCGAAAGCTGACCGCAGCCAAGCACAAGGAGAAAAGGCTGAAAAGTGAAGTCAAGCGATTGACCCGAAGCGAAAGAACCCACCGCCTTTGCACTCGTGCTGGAATGCTGGAAACCTTTTTGAGAGAGCCGACTGTTCTGACGGATGATGATGTGATGGAACTTTTGACTTTCATCTTCCACAGCGAAGCGGTTCAAAAGAAGCTGAATATGCTGATTGAGAACCGAAAGAAAACACTGGCACCGGACGAGGGCTAAAACCCTTGGCTTAGACAAGGGCGCAATTATACACCACCTAAAGATGGTGATTGCGTTCTGCCGAAAGCCCCTTGCAGGGAGCTTGACGATTTCCGCAAAAGTCCTTTGCTCCAATCATCCAGTGGAAGCTACACTTCCCCTGCGCTGGCTTTGCCAGCTACCCCTTTGTGGACTTGCCGCCGATGGACGATTGCAAGCAATCATCAACCGTCAGCAAGTTTTATACTTTCCCCATCTGACCGCTGCTGAAAAGTATCGGTCATTTTTTGTTGCACCGAGAAAGGAGGTTCAAACAAAATGCCAGTTCCTCATCTGGAGATACGAATTATTCAGAGAAGCAAAGGCAGCTCTGCCGTTGCCGGAGCAGCTTACCAAGCCGGAGAAAAATTGTTTTCCGAGTACGACCAGAAATTCAAAGACCACAGCAGAAAACAGCATGAGGTTGTTTACACGGAAATCATGCTTCCGGCAAACGCACCGCCGGAATACGCAGACCGGGCAACGCTCTGGAACTCTGCCGAGGAAGTAGAGAAGCAATGGAACTCACAGCTTGCAAGGCGTTTCGTTCTTGCTCTGCCCAGAGAAGTGCCACTTGAAATGTGTCCGCAGATGTTGCAGGAATATTGCCATGAGCATTTTGTGTCCAAAGGAATGTGTTGTGATTTTGCAATCCATGACCCTGACCCACCGGGACACAATCCCCATTGCCACATCATGTTGACCATGCGAGCTATTGATGAAAATGGAAAGTGGCTTCCCAAGAGCCGCAAGGTTTATGACCTTGACGAGAACGGCGAACGCATCAAGCTCCCCTCCGGCAGATGGAAAAGCCATAAGGAAGATACCGTTGACTGGAATGAGCAGTACCACGCCGAGGAATGGAGACACGGATGGGAAGTTATCCAGAACCGCTATCTTGAAATGGCAGGCAGTCCAGAGCGTGTGGATATGCGTTCCTATGAAAGACAGGGGCTTGATATTATCCCGACTGTCCACATGGGAGCCGCCGTTTCTGCTCTGGAACGCAAGGGCATTGAAACCAATATCGGCAATCTGAACCGAGATATTAAAGCCGCTAACCGCATGATGAACGCTATCCGCAGCACCATCAGAAATCTGCGAAACTGGATTGCGGACATTATGGAAGCCACGAAAGAAGCCCTTACTGAAATGGAAGCGGAAAAGAAAAACGCTTCTCCTACTCTTTCCGTACTTCTCAGTGTTTATCTGAATCTGCGAAAAGCGGAGCGCAGCGACTGGTCGAGGTACGGAAAGCAGAAAGGCACAACCGATGATTTGAAGGCTGTTTCCAGAGCTATGATCTATCTGAAAGAGCATGAGCTTTTCACTCTGGAAGATTTGGACACCGCTCTGCAGGGCGTGAATGAAAAAGCCAGAGCCATCAACGCCGATATGAAGAAAGCATCTGCCAGAATGAAAGTCATTACCGGCATACAGAACGCCATGGCAGATTGCCAGACCCACAAGGCAGTCCATGATAAGTATCTGAAAATCGGTTGGAAATCCCGGCAGGCTGCTTTCGCTGAGAGCCACAAGGACGAACTGGACAGCTTTAATAGAGCATACCGTTATCTCAGAAAACAGGGTGTGGATTTGAATGTCGATCTGGAAGCCCTGCAAGCAGAATATGACACGCTCCAGGCAGCTCACACAGAGCTTGCCGGACAGCTTGCTGCCGTCAAAGAAGAATTGCAGCCGATGAAGGATATTCGCTACTGGGTCGGCAAAGTCCTCACGCCGGAACAGACTGAACCCCAGAAAAAGCCCGAACCGAAGCACTCTATCACAGAGCGATTGAAGTACGAGCAGGAACAGCAGAAGCAGACACAGGAGCAGAAAACTCCAAAGCATAAAAAACAGCATATGGAACTCTAATAGGCACTTGCCGTTTTCTCTCTGAAAATGTCGAGTGTCTTTTTTGTTTTCCCGAAAGGATGATGCAATGAATGTATTTGAAGCGGTCAAGCAGACCGTTACCACCCGACAGGCGGCAGAGCTGTACAGCATCCGTGTCAACCGGCATGGCATGGCAGTCTGCCCATTCCACAACGACCGAAATCCGAGCATGAAAGTAGATAAGCGTTTCCATTGCTTTGCTTGCCAGGCGGACGGAGATGCAGTCGATTTTGTTTCCCGACTGTTCGGACTGCCGGGCAAAGAAGCCGCCATGAAGCTGGCTGATGATTTTGGTATCAGCTATGACAGCAGACAGAAGCCATCTGTCAGACCAAAGATCAGAGAACCCACCCCGGAGCAGAAGTATCAGCAGGAAGAAAACCATTGCTACAAGGTGCTGACCGATTACTTCCATCTTCTCCGAGAATGGAAACAGCAGTACGCACCGAAGCAGCCGGAGGAAGAATGGCATCCCCTGTTCGTGGAAGCCCTTCAAAGAGAAAGCTATATCGAGTATCTGCTTGATATTCTCCTGTATGGCACTCCCGAAGAAAAGAAAGCACTTGTAGCTGAACAGAGAAAAGAGGTGATGAAACTTGAACAGCGAATTGCAGGACACACAGCCGGGCATGACCGTGGAAGAAGTCAGAGGAAGTCTGGACTTGACCGATAATGGAGCCATCAAGAACAGCATAAGGAACTGCCTGACCGTGTTTCAGAACGACCCATATCTGCAAAATGCGATCAGGTTCAACATTCTCACAGAGCGTATCGACATTGTAAAGCCCCTTTGGTGGAGTAAGCAGATAGCGACCTTGAATGATACGGATTTGAATTATCTCATGCTCTATCTGGAAGATAAGTACGCATTGACCAGCGAGAAGAAAATTCAGAAAGCTATCTCCATTGTCGCTGACTGCAACAAGTACCACCCTATCCGTGACTATCTGAACAGTCTGGAATGGGACGGCACAGAACGTATCCGCTATGCTCTGTCCCGTTATCTCGGCGCAGATGAAAATGAGTACACCTATGAATGTTTGCGACTGTTCATGTTGGGAGCTATCAGCAGAGTGTTCAAGCCCGGATGCAAATTTGAGGTCATGCTTTGTCTGGTTGGTGGGCAAGGTGCAGGAAAGTCCTCATTCTTCCGATTGTTGGCAGTCAAAGATGAATGGTTTTCCGATGACCTAAAGAAGATTGACGATGACAATGTTTATCGCAAGATGCAGGGGCATTGGATCATCGAAATGTCGGAAATGATTGCCACAGCCAACGCAAAAAGCATTGAGGATATTAAGTCCTTTATCAGCAGAGCGAAAGAAACCTATAAAGTTCCGTATGAAACCCATCCGGCAGACAGGCTCCGTCAATGCGTGTTCGGCGGTTCTTCCAATACGATGGACTTCCTACCCCTTGACCGAAGCGGCAACCGTAGGTTCCTGCCCATCATGGTACACCCCGAAAATGCCGTGGTTCACATTCTGGAAGATGAAGCTGCATCCAGAGCGTTCATTGACCTTATGTGGGCAGAAGCCATGTTCATCTATCACAATTTCCCGGTAAAGCTGACCTTATCAAAGGATATGGAAAAGGAACTGAAAGAACTGCAAAAGCAATTCATGCCGGAGGACACCAAGGCAGGACTGATACAGTCTTTCCTTGATAATTACAACGGCACACAGGTCTGCTCCAAGCTGATCTATGCAGAAGCTCTGAACCATCCCTTTGACGAGCCGAAGCAATGGGAAATCCGAGAAATCAACGAGATAATGAACAACAGCATTGAGGGATGGACACCGTTTTCCAATCCCCGTATCTTTGCCAAGTACGGCAGACAGCGAGGATGGGAACGCACACCGTCCGGCAACGAGCTATCGGCAACAGGCTCAAATTTGCCGGATGGTTTTCGTGAGCTGACCGAGGAAGAAGCCCGACAGATGGAGCTTCCATTCTGAAATACCGACCGTGTTGCCGATCCGGTTGCTATCCTGTTGCCGACCCCGTTGCTGGGCAAATCCTTTAGAACCCCTTTATTTACCAAAGAATTTCCTACTCCGGCAACGAAAGCAACAGAGAAATCAAAGAAAAAAGTAAAAACAGTATAAGAGCCAGATAGGATGATGTTCGAGGTTTTTTGAAGTCCGTTGCCGGACTTCGTTGCCGACCCTCACACCCTGTCTGGCTTTTTCCATTTCAAGGAGGTATCGAATGGCACAGAACACAAACACAGCGAAAGCACGCAAGGCAGCTCCGGCAGGAACATTCAGCATGAGGATGGGCAATACCACCTATGTCATCGGTGTCCATTTCAGCCAGACGAGCAAGGATACTCTGGAGGACAAGATGAAGCGTCTGATGCGTGATGAAGTGAAAACAGACGATTTCTAAAGTGAAAATTATTTGTGACATTTCCTTTTTCTATCTTGACAAAAGTGACCCGAAAGGCACCGTCTTAATCGAGTGCGGAAAGCTCTTGCAGCGCGGCGGCTACAAGA
>ERZ791881.1517-NODE-1517-length-14166-cov-22.653533_pt1 | contig 14166 bp, 15 predicted proteins | sample MGYA00510161_ERZ791881 | MGnify/ENA primary metagenome ERZ791881 (study PRJEB30046, sample SAMN00792073) | human gut metagenome | study: EMG produced TPA metagenomics assembly of the A metagenome-wide association study of gut microbiota in type 2...
AGCTACCTTAACCCACCGTCTAAAGCCAGTGGGATTGCGGTAGCCTTTTTTCAATCTGGTCGATTTCCTGCCTTATTACGGTTTTCCTGATGTTATCCGAATAATATAGAAAACGGAAATACATCACCACCGTAGAAACCAGCAATACTGCAACAATCGAAATAACTGCCCAGCTGGAATTTTTCTTCCGTAACTCCCCCTTCATGTCATCCCTCCCAGGTTGTCTTTTGTCTTTAAATATTATACCATACCATTTTCTCAGCTCACAAGACTCAATCCCGCCTTTCCCAAAGCCTTTCCCAAAGCCGGGCACGCAAAAAATAAGGCCATCGGATTTTCTCCCGAAAGCCTTATTTCGCTTGTTTTATTGATTGAACGTAATCACGCTGTATTAGTCTTCAACCTTAACGATTTCTCTCTTGTTGTAAGAACCGCAAGATTTGCAGACTCTGTGAGGCATCATCAGGGCGCCGCACTTGCTGCACTTAACTAAATTCATTGCGCTCATTTTCCAGTTAGCTCTACGTTTGTCACGTCTTGCTTTGGAAGATTTATTCTTAGGACAGATAGACATGGTTTACACCTCCTTAAACTTTTGAAATAAATCCTGGATTGCTGACATTCTTGGGTCAGGCGAACTTCTATCACAGGAACAAGTCGAGTAATTGAGATTCGCACCACATCTATTGCACATCCCTTTGCAGTCTTCCCTGCACAATACCTTCATAGGCAGATTCAGCAATAGCTCGTTACTGAGCAACCGGTCTACATCCAGAGTATAACCGCTTACGTAGGGCTGTTCATCCAAATCCTCCGCACGCTCTTCCTCTGTCCGCTCCAAATCCAGCTCATCCTCCAAATCAAGGGAGAACGGGCAGTCTACCGGCTCAAGGCATCTGCTGCAGGGAATCTGCAGAGTCAACTCTGCGCTTCCTGTCAGGAGAAGCTTTCTGTTGCCGAGATTTTGAATCCGTAGGGATACAGGTCCTTTTGACACAATGGGAAACGCCTCCTTTGTTGTAGTCAGCGTGTCCATGTCAATGCTGCATGTGTAGGTTTTTTCTTTTCCTTCCCTGGAAAACAGCTCTGTCAGGTTAATCAGCATATTAATCTCCTAATACGCACCTATGCTATTATACACAGGCGCTTTTCTTTTGTCAACCGGTTTTTTCAGAAATTACCAGAGACAATTCTTCCTTGTATAAAAAGAAACTCACTTGCAGGTTTCCCTGCCTGAAACAGGTCTCAAACAGCTTCTGCCGCCAGGTCAGCGGCAGAAGTCACCTGTATTAGATCAGGGCCTTGGTCTCTCTTGCGATTGCCAGCTCCTCATTGGTGGGGATCAGCATAACCTTAACCTTGGAATCCGGAGCAGAAATCACAGCGTATTTGCCTCTTACGTCATTGGCCTCGTCATCGATCTTAACGCCCAGATAGCCCAGGTACTCGCAAATAGCCTTTCTGCCTGCCTTGTCGTTCTCGCCAACGCCTGCAGTAAATGCAATGGCATCTACGCCGTTCATAGCTGCAGTGTAAGCGCCGATGTATTTTGCAACGCGGTAGATAAATGCATCAAGTGCAATCTCTGCCAGATGGTTGCCTTCCTTCTTTGCTGTCTCAATATCACGGAAGTCGCTGGAAACGCCGCCGCTCATGCCCAGAACACCGGACTTCTTGTTGAGGATATTCAGAACATCGTTTACGTCCTTGTTCTCTTTGTTGCAGATGTACTGGATCACAGCCGGATCCACGTCACCGCTTCTGGTACCCATGATCAGACCCTCAAGAGGAGTCAGACCCATACTGGTGTCTACACATTTGCCGCCGATGGAAGCAGAAACGCTGGCGCCGTTGCCTAAGTGGCATACGATTACCTTTGCATTTTCCGGATCCAGATTGCCGAACTTAATTGCCTCGCCGGAAACAAACTTGTGGCTGGTTCCGTGGAAGCCGTAACGGCGGATGCTGTACTTCTCATAGTACTCGTGCGGAATTGCATACATATAAGCCTTCTCCGGCATAGCCATACCAAATCCGGTATCCCATACTGCTACGTTGGGCTTTCCAGGCATAGCCTCTTCACATGCTTCAATACCCATCAGGTTTGCCGGGTTATGCAGCGGTCCCAGATCGAAGCACTCGCGGATTACGCGCTTTACATCCTCGTCTACTACGATAGAATCGCTGTAAACTCTTCCGCCGTGCAGTACGCGGTGTCCGATAGCGGAAATCTCATCGGTGCTCTTGATTACTCCGTGCTCCGGATCCTGCAGAGCATCCATAACCATCTCGATGGCTACCTTATGGCTGGGCATGGGATTCTCTACCACATATTTGTCCTTACCGGCAGGCTGATGGGTCAGCTTGGATCCCTCAATGCCGATTCTCTCACAGAGACCTTTTGCAATTACGCTCTCATCCTCCATATCAATCAGCTGATATTTCAGAGAGGAGCTTCCGCAGTTAATAACTAAAATCTTCATAATCCGAATTTCTCCTATATCTACATTCTATCTGTATTTTCTGTGAATCCGTTTCAGAATTTCTCACAGGGATATCCCTGCGGCATAAAATTACTCAGCGTTCTGACACTGAACAGCAGTAATTGCTACAACGCCTACGATATCGTCAGCAGAGCAGCCTCTGGACAGATCGTTAACCGGCTTTGCAATACCCTGGCACATGGGGCCGTAAGCCTCAGCCTTGCCCAGTCTCTGAACCAGCTTGTAACCAATGTTTCCTGCATCCAGATCCGGGAATACCAGAACGTTTGCCTGTCCTGCAACCTTGCTGTCCGGAGCCTTGGAAGCGCCGATTTCCGGAACGATTGCTGCGTCAAGCTGCAGCTCTCCGTCTAATGCCAGCTCCGGAGCCATCTCCTTGGCAATTCTGGTTGCCTCTACAACCTTGTCTACGTCTGCATGAGCTGCGCTTCCCTTGGAGGAATGAGACAGCATAGCTACCTTCGGCTCCTCGCCGGTCAGCATACGGAAGCTCTCTGCAGAGGAAACAGCGATTGCTGCCAGCTCTTCCGGATTCGGATTCTGGTTCAGACCGCAGTCTGCAAATACGAAGGTTCCGTTGTTGCCGAACTGACAGTCCGGAACTTCCATCAGGAAGAATGCGGAAACCAGCTTGGTGCCCGGTTTGGTCTTGATAACCTGCAGGCAGGGACGCAGAGTGTTTGCAGTAGAGTGGCATGCACCGGATACCATACCGTCAGCATCGCCCTTTTTGATCATCAGGCAGCCATAGTATGCATAATCGCTTAAAATGGTTTCTCTTGCTTTCTCAGGGGTCATGCCTTTTGCTTTTCTCAGTTCAACGAAAAGGTCAATGTACTCCTGTGTCTTCTCATAGGTCTGCGGATTGATAATGGTAGCGCCGGAAACATCCAGTCCCTCGCTGTGTGCACCGATATCCTCCGGTGTTCCGATAATGATCAGGTTGGCCAGTCCTTCTTTCAGGATCTTTTCAGCTGCAACCCATGTTCTGCGGTCCATGGACTCCGGCAGTACAATCGTCTTTTTGTCAGCTTTCGCTTTTGCTTTGATTACATCAATAAATCCCATGATAATACCCCTTTCATTATTTTGTTGCATATAGTTCCATTATAAACGGTGTAAAAATAGGAAACAAGCTATATTTTTCTTTTTTTTGCATTTTTTATCAAACAATGGTTTTTTTCTCCCTTTACGGACAGTTCAAATGACGTTATAATGGAAAATCATCAGACTTTTAGACCAAAGGAGCCGGAAATTTTATGAGAACAGTAGGAATCGTCGCAGAATACAACCCCTTTCACCGGGGACATTTATATCAGATCCGGCAGGCCAGGGAGACCCTGGGCGCTGACTGGGTTGTAGCGGCCGTCAGTGGAGATTTTGTGCAGCGGGGGGAACCGGCTGTTTTTGACAAATATACCCGCACCGCCATGGCTTTAAGCTGCGGCGCTGATCTGGTCATCGAGCTGCCCAGCGCCTTTGCCACAGGAAGCGCGGAGGATTTTGCCGCCTGCGGCGTCTCCCTTCTGGATCATACAGGAATTACCGATGTCCTGTGCTTTGGCAGCGAATCCGGAGATCTGCCGTCTCTGCAGGCCACGGCAAAGTTTCTCTGCCGGGAATCCTCAGACTTTCAGGACATTCTCCGGAGCCGGTTAAAGCAGGGCCTTTCCTTCCCTGCCGCCAGGGAAGCAGCTTTAAGAGAGGCTCTTGCAGAGAAAAAACAGACACCCGGCCTTCCCCACCTCCGGGAAGCACCCCCTCAAAAGCCGTCAGAGGCCGATCCCTCCCTTCTCTCCGCTCCCAACAATATTCTTGCCATTGAATATTTAAAGGCCTTGAAGCGAAGGAAAAGCGCCATCCTTCCGGCGGCAATCCGGCGCAAAGGCCAGGGCTACCATGATACCTCCGTACCTCTGGATTCTTCCTTTGCCTCAGCCTCCTTCCTCAGGAAATCCTTTCGGGAGCTTTCTTCCCTGGACGGCACTTTTATTCCGTCCCGGGACAGCTTCCTTTCCCAGATTCCGGAACCGGCCCTTTCTGCCTGTATTCAGGAGGGTGCCCTTTTCACCCCGGTTTTTCCGGACGATCTTTCCGCCCAGCTTCAGTACCGCCTTCTGCAGGCAGTCCGGGGACATGAGGATCTCAGCCGTTATGCTGATGTTTCTCCGGAGCTTGCCGACCGGCTGTTGAAGCTTGTTCTTTCACCAGCGGATTTTTCCCGGCGGATTGAGCAGCTGAAAACAAAGCAGTACACCTATACCCGCATCAGCCGGGCCCTGATTCACCTGCTTTTAAATCTTACCAGAGAAGCCCAGCAGCAGCAAAAGGAGGCTGATTATGTCTCCTATATCCGGATCCTGGGCTTCCGAAAATCAGCCGGACCGCTTTTAAACGCCATGAAGAAAAATGCCTCTCTTCCCATTATCACCAAGACAGCCAATGCCGGAAAGCTTCTCTCCCCCCAGGCTTTGAACTGGTTTGAACAGGATCTTTTCTCCTCCCATTTCTACCAGTCCATTGCTGCCCAGAAGGGCCGGACCATGAAAAATGAATACACCCGCTCTGTGATACTCTATCCCTGAAAAAGCGCACAAACAGAAAAATCCGGAAAAAATCTCCCAGTTTGAAGATTCTTTCCGGATTTTTATCTCATGCTCCGCTTAACTTTCTTCCAGCAAAGCGGCCAGAGTAGGCTTTACAGAAAGGAAATCCATGATTTCCTGAAGTTCTTTTTCATTCTGTTTTTTTCTTCCATCCCAGACTGCCCGAATCAGGATATTTTTCGGAGTATGCTCCATATCGATAAATTCCAGAATCTGGGTGCGGTAACCCTGCCCTTCCAGCAGCTGGGCCCGCAGTGCGTCTGTATAAAGCGCCGCCATTCTCTCCTTAATCAGACCGTACTGAAAAACAGGCTTCATCTGTTCATTCTTCATCTGCCGGTTCAGCTCATGCTGACAACAGGGAACAGAGAGAATCACCCTGGCGCCCCATCGAACCGCTTTCGCAAGGGCGTAATCCGTCGCCGTATCACAGGCATGAAGAGTTACAACCATATCTACATGATCTACGCCCTCATAGCTGGCAATATCTCCGTGATAAAAACGAAGCTTTTCATATCCGTACTGCTCTGCCAGAAGATTGCAGCGGGTAATTACGTCTTTTTTCAAATCAAGGCCGATAATCCGCACCGGATACCCCTTCAGGCAGTGAAGGTAGTGATACATGGCAAAGGTCAGATAGGACTTTCCGCAGCCGAAATCGATGATGGTCGTCTCCCGTCCCGGATCCAGGTTCGGCAGAATATCTTCGATAAATTCCAGAAAGCGGTTGATCTGCCGGAACTTGTCATACCTTGTCCTGACAATCTTCCCTTCTCTCGTCATAACCCCAAGATCCACCAGAAATTCTACCGGCTTTCCTTCTTCCAGCACATACCGTTTTTTCCGGTTATGCGCCAAAACCACATCTGCTGCCGGGCCATCCTCCCGGTTTTCCTCCTGCTTTGAACAGGCTGCCCGTTTGATCTTCACAGTCACAGCCCCCTTCTTGCTGACAAGAACGACAGCGCTTCCCAGGCCGGAAATCACTTCGCCGTTGCGCAGGCCTCCGGACAGAAGCCCGGTCACATAGCCGCAGACCTCTTCAGGAAGCAGATTCTTATGAAAAGCCTGAGTTCCCACCAGCTCCTCCGCCTGAAACAACAGCTTTCCCCGCAGACTGACCGGCCGGATCCTCACCTTCAAAATCCCGTCCTTTCGGGCCGGATTGCTGAAAATCATCTGCTGAAGCTGCTCGTTGGCAAAAAACTCCACCATAGATTCCACGGTTTCTTTTTTCATAGTCTTACTGCTCCTTTAAGATAATTTTCTTAGTTTTTAAAGCTGTGAATCGGCGCAGGGATCCGTCCTCCGCGGCTTACAAACTTCTCGCAGGAGTAGGAATTCACCGGCATGACCGGAGCATAGCCCAGAAGACCTCCAAACTCCACGGTATCGCCTACGGTCTTTCCAATAACAGGAATCACGCGGACTGCCGTTGTTTTCTGATTGATCATGCCAATAGCCGCCTCATCTGCAATCATTCCTGCAATGGTCGTATCCGGAGTATCTCCGGGAATGGCAATCATATCAAGACCAACGGAGCAGACACAGGTCATGGCCTCTAACTTCTCCAGAGTCAGAGCGCCCAGAGATACTGCGTCAATCATTCCCTGATCCTCGCTGACCGGAATAAACGCGCCGCTTAATCCGCCTACATAAGAGGATGCCATTACGCCGCCCTTTTTCACCTGGTCATTCAGCATGGCAAGGGCTGCCGTTGTGCCCGGCGCGCCAACCCGCTCCAGACCGATCTCCTCAAGAATCTCTGCCACACTGTCTCCCACTGCCGGAGTCGGAGCCAGAGACAGGTCAATAATACCAAAGGGAACGCCCAGACGCTTAGAAGCCTCCTGAGCCACCAGCTGGCCGACACGGGTAATCTTAAAGGCTGTCTTCTTGATTGTTTCGCAAAGCACCTCAAAATTCTCTCCTCTTGCCTTTTCCAGAGCCACCTTTACTACTCCCGGGCCGCTGACGCCTACGTTAATAATGGCATCAGCCTCAGTCACACCATGGAAAGCGCCTGCCATGAACGGATTATCATCCGGAGCATTGCAGAATACCACCAGCTTTGCGCAGCCCAGAGAATCATTTTCCTTTGTTGCCTCTGCCGTCTTTTTGACAATCTCACCCATCAGCCGCACAGCATCCATATTCAGTCCCGTTTTGGTAGAGCCTACATTGACAGAGCTGCAGACACGCTCCGTCTCCGCCAGCGCCTGGGGAATGGAACGGATCAGATTCTCCTCTGCCGGTGTCATTCCCTTGGAAACCAGGGCAGAATAGCCGCCGATAAAGTTTACTCCCACTTCCTTTGCAGCCCGATCCAGGGTTCTGGCCAGAGTCACAAAATCCTCCGGAGTTTTGCAGGCGCAGCCGCCTACCAGGGCAATCGGAGTAACAGAAATCCGCTTGTTTACAATCGGCACACCGAAATCGCGGGCAATGGCCTCTCCTGTAGAAACCAGATCCCTTGCGTAGGTGGTGATTTTTCTGTAAATTTTTTCATTGAGCGCGTCCAGATCACTGTCACAGCAATCCAGAAGGCTGATGCCCATCGTAATGGTGCGCACATCCAGCTTCTCATGCTCAATCATATTATTTGTTTCATTTACCTCAAACATATTCAACATAGACAGTTCCACCTTTTCCTTTTACTTTTCGCACACTGCTTCCGTCCGGCGCAAGGCTTAACCCGCACCGGATTTCCATCAGATTCGATGCATTTTTGTAAAAATTTCTTCTCTCTGGCACTTAATGGTTACGCCGATTTCCTCGCCCACCTTCTCCAGTTCAGTGGCAACCTCTTCAAAAGAACCGGTGGCCTTCTCCATGTCCACAATCATCATCATGTTAAAATATTCCTGTACAATCGTCTGGGAAATATCCAGAACATTGACTTGCTTTTCTGCCAGGTAAGTACATACCTTTGCAATAATGCCCACCGTATCTCTTCCTACTACAGTAATAATCACCTTACTCATATCTGTTCCACCTCTCTGCTTTTCATTTATGATATCCGTCCCTTTTTCACAAAAACATGTGTCAGGAAGGCCCATTTCTATGTATGAATGCTGCTTACAGATTCACAATCTCTGACATCTGATCCCGTCTGGCTACATCAATCGGAAAATCTCCTGCCCGGTAGGGACAGTCTCCCTGATCAATCTCCAGACGAACCGTTTCATAGGCCAGCTCCTCGTAATTATTCTCCTTGCTTAAATGTCCCAGAAGAATATGCTTCATCTGATCATGAAGAATATAATTCAGCAGACGTCCTGCATTTTCATTGGAAAGATGACCGTGATCTCCCAGAATTCTCCGTTTCAGGTAATACGGGTACGGTCCTGTCTGAAGCATATTGACGTCATGGTTTGATTCCAGCAGCAGGGCATCAAGTCCCTGCAGATGTTCAATAATATAGGAATCATAATGACCCATATCTGTCGCCACGGCAACGGACTTCCGTCCGTCTTTTACCCGGTAGGCCACCGGATTTGCCGCATCGTGATCAATGGAAAACGGAGAAATCTCCAAATCTCCAATGGAAAAATCCACATCAGGAGAAATGGGATGAAGGAGCTCCTTCGGATATTCTCCAAGAGAAGACTTTGCTGCAATTTCCTCCAGAGTTTCTCTGGTTCCGTAAATGGGAACCCCGTGCTTTCTGGCCAGAACTCCAATCCCCTTAATATGATCCGAGTGTTCATGGGTAATCACAACACCATTTAAATCGCTTCCCTTTAAGCCAATGGAGTTCAGCCCCTGCTCAATTCTTTTATTGCTGATTCCCGCATCCACCAGAATGTGGGTGCGCTCTGAACCGATATAAATACAGTTGCCGCTGCTGCCGCTGGCAATGCTAACGAATCTCATTGGTAACTTCCTCCATCATCCGGCGAACCTGGCTGCGGACTGCCTCCAGGCTGCCGTTGTTGTCAATCACATAATCAGACAGCTGCAGAAAATATGCTCTGTCCGGCTGATTTTTCATAATATCCAGGCATTTTTCCCGGGAATACCCCCGCCCTTCCATCAGGCGGAGAATCCTGTTTTCCTCACTGGTGTCAATAAACACCAGATGACGGCACAGGCTCCTGCTCTCTTCATTAAAAAGAGCCGCTTCCACTGCTGTTACAGGACAAGGCTCCTGCTCAAGCATTTCCTGAATTTTCTTCCATGTCATGGGATGAATCACCTGGTTTACCATATCCAGAGCCTTCTCGTCTGTAAAAATCCGCCGGGCAAAGGCTTTTCTGTCCAGGCTTCCATCCCGGTCAAGAATTTCTGTTCCAAAAAGCTCTGTCAAAGCCAGAAGACCAGGCTCGCCAGGCGCCTCAAGAGCTGCTGCCACCTGATCCGCCTGAATAATTCTGGCGCCGTATTCCTGCTTCAGAATCTCAAGAATCCGGCTTTTTCCGGCTCCGACACCTCCGGTTATGCCAAGCACAAGCTCCATTAATTCATACCTTCTGCGTTGCGCTTTGCTTCCTGCTGCTTTAACAGAGATAACAGAAGTCCCTTGGAAATACTTACATTCTCACCGTAAGGGTTAATTACAAAGCCCTTTAAATCATTGATCTGACGAATCAGAATATTTCCGAAATCTTCCATTGTCATAATCAGAGCCTGATCATGGGTTCCGTCTTCATTCCATTTTTCATACTCGTCCATATCGGTAAATGCCAGGTAATAATGCTCGCCCTCTGTATTGGCAATGTCTTCAAATTTGATTCTGGTGCTGGGACCGGCTTTTTCTGTCAGAACGGTCTCCTTCAGAATCGGAGAAAGCATTCTGGATTCCATAAGAGCCTCTGCCATAACGCTGCGGGTATGGGCATTGTCATGCTTTAACATATCCTGCATTGCCTGAACCAGTTTTGGATTCTTTATTTCTTCTGATGACTGATTATTCATATTATCTGAACCTCTCTTTTCTTGCTTTGATTCTAGCACATACTATATCACAGTTTTTTCATATCTTCTATAAGAACTTTTATTTTTCTTGCTCTTCCCCTGTTTTACACGCTTTCAGAAATTCCAAGCACCGGCCGCAGGAAGTCTCTCCAAAAACCGGAATCTGCTCCTGCTCCAGAAGCCGGGCTGTAACTCCGTCTCCCGGAATCAGCCTTCTGGTATAGGTTCCATCATAAATCTGCCCCCGCCCGCAGGAGGGGCTTCTTTCTTTTAGAACAGCTGCCCTGCAGCCATACAACCTGGCCAGGCGAAGGGCCTCCTCAGCCCCTTTTTTGTACTGCTCTGTCACATCTGCTCCTGCTGCTGTCATAACCTTTTCCCCCTGCCGTTCTGCCGGATCCCGCGGCGTGGCAAGACCTCCGTATATTTCCGGACAAAAGGGAATCAAAACCGCATCCCTGGAAAGTGCGAGAACCTGACTGTTTAACTCTCCCTTCCCGTTGTAGCGACAGTTCATTCCCAGCAGGCAGGCACTTACTAAAATACAAGGTTTTTCCATTTTTATCTCCTGTTTTCCCGTAAATTTCTAATGGTTCCTCTGTTTTCTTTTCTGATTTTCTGTTGAAATTCTCTTGACAAACGAAAGAAAAACTGGCAAGCTTTCCTATCGTACAGGATGGCTTCTTCCTGTGAAAATCATACGAGATACGAGGTAATTTCCATGAAATATGAACATATGATACCTGCGGTATTCCAGTCCCGCCCCAACCGCTTTATCGCTTATGCGGGAATCGGCGGCACACAGGTTACCTGTCATGTAAAAAATACAGGCCGCTGCCGGGAACTTCTTGTCCCCGGAGCCGCCCTTTTCCTTCAGCACCATCCTGATGCGGCCGCCCTGGGACGCAAAACAGAGTATTCCGTGATTTGCGTCCGCAAGGAAACCGATCATGGTTCCCTTCTAATCAATATGGACTCCCAGGCTCCCAATCAGGCCGCATACGAGTGGCTTTGCAGCCATGGAATCTCCCCCAAAAGAGAAGTCCGTTTCGGCAATTCCCGTTTCGATCTGGCCTTTGAGGAAGACGGCGTTCCTGCCTTTATGGAGGTAAAGGGCGTAACTCTGGAGGAAAATAAAACCGCGCGTTTTCCCGATGCCCCCACCATACGGGGAGTGAAGCATCTGAAAGAGCTGGAGCTGGCTGCCGCAGAGGGCTGCCGTGCCTATCTGCTCTTTGTCATTGCCATGAAAGGAGTCTCTTCCTTTGAAGCCAACCGGGCCACTCATCCGGAATTTGCCGATGCTCTGGCCCATGCGGCCGCCCACGGAGTCCGGATCCTCGCCTATGACTGCCACGTTACCCCCAATTCCCTGGACATCGACAGTCCGGTGCCTGTGACCTTTGTTTAGGCCGCAGCACCGGCGTCAGGGCTCATCCCGTTTTATTTGGCATCCAGCCAGGTAGAACCTGTATGGGCCTCCACCTCAAGAGAAACCTTCAGATCCGCTGCCTGCTTCATTTTTTCCGCAAGAAGCGCAGCCACAGTTTCTGCCTCCTCTTTCCGCACCTCTACCAGAAGCTCATCATGTACCTGGAGAACAATCCGTGCATCCAGCTTTCTCTCCTTCAGTTCCTGATCTACAGCAATCATTGCCAGCTTCATAATGTCAGCCGCAGTTCCCTGAATCGGGGAATTCATAGCGACCCGCTCTCCAAAGGAGCGCTGCATAAAATTCGCTGATTTCAGCTCCGGAATCGGACGCTTTCTGCCGTACAGGGTGGTCACATAGCCCTGCTCCTTTCCCAGACGTACCTGCTCATCCAGAAATGCCTTTACTCCCGGGTAGGTTTCAAAATATTTGTTAATATATTCCAGAGCCTCTTTTCTGCTGATACTTAAATCCTCACTGAGCCCAAAGGCGCTGATTCCATATACAATGCCAAAATTCACCGCCTTCGCATTTCTTCTCTGCAGCGGTGTCACCTGATCAATCGGGGTATGAAAAACCTCCGAAGCCGTAATGGCGTGAATATCCTGGGCATCCCGGTAGGCATGAATCAGACGCTCGTCCTGAGACATATGGGCCAGAATTCTAAGTTCAATCTGGGAATAGTCCGCATCAACAAATACATAGCCCTCCTCCGGCACAAAAACACGCCGGATAGCGCGTCCCAGCTCCATACGGACCGGAATATTCTGCAGATTCGGTTCTGTGCTGCTGATGCGTCCCGTTGCCGTAATGGTCTGATTGAATTTTCCGTGAATCCTGCCGTCCTCCCGGATAAAGCCGGCCAGTCCCTGGGCATAGGTGGAATTCAGCTTGGTCAGCTGGCGGTATTCCAGAATCATCTGTACCACCGGATACTCCGGAGCCAGCTTTTCCAGTACATCTGCCGCTGTAGAATACCCTGTCTTTGTCTTTTTTCCGTGAGGAAGCTGCATCCGTTCAAAAAGGATTTCACCCAGCTGCTTGGGAGAATTGATGTTAAACGTCTCCCCGGCCAGCTGGTAAATCTCCTGCTCCAGCTTCTGAATCTTCACCTCCAGCTGTTCTCCGTAGACCCTCAGCTGTTCTCTGTCCACACGAACGCCTGCCTGTTCCATGTGATAAAGGCTGTAAATCAGAGGCATCTCCATCTGAAAGAACAGAGGCAGCATTCCTTCCTCTTCCAGTCTGGCCTTCAGCACAGGAAGAGATTTCCACGCAATATAAGCCATGTAGCAGGCGCAGGTAACCGCCTCCTGTTTTCCCTGTAAAAAGGCCTCGCCCAGATTTTCTTTTCCAAGAAGATCCGCCTGGGAAGGAACCGTCATGCCAAGGTAATCTCTTGCCAGATCATCATAATCATAAGTATCCTTCAAGGGATTCAGCAGATACCCTGCAACCGCTCCGTCCATAACCGGACTTCCGTAGTCCAGCCCGAGATGGGGAAGCTGGGCTTTTAAATTCAGAGTATTCATAGAATCCGTACCTTTTCGCTTTTCAGAAAGACTGCGGATTTTATCACACAGATAGGCCGCTGTCATAAAGCCCGATACCGGAATCCCGTAAATCTCCTCTTCTCCGAAGCAAATCGCCAGACCTGCAGCTCCATCCTTTCCTTCAATCAACTGAAAGCCTACAATCTCTGCCCCTTCTGCCCGTTCAAATACCTCTTCCGCTCCGGCCAGCTCCTCAACCGTCCAGAATTTTTCCTCAATAGATGCCCCGCCCATACTCTGCACATCAAAACGGGTCAGGATGGATTTAAATTCCAGACGCTTCATATACTGATACGCCTCCGGTGTGTAAAGATTCGTAAGTCTTGCCTCATCCCAGGAAAAATCAATGGGGCAGTCCAGGCAGATCAATGCCAGCTCCTTGCTCATCACTGCCATATCGTAATGTTCCTCCAGAGCCTTTTTCGCTCTGGGCGGCTTAACCTCATCCAGATGAGCCTTTATATTCTCAATGGAACCGTAGGCAGTAATCAGACTGGTTGCCGTCTTTTCCCCAATCGAGGGAACTCCCGGAATGTTGTCCGAAGAATCTCCCATCAGCGCCTTCACATCGATAAATTCCCGTGGAGTCACCTGATATTCCCGCTTGACATCTTCCGGATAATAATCATAAATCTCCGTTCCCTTCCGGCTTGTCTTGGGAATTCTGATTTTAATATGAGTGTCTGCCAGCTGCAGCAAATCTCTGTCTCCAGATACAACAGAAACCTCCAGCCCCTTTGCCTGACTGCGCTTTGCCACCGTTCCCAGAATATCGTCCGCCTCATAACCTGCCATCGTCAGAATCGGAACGCCCATCGAAGTAAGAACCTCCTTCATCAGAGGAACCTGCTCCCGAAGTTCTTCCGGCATAGGCTTTCTTGTTCCCTTATAATCCGCAAACATTTTGTGGCGGAAGGTGGGCTCTTTCAAATCAAAAGCAACTGCAAGGTAGTCTGCCTTTTCTTCCTCCAGGATCTTAAACATAATATTGAGGAACCCATACACTGCATTGGTATGAAGTCCCTCAGAATTCGTCAGCTCCGGAACCCCGTAAAAGGCCCGGTTCAAAATACTGTGACCGTCTATTAACACCAGTTTTTCCATATTTATAATCCGCCTTTCTGCGAAAGGCACCAATGCGTCATGAAACAGCT
>ERZ791881.1520-NODE-1520-length-14139-cov-7.867225_pt1 | contig 14139 bp, 9 predicted proteins | sample MGYA00510161_ERZ791881 | MGnify/ENA primary metagenome ERZ791881 (study PRJEB30046, sample SAMN00792073) | human gut metagenome | study: EMG produced TPA metagenomics assembly of the A metagenome-wide association study of gut microbiota in type 2...
GCACTGCCACAGCTGCCGGCGGCTGGGTGAGCCGCGCGCTGAGCTTTGCGGTTGATTCGGCTACTTATGAAATGCACGCCCGGAAGGAAAGGATAGATTTATGGAACTGTACGCAATCAAAGTGAACGGCTGGGAGAATCCCCTCGGTTTTGACTATGGCGTTCCGCAGTGCTCCTGGAAGGTTCGCGGAAATACAGGTGCCCGGCAGGAATGGACCCGGATCCTGGTCGGACTGGACAAGGGGCTTCAAACAGCTGTTTTTCAAAAAGAAGGCCGCCTGAATTCCGCGGGGGAATCGCTGGACTTCCCGCTCGAGCCCTATACCCGCTACTGGTATTCCATTGCGGTGCGCAGCGATCAAGGCGAGGAAGCCGTGTCCCAGCCGTGCTTTTTTGAAACCGGGAAGCTGGATGCTCCTTGGGAAGGGAAATGGATCGGGGTAGAACAGGGGGATACCCACCCGGAATTTCAAACATCCTTTTCTCTGACAGAGAAGCCGCGCTCTGCCCGGCTCTATCTCTGCGGCCTGGGGCTTTTTGAGGCATATCTCAACGGAGAAAAGGTGGGAAATGACCTCCTTGCGCCGTTCCTCAATGATTACACGGAGCATTTTCAGTATTGCACCTACGATGTGACAAGCCTGCTTGCCGAAAACAACACCATCTCCGTCCTGCTGGGGGACGGCTGGTATCGGGGCCATTTTGGACTGGGCGAGCCGACCCACTATGAGCGCCCTCTCGCGCTGATCGCAGAGCTTCGCATGGAATTCGCCGACGGACACACGGAAACCATCTGTTCAGATCCAACCTGGCAATACCGGAGCAGTTTTACCACGCTCTCGGATATTTATAACGGCGAAACACAGGACTACACCAAAGCGCCCGGAGCCTGGAAACGGCCGGTTTTGGTTCCCGCTCCCGGAAAGCTCTGTGACCGGTATTCCAGTCCGCTGCATTACATGGAGTCGTTTTGTGTGAAGGAGGTCATTCACACACCGGCCGGGGAGACCGTGCTTGATTTTGGTCAGAATTTTGCCGGACATGTGATCTGCACACAGCCGGTCCCCCAAGGGACCACCATGACGCTGGAATTTGGGGAGGTTTTGCAGAACGGGAATTTCTATCACGAAAACTACCGTCACGCAGAATCGAAATTCACCTATGTCTCGGACGGTGTCCGCCGGGAAATTCGTCCTCGTTTCACCTTTTTTGGCTTCCGATATGTGAAGGTCAGCGGATTGGATCACGTGGAACCGGCTTGCTTTGAGGGACGGGCCATCTACTCGGAAATGGACAGGACGGGGTTTCTCCAAACTGGAAACGAAAAGATCAACCAACTGTTCTCCAACTCCGTTTGGGGATTGAAATCCAATTTTCTGGACCTTCCCACCGATTGCCCGCAGCGCGATGAACGGCTGGGCTGGACCGGCGATGCACAGGTGTTTTGCACCACAGCTGGATTCCACATGGATACCCGAGCCTTTTACCGCAAATTCCTGCGGGATCTGCGCAGCGATCAGCGGCGGAACAACGGAGCCGTAGCCATTTATCTGCCCAATGCGTTTCCAGGGCTCTGTGCCGGGATCTGGAGCGACGCGGCGGCCTTCATCCCCAAGATGCTTTACGACTACTACGGCAGCGAGGTGCTGCTGGAGGAAACCTACCCGCTGATGAGGGACTGGGTGGACTTTGTGTACCGGGCGGACTGCGCCCGCGGACAAAAAAACCTCTACGATTTCGGGTTCCAATTCGGCGACTGGCTGGCGTTGGACGGTTCCACCGAGCAGTCCACCTTCGGCAGGACAGACAACGGGTATGTGTGCTCCCTGTACTACTACGCTTCTACCTGCTATGTTGCGCGAGCGGCAGAGATCTTGCAGAAAGCAGAGGCGGACGAATACCGGCAGCGGGCGGACTGCATCCGCGAAGCGATCCTGAACGAGTATTTTACCCCCACCGGCCGGCTGGCCGTGGATACGCAGACAGGCTATCTGGCGGCTTTGAAATTTGGCGTGTATACAGACAAAGAGCGGGTTCTGGCAGGGCTCAGGGAACGCTTCAAAAAAGACCTGAACCGGCTCACGGGCGGATTCGTAGGCGCGACCATGATGAACTGTGTGCTTGCGGAAAACGGCATGGTGGACAGGGCTTACGATCTGCTGCTTTATGAAGGTTTCCCCGGATGGCTCTATGCCGTCAATTTGGGGGCGACGACCATTTGGGAACGGTGGAACAGCATTCTTCCGGACGGAACCATCAGCGGTACCGGCATGAACAGCCTGAATCACTATTCCTATGGCAGCGTGGCGGAGTTTTTGTACCGCTATGCAGCCGGGATTTCTCCTGCCGCGCCCGGGTTCCGGAAAGCAAGGATCGCACCCAACCCGGAGATCCGGCTGGGAAGCATGAAGTGCCGCTTTGACAGCGTCAGCGGGCCGTATGTGTCGAATTGGGAGATCGAGCCGGACGGCAGCCTTCGCTTTCACATCGAGATCCCCTTTGACTGCGAAGCAGAGGTGCTTCTCCCTGAGCAGAGCCCCAGGCTTCTGGCGGCGGGAAGCTATGATTTTACCGTTTGGACCAAGCGCGACTATCGTGCGCTGTATTCTGCCTTCACCCCCTATGAACGGCTGCTGGCAGACGAGCGGGCCGTCAGCGTTCTCAACCGCCATGTGCCGGAAATTGTGTCTGCCACGGATCGTAGCGATCCGGAGGCGATGAGCAAATGTCTGAACGACTCCAAATTCCGGGCCGCGCTGTTCCGGATGCCTACGGGGCCATTTGACGAAGCGATTCGGGAGATCGGGGAGATCCGCGCATAGGAGGGATGGACGTTGGACTGCAAATTGTTTTTCACAGAACTGGAAAAGGGCGTTTACCGCATTTCCGACAGCTTGCACGGGCCGAATGCCGACGGCTTTTCCGATGCGCCGGGACAGGCGACGCAGAATTCCTATTTGATTCTGGGGAGCGAGAAAGCCGCCCTCATTGATATGGCGCTGGATACACCGGACCTGTATCGCTATGCCTGCCGTCTTGCGAATCTTCCGGTGCAGGTGCTGTTGACCCACGGACATCCGGATCATGTATATCACCTGAAGACGGCTGCCGAAGCCTGGCTGCACCCTGCAGATTGGGACCTTGTGCAAAAGGGGATTCCCGGCGTCTGCCCTCCCGTCCCGGGCGTCCTGCTGCATCCGCTGGAAGGCGGGCAACACATTGATCTGGGCGGGCGCACGCTGGAGGTGCTTCACTTGCCCGGGCATACCATGGGCAGCGTCCTTTTTTGGGACAGGCAATCCGGCATTCTTTTTGCCGGCGATACCTGCGCAAGACGTCTTCTCTATGGTCTGACCCCCACCGTTCCGCTTGCTGAACACGCCAAAGGGCTGGAGCAGCTTGCCGCTTTGCCCTTTGAGCGCATCTATACCGCTCACGATCGCTGCGGTCTGCCAAAGGCCCATTTGCAAACGATCCTGACCTGCATTCGACAGGAGCTTCCAAGAACAATGAAAACCATTGACCTGCCCGAGATCGGCACCCTGCGAAATCTCCGTTGGGGCAATGAGGATTCGCTGCATTATTTCGATGCGGCGATCACGGAGCAGTACCTTCCGGGGTCGCAACCATTGCAGGTTGGGCATCTGAGAACGCTGCACCGCGTCAATCCCGTCGGGATCGATGAAACGCCGGAGTTTTCCTGGATGCTGTCCAGCTCCGAAAACAATGTTCTGCAAAGCGCCTATTGCCTGATCGTGCGCAGCACTTCCAAAACCATGTGGGACAGCGGCATGGTCCGTTCTCCGCAGCAGTCCTTTATCCCTTATCAGGGATTGCAGCTGCAGAGCAAAAGGGAATACACATGGCATGTGACCGTCTGGGACCAGGCGGGCAATGCTGCCTGCGGAGAAGGGACATTTGAAACCGGGATCCTTCATCCGGAGGAATGGAGGGCCCGCTGGATCGAGAGCACCCTTCTCCGCCCGGAGATCCCCTGTCCGCCCTTTTGGTCGCTGCAATCCCCGGTGCAGTTTGAGAAGGAATTCTATCTGGACGGCAAGATAGCGTCTGCCAGACTTTACGCTACCGCGCACGGGATCTATCGGGCTTATGTAAACGGCTTGCGTCCGGACGACCGGGAGTTTGCGCCGGAACATACGGTGTACGACAAGATCCTGTATTATCAGACCTATCCGGTGGAGGATCTCCTGCGGCAGGGGAAAAATACGCTTCGCTTTTCTGTTGCGGACGGCTGGTATTTTTGCCCGCAGACCCGGCAGGAGTTATCCGATGGCCCCGGGGAACCTTCTGTGCTGTTTCAGCTGGAGATTGCCTATCAGGATGGCAGGGTGCAGCAGGTCTGTTCGGACGGCGGCGAAGAGTGCTTTTTCGGCGCCATCGAATATGCGGATCTGTTTTTGGGAGAAAAACGCGACGATTCCCGTTCGGAAGGGCATCGGCGCCTTGTGGCGCCGGCTCGCTTCCCCCTGAAAAACCTTTGCGCCCAGCCAATGGAACCGGTACGGCCGGTGAAACGGATCCCCGCGAGGGCGGCTTACCGCTCCCCCAAGGGCGAGTGGATCGTCGATTTCGGTCAGGTGCTTTGCGGCAGAGCGCGCATCCGCGTGGATGTTCCGAAGGGCACGGAACTGGTCTTTGAATACTTTGAGGTGACAGACCGGGAAGGGAACTATCGCAACACGATGATCGCTCCGCAAAAGGACGTCTATCTCTCCGGCGGGATGCCGTGTCTGTATGAAGCGGCATTCACGTTCCACGGATTCCGGTATCTGCGCGTCAGCGGAATGGATCCTGTTCAAAAAGAGGATTTCACAGCAGTAGCGCTGTCCACAGAAAAGGAGGACGTTGGAGCGTTCGAGTGCTCGGATCTCCGTTTGAACCGGCTGTATCAAAATATCCGGTGGTCACAGCGCAGCAATATGCTCTCCATCCCCACCGACTGCCCCAGCCGGGAAAAGGGCGGCTTTACCGGGGATATTCAAATCTATGCAAAGACTGCCATGCTGAACGAGGAAATGACCCCGTTCCTGACCGGCTGGCTTAAAAATCTGAAGGCCGCGCAGGCGGAAACCGGTGCCGTTCCGATCACAGTACCGGAAACCGCGCCTTACCGCAGATTGATGGCGGGCAATGCCCGGGAATTTGGAGATGAACCGCCTGTTGGCGTGGCGGGTTGGTCCGACGCGGCGGTGATCGTTCCCTATACAATGTATTGGCTGACTGGGAATCGACGGATCTTGGAAGAGCAGTACGAAAGCATGGTCAGCTGGTGTGCCTATATTATCCGGACGGCGGAGAGCCGGCGAGGTGATCCCCAATTGCCGCGTGAGGTGGATTCGGTGCTGTGGAATACCGGCTTCCATTTCGGAGAATGGCTGATCCCGAGCGAAAAGAAGGGAATCACGCAGAAGGAGGCCTGCGAGCGTTCGGCTTTTTATACGGCGCCGATTTTCGGCTATGTTTCCGTAAAGTGTATGGCCGAAATTGCACGAATCCTGCAAAAGCCGGAGCAGGAGGATTACCGGCGCATCGCCACGCAGATGAAGGCAGCGATTCAGACCGCCCTGATCCGCGACGGAGAACTGCGCAGTCAAAACATGGGTGCGTATGTGCTGATGATCGCCTTCGACCTGGTCCCGGACAACTGCAAAGCGCGGTTCGCGCAAAGGCTGATATCCATTCTGGAAAGTCATAACGGCTGTTTGGACACAGGCTTTTTGGCAACGCCGTTTCTGCTGGATGCCTTCGTGAAAATCGGACGGCGGGATTTGGCCATCAAGCTGCTCTGGCAGACCCGGATGCCGTCCTGGCTGTATGAGGTGGAGCAGGGGGCGACCTCCATTTGGGAATCATGGGATGCGATTTTGCCAGACGGCGAACCGAGCGTCACCAGTTATGATCACTATGCCTTTGGCTGTGTGGACGCCTGGATCTTTGAGAATATTGCCGGGATCAGGGCGCTGGAGCCCGGTTTTCGGCGGGTGGAAATTGCGCCCGACCCGGATGGGCTGCCGCTGGAATACTGCCGCCGCAGCTTCCAATGCGAATACGGAGTGATTCGGGTTTTCTGGGATCAGCATTTCCTCCACGTCTCCATTCCGTGCGGCGTTTCCGCGGTCATTCGATGGAAGGGCATTCTGCACGATGTTGGCAGCGGAGAATACACGTTCGAAGGATCTCATCAAGAGGGGGGTCAAGATGAAGGAACGAGATCACATTCAATTCTATGACACTTCCGCACTGAAGGAAACGCCCGGCATTCGCCGGCGCTGCCGTGTGGACTATGTACGGGAAGCGCTCCGGGAAAAATTCCCCGGCGAAGTGTTCCATGTCACTTCCGTGAGCATCAACGAAACTGGCCGCTATATGGCAAAGGTCCACTGGCTGGTGAAGCTCCTGTGGAACAACGGCAAGGTCACGGGGCTGCCGCCTTACTGTGAGGTCGTGATCGAGCATTGCACCGGAACAGAATGGGAAAATATCATTGTCTGGTCTCCTCTTGCGTGGAACGATCGCTTTGCCGGAACAGCCGGAGGCGGGACATGCACGGGCGGCGTCAATCAGATCACCCAGCCGAACAACGGGCAGCGGGGCTGGACACTTCCCTTTGCGCTGATCAATGGCTTTACCGCTGCCACCAGCGATGCCGGCAATGAGAAATATGGCTCGAACTGGGCTGTGGACAAAAACGGCAAGGTGGTCATGGAGCGAATCGAAAACTGGCGCGCAAACGCCACCCATAACATGACGGTTTTTGGAAAAGCCGTTGCGGAGATCCTTCACAAGCGCCCTGTCCGGTATTCCTATATGAACGGCGGTTCCGGCGGCGGGCGGCAGAGCATGGTGGAGGCGCAGGAATTCCCGGAGGACTATGACGGCATCTGGGCAAGCTGCCCGGCGATCAACTGGACCAAATTCCTGATTGCCGGCTTCTGGCCCATGGCTGCGGCCAATGAACATCACGCACCACTGAAATACCACAAGCTGAATGCATTTGCCAAGGCAGTACAGGAAAGCGCGGGCGGCGCAGAGAAATATTACCGGCTGAATCATCGCGTGGAGTTTGATCCCTTTATACTCGTGGGAAAGAAAACAAAGCAGGGCATTATCACACGGGAGGACGCCGCCGTGGTGAAGGACATGTGGGACGGCCCTCACCGGAAAAACGGCGAACGGCTTTGGTACGGCTTCCGTCCTGGTTCAGTGCATTGGTGTGTCGGCCTGCCTATTTTTTCAATCTCCTTCATTCTTCCTTTTCTGAGGGCAAGGCCCTTCGCCTTGTGCAACACCTACGCGCGTTGGGTCTTGAACGATCCCAGAGCGGATTTTCGCAGTATGACAAAAGCGGAGTTTGAAGACCTGTTTGACAAAAGTGTTGCTGCTTTCCCAAAGGCCGGCGCAGACGATCCGGATCTGCGTCCATTTGCGGCCCGCGGCGGAAAGCTGATGATCGACCGCGGTTTGGATGATCCGCTGATCCCTATAGACGGAACATTGGATTACTATGGCAGAATGTGTCAGGTGATGGGGAAAACGGCGGTGCAGGACTTTTGCAGACTGTATATTGGTCCTGGCGATAACCATGGAAACTGCATCGGTAACGGACCAGGAATTCCTGAAACAGACGGCATGAAGGCAATGATGGATTGGGTCGAGCGCGGCGTTGCGCCGGAGCGGATCCGGGTCGTGCAATTGGATCGGAAAACGGGGGAAACGATATGCGAGACAACCAGAACGCCTTACTGCGAGGATAAAATATAACGTGCTTCCTTGCTATTAATATCAACGCTTTTTGCAGGCGGACACGTTGTTCGCTGGTGCGAGCGCGCAGTAGAATCGAAGCTTGTTATTACGACATCGGCACAGTGATTTGGAGTGGCGAAAACGGCAGCGGGCAAATTGACCCCTTTTACTGACAAAGGCGTTTCTTATGCCTTATTTCCTTTTCCTGATTAGAACATATTCATTCGGGTGCGGGTAAATGTAGCGTTTCCTCTTGATTCTTTATTTGTTGTAACGATCATGAAAAGGGCAGCTGCCGACGATAAAATCGGAGAGCTGCCCTTTCTTTCTAACGAGACGAATAGATATAACGAAAGAAGGCGTTTTAATTCTTTCAAAGCAAGGAGATATCCAAAGCTTCAGTTGTGGAAAAATTGCCATACTGAGCACTTCGAGAGGGACTCGCAAGTTTTTGCGTGAGCATCTGCGAGTAACTCACGGCATTCTTCAGGAGGGCAGATGCGCTGCAGCGTGGACTCAGGGTGCTCAACAAAGCGCGGCGGGTGGGCGCTACGGTATTCCTGTGGAGAGCATCCATAAGTGTGTTCGCACAAGCGGATGAAGTAGCGCACATCAGAAAAGCCACTCAGATTACTGATTTCTGTGAGACTTTTATCTGTAGTGCGTAGAAGTCCGCATGCGTACTCAAACCGTTGCTTATTAAGGTATTCCTGAAAGGTTATGTGCAGTGTATCCTTAAAAAAATGCGAGAGATAAGACATCGACAAACCCTGCGTTCGGGCGATTTCACTGAGCAAAAGCTTCTGACGGAAGTTTTGCTCCACGTAGTCAATGATTTTAGCAATTCGGTAATTGCTGCGCTCGATGCTTTGAATCTGTTCGTCGGACAGCAATTTGGTGGGAATATGGCGGTCAAGCACAGAAATAAGCATGTGCAGAAAGTCGTGGCAGTCACGCTGCAAGTGTGGACCACCAGAAAAGTAGCACCACGCCAACTCAATCATAAATGATTGAAAAATCTGATAAAACGAGGCGGGAGCTGCCAAATGTTCCCGCAAGGAGACAGTAGAAAAACGGAAATTCTTTTTCCAAGGGATGTAAAAATTCAATCGCTCGGGGGAGAGTTGAAGTGCCAAAACATACGCACCGTCTCCGTCAGAGGAAAGTTCGTGCAGTTCCTTTGGATTTAATAAATACATGTCCCCAGCGCAAAAGCGGTATTCTTCTGCCTGTGTATTGAGGCACAGTTTGCCAGATAGAACCATACCAAGCTCTACGTCGTCATGCATATGCGGGGCGCGATAGCTCAATTGTACAATAAGTATGTTTACTTGTTCAATTTTCGGATAAACAACGACCTCATATTCTCTTTCCATGACTGGCCCTCCCGTTTTGCCTGCTTCCATCTTAAAGAAGTGAAAAGGGAAAGTCAACATCTGGTGAACATGAAATGAAAAAGCGAATTAATCTGAAAAACTGGGTCGAATAAATCGCTGACAGGAAGAAAAAGCATTGTTATACTAAAACCGTTCGAAAAAGCTTACGCCACAACAATTTTCACAGGAGGTCAACAAAATGGCACAGTTTGAGAGCAAGTTTAAGTTTTCCGTCGGACCGTGGAATGTTCATTCCGGCGCTGATTCTTACGGCCCCGCCACAAGAGCAGAGATCCCCTTCGAAGAAAAGCTGAAGCGTTTCGCGGAGATGGGATTTTCGGCTGTTCAGTTCCACGATGACGACGTAGTTCCCAGAATGAATGATCTTACCGATGAGGAAATCAAAGCTGAAGCGCGCGGCGTAAAAAAACTGCTCGACAAATATGGGCTCAAGGCTGAATTTGTAGCTCCGCGCCTCTGGATGGATCCGCATACTATCGACGGAGGCTTTATGTCGGCTCGCGAAGAAGATCGTGACTTCGCTATGTGGCGCGCATACCGATCCATTGACATTGCTCGTGAATTGGAGTGCGATCTTATTGTGCTTTGGCTGGCACGTGAAGGAACATTGTGCGCGGAGAGCAAAAGTCCTGTGTGGGCTACGCAGGCCCTTGTGGAAGCTATCAACAACATGCTCACCTACGACAAGACAATTCGAATTGCTATCGAACCAAAACCCAACGAACCTATCGACCGCTCTGTCTGTGGCACTATGGGCCATGTGCTGGCGGTGTCTGCTGCCACTATTGATCCCAAGCGCGTTGGTGGAAACCTTGAGAGTGCGCATGCAATTCTGGCGGGTCTCGACCCTTCCCATGAGATTGGCTTCGCACTGGCGTTTGACAAGCTGTTTACTGTTCATCTCAACGACCAGAACGGTATCAAATACGATCAGGACAAGAGCTTTGGCGTAGAAAATCTGCGTCAGGCCTTCAATCAGGTTCGTGTGCTTGTAGAAAACAACTATGGCTCGAAAGGCGAATATGTCGGCCTCGATGTCAAGGCTATGCGAACTACTTCTGACGAAGACAGCTATCAGCATCTGGAGAACAGCCTCAACGTATTCAAAGCTTTGGAGCAAAAGGTGTATAAGTTCGATTACAAGAAACGTGATGAGCTCGTCGAAAAGCGTGATTTTGAGGGCCTTGAAATGTACGTGATGAACTTGCTGATGGGAATCGAGGGCTGACGCTCTCGTTCCCTACGAGGAGAGTGGATTATGACAAAACGTGTTATTTCTGCAGGTCATATCTGCCTTGATATCACGCCAGTATTCGATCCCGCCACACAGGGAACGCTGGGAAAGCTTCTTTCACCTGGTAAGCTGATTCATGTTGAAGCGGCAGATGTTCACATTGGCGGAAGCGTTGCCAACACAGGGTTGGCGCTGAAAAAGCTGGGGATGGACGTGTCTCTTGTGGCAAAGATTGGCAGGGATCCGTTTGGTGACATTATTGCAAATCAATTGAAGGAATACGGTGCAGCGGATGGGTTGATCCGTGATGGACATAGCACGACATCTTATTCCGTAGTTGTAGCGCCGCCAAACGTCGATCGCATTTTTTTGCACCACCCGGGCGCAAACAATCGCTTTACAGGCGCGGATATCTCTAACGAGCTTCTAAAAGGTGCAGCGTTGTTGCATTTTGGCTATCCACCGTTAATGCGCCGCATGTACGAAGACGGCGGTGCAGAGCTTGAAAGCTTGTTTCGACGTGCAAAAGCGCTGAATGTGGCAACCTCGCTTGATTTAGCAGCAGTGGATACGCAGTCCGAAGCAGGACAAATTGATTGGGCTGCTCTGTTGCGCCGTATAATGCCATATGTTGATTTTTTCGTTCCGAGCGCAGAAGAGCTGTGTTTTATGATTGATCGACCGCGCTATGATGAGTGGGCAGCACGCGCGGCGGGCAGAGCGTTCACAGACATACTGGACATTCAACGTGATGTAGCTCCGCTGGCTGATAGGGTGATGGCGTGGGGAGCGAAAATTGTACTTATCAAGTGCGGTGTTCCGGGAATGTATTGCCGTGCAGCGGAAGCAAACACACTGAAACAAATTGGCGCAAACGCGCAAGTGAATGCCGACATTTGGTCAGAATACGAAAAGTATGAGGCAAGTTTCTGCGCTGCGCAAGTGCTGTCTGGTACAGGCGCAGGCGATACGAGCATTGCTGCATTTCTGTCTTCCGTATTGGAAGGATGTGACCCGCAGCGTTGTGTTGACCGTGCGCTGGCCACGGGTGCTTGCTGTGTGGAGGCGTATGATGCGTTAAGTGGTTTACGCCCATTAGACGAACTCGATCGACGTATCGATTCCGGCTGGGCGCGCGTAAAAACGTGACGATATGAGGAGAATTTAGTTGTATGTTAGCGAATCTGAATGATGTGTTGATTTCTGCACAAAAGGGTAAGTATGGAGTAGGGCTATTCAACGCTTTGAGCCTTGAAATGGCGCGTGGAATCATCGAAACAGCTGAGCGTTTACAGGCGCCTGTGATTGTAGGTACAGCAGAGATTTTGTTGCCTTATGCACCGCTTGAAAGTGTGGCGGATTTGCTCGTTCCCATGGCAAAGCGGGCCTGCGTGCCTGTAGTGGTACACTACGATCATGGACTGACCTTTGAAAAATGTATTTTAGCTATGAAGCTCGGCTTTTCGTCCGTCATGTACGACTGCTCTACTGACAGCTATGAGGAAAACGTGCGTAAAACGGCAGAGTTGACGCGCGTCGCACACGCTCTCGGCGTGACGGTTGAGGCGGAGTTGGGGCATGTCGGCGACAACGACAGCTCCGTTGAAGGAAACGGCTATCTTGCCGACCCAGCAGCATACTATACTGAACCAACGCAGGCGCGAGATTTCGTGACGCGCACAGGTGTAGACGCACTCGCTGTTGCAGTAGGAACGGCGCATGGAGCGTATAAGATGCCGCCCAAGCTTGACTTTAACCGTATCGAGGCGATTGCCAGAACGATCCCTACACCGCTCGTGCTCCACGGTGGCAGTGGCCTCGCTGACGCAGACTTCCGCGAAGCGATTCGCCGCGGCATCAGCAAGGTGAATATTTTCACAGACATCAACGTCGCATCGGCTATGGGGGCGCAAGCAGCTTTTGCGGCCGGCAAAAGATATATGACAGATATGGTTGCTTATCAAATCGGAGCAATCGCCGCTGCCGTAGAAGAAAAAATGCATATTTTTGGTTCTGTTGGGCGTGCCTGATGGTGTTTATGTATTACTTGGTTTTATCGTGGATTGATAAGAATACGACAGAATCTTAAATGGCGAGGTGTGAGGGATGCCGGTTTACTGTTTCCGGCCAGCAAGCACATCAATGAGGGCAGTCCACATTTCGACAATAAAGCCAAGAGCAAGGTGCAGGCGATAAGGGTATTAAAAAGGCCCGATAAAAAAGGATGATTTGTCAGCAAATTGATCTCCTGCAGATTTTGCCCTGTGAGAGTACCTAACCTTAAATCAGGAAGGCGCTATCCGCAGAAATCTTGATGTGGTAAGCCCTGAGGATGGCGTCATCTTTGAAAGTATCCTTGCCGACTTTGCCTGCAAAAGACACCTTGACAATACGAATACATAGCCATGCGGGAGCGCTGAGCTCTTTCCGGGGAAGCGACATCGGGAAAAGCGCCAAGATGGTAATGCCGGATCCTCTGTTTGACCATGGGCGGACAGGTTTTTTTGGCAGTAGCCGGAGCAATCTATTTTGACCGAAAAGAGGTGTTGGTCGCCTCACACGCCATGACCTTGGGAGTGAGCAGGTGCGTCGATTTTACGTTCGCCCACACGTCAGATGGGCTGGTTGACCTTGGGTTGTAATCAGCAAGACCTTTGGAATGCCGTGAAGGGGCTTTGGGGCCAGAAGCCCGCCTGCATGGTTCCCGTGATCCGGAGGATGAAACAAATACGGTGCAGTTACACCTACATTTAGAAATGCCGTCGTTGACGGCGAATCCGTGCAGCGCAGCAAAAGAGCTGCGCTGCATCACTTTGTCGTTAACGGTTGGCTCAAAAGGAGCATAGCATGTTAGTCAACACAATGGAGCAGGCGCATGCAGAGGTGGAAAAAAGATTTTTTGGGCCATTCTGCTGGAAAACGGACTGACTGTGCGCGAAGAACAGATTGTTCTTTGCCATGCCCTGTTGGACAGCTTGCTCGACAATACGATCTCCCTTTGTGATGCAGGAGTTGGCATCGGAAAAACCTACGCATACCTTGTTGCCTGTATCCTTGCGCGGAAGCACTCTCTGCGCCTTCGCAAATCAATCGTAATCTCCACCTCCAGCGTCGCACTGCAGGATGCGATCATCGGGGAATACCTTCCGTTTTTATCTAATGTGTTGCTGACCGGCGGTATCATCGAGGAACCGCTGACAGCATATCTGCGCAAGGGGAAAGAGCGGTTCGTTTGCGACGAGCGATTTGCTGAACGTCTGCGTGCTGTTGCGGGAAAAAGAAAAATGCGAAACAGCTTATGGCACTTCGCTCTCTTATGATCCACTACGACCTGAATGCCGTGACAAGTTTCAGTGAATTTGACAGACACTTGGTGCTGTTCACATTACTTCACCTCACTATTAACATAACATATTTGGAAGCGGAGTGTTCTTTACTATGTCGTAATATGGTGTAAATTTACTTGTGTATTAGCGTGATATGCTACAAAAACAGATACAAAAATCCAATAATATCGTAATCTGTTGTGAAATGAATGTCAGAAGATCGGATGGTGTCATTGTTCTAAGATGGGTTGTGCTTTACTATAAAAACAGAGAACGTATCCGTAAAAGAAAGGGCTATTCGAATATGCAAAAAGAGCGTTTACAGCAAAGCTGGATGTTCTGGAAAGAAGGAGAGGAAGGAAGCAAAAAAATGCGGTGATTCCGCACGATGCCATGATTCTGGAAACCCGCAGCGCCGA
>ERZ791881.1532-NODE-1532-length-14076-cov-2.047999_pt1 | contig 14076 bp, 10 predicted proteins | sample MGYA00510161_ERZ791881 | MGnify/ENA primary metagenome ERZ791881 (study PRJEB30046, sample SAMN00792073) | human gut metagenome | study: EMG produced TPA metagenomics assembly of the A metagenome-wide association study of gut microbiota in type 2...
CGGCCGTCACCCGGGAAGCCGACCGCAAAAAGATCATCAAGGAAGAATACAACCAACTGATGAAAACGTTCAAGGCCCCCCTGATGAAACTCAGCATTACCCAGGGACGGATTTTGATCCGATTAATCTACCGGGAAACCAGCCACACTTCTTTCGCGCACATCCGGGAATACCGGGGGACGGTAAATGCCTACTTCTGGCAATCGATCGCTTTAATCTTCGGAAATAACCTGAAAGCAGCCTATGATCCGCAAGGCGAAGATGCCGAAATCGAGGAAATTGTACAAAAAATCCTGTCAGAATCCAAAAGGTAAAAAGTTTTTCTAACTTTGCATAGATTGTTCAGCCCAATTATCGGCGCATTAACAAATTGTAAAACGATGACATTCGAAGAGATCAGGAAAGATATCAAGGCCCGGAAATATAAACCCATCTATTTTCTATGCGGTGAGGAACCTTTTTTTATCGACCGGTTGACTGCATTACTCGAAAATACCGTGCTGACCGAGGATGAAAAGGCATTTAACCAGACTGTTTTATATGGGAACGATGTATCGATGAGTACGATCACCGATACCGCCCGCCGTTTTCCAATGATGTCCGAACGACAGGTGGTCATTGTCCGGGAAGCTCAGAATATCCGGGACTTCGACAATCTATTACCTTATATCGATCATTACCAAAATTCGACCATTCTGGTCCTGGCGTATAAAAATAAGAAACCGGACAAACGTAAGGGAGTATTTAAAAAACTCGGGAATACTCCCCATTGTATTTATTTCGAATCGGCCAAACTTTATGACAACAAGATTCCGGAATGGATCATCGGTTATTGTAAAGAAAAATCATATGGAATCACGACTAAAGCAGCCGGTATCCTGGCCGAAAGCTTGGGAACCGATCTGAGCCGGGTAGCGAATGAAATCGATAAGCTGGTACTGCTTTTACCTCAGGGAGGTGAAATACAGGAATCTCTGGTCGAGGAACATACAGGAATCAGTAAAGACTTCAATAGTTTCGAGCTCCTGAGTGCCATAATTCGTAAGGATTTCCTAAAAGCCAATCAGATTGTGAACTACTTTGAAGCCAACCCGAAAAACAATCCCCTGGTATTGACCATCACCACCCTTTTCAGGTATTTCCTGAACCTGCTGACCTATCACTATCAGAAAAAAACGACGCCCAATACTCAGGAAATGGCCAGGTTATTAGGTGTACATCCTTTTTTTATGAAAGACTATATCGACGGAGGTAAAATCTATAATGCCATGAAATGTGCAACCACGATCTCCTTGCTGCGGGAATACGACATGAAATCCAAAGGGGTAGGTAATGCGAATATTTCGGACGGAGAATTACTGAAAGAGCTGATATTCAAAATCATGCATTAATATTCCCGGACAAGTAACTATAATCATCCCAAGAACGTATTAAACCATATGAAAAGAACAACTACTTCAATATCGACCCAACCTTTGAATAAAGCCGTATTTTTGGACCGGGACGGCACGATCAATTCGGACGAAGGACATTATTATATATACAAACCGGAGGACTTTGTATTCAATCCGGGAGTCATCGAAGGCTTGAAACGTCTTCAGAAAGCCGGTTATCTTTTGATCGTCATCACCAATCAGGGAGGAATCGCTAAAGGGATATATACCCGGGAAGATATGTTCAAAGTACACGAAAAGATGTGTGCCGAATTGGAAAAGCATGGAGTGACCCTGACTAAGATCTATTATTGTCCCCACCATGAAAGCATAAAAACCTGTGTTTGCCGGAAACCTTCTCCTTATATGGTCAACCTGGCCATCGAAGAATTCCATATCGATAAGAAGCGATCCTGGTTTATCGGGGATAGCTCAAAGGATGTAAAATGTGCTGAAGATGCCGGAGTTAAACCGTTACGTATTCACAAAAATCAGGATATCACACCGGTCATCGATCAAATATTGAAATCGAAAGATTCATTCTAAGTCCGAAAAATTCCAGGACTACCTCTAAAATTAAGTAAAAAATAACAGATCGGGCTTGGGATTTAAGCGGGAATTGAGTAATTTCGCTCAATTTTTAAAAATCCACAGCATATGGCTCATTACATTAAAGAAGTATCACGTACATTTGGAGAATATCTGTTAATTCCGTCACTCACCACCAAAGAGTGTACTCCTGACAATGTTTCCTTGAAAACGCCGGTTGTCAAATTCCGTCAAGGGGAAACCTCGAAAATACAATTGAACATTCCGTTTGTATCTGCAGTGATGCAGGCAGTCTCCGACGACGGTCTGGCTATTGCCTTAGCCCGTAACGGAGGTTTGTCGTTTATTTTCGGTTCTCAACCTATCGAAAGTCAGGCCGAGATGGTAAGGCGGGTAAAGAAATTCAAAGCCGGATTTGTAGTGAGTGATTCTAATTTACGTCCCGATTGTACCCTACAGGATGTTGTTCGCTTAAAGGAACAAACCGGACACGCCAGTGTCGCCATTACGGATGACGGAACCCCTAATGGAAAATTATTAGGTATGATTACAAGCCGGGATTATCGGTTGAAAACAGATCCGTTAGATAAACCGGTAGTTGATTTCATGACTCCTTTCGAAAATCTGATTGTAGGAAAGTTGGGGCTGACTTTAAGTGAAGCCAATACGATCATCTGGGATCATAAGTTGAATTGCCTTCCGATTATAGACGACAATCAAAGACTTCAATATTTTGTCTTCCGCAAAGACTACGACAATCATATAGAAAATCCCAATGAATTGCTCGACAGCCATAAAAAACTGATGGTCGGAGCCGGAATTAACAGCCGCGACTTTAAAGAACGGGTACCTGCTTTGGTAGATGCCGGAGTAGATGTGCTGGTAGTAGATTCTTCCGACGGTTTTTCGGAATGGCAATACGAAACGATCCGCTGGATTAAAGAAACGTATAACGAAGAAGTCAAGGTAGGCGGTGGTAATGTGGTGGATAAAGAAGGATTCTTATATCTGGTGAAAGCCGGAGCCGATTTTGTAAAAGTAGGGATCGGCGGTGGTTCTATCTGTATCACTCGTGAGCAAAAAGGGATCGGCCGGGGACAGGCGACTGCTCTGATCGAAGTATGCCAGGCTCGTCAGGAATATTTCGAACAAACCGGTATTTATATTCCGATCTGTTCCGACGGAGGACTTGTACATGACTATCACATGACCTTAGCATTGGCCATGGGCGCCGACTTCCTGATGATGGGACGCTACTTTGCCCGCTTCGACGAGAGTCCGAGTAAAAAACTGGCTATCGGTAATAGCTATGTGAAAGAATATTGGGGAGAAGGATCCAACCGTGCTCAAAACTGGCAACGCTACGATATGGGAGGAAACAGTAAAGCTGCCCTGAAATTCGAAGAAGGGGTCGACAGTTATGTTCCATATGCCGGAAAAATGAAAGACAATCTGGAAATCACCCTGGGCAAAATCAAATCGACCATGTGTAGCTGTGGTTCCGTTACGATTCCTCAATTACAGGAAAGAGCAAAAATCACCTTGGTATCCTCTACTTCTATTGTCGAAGGAGGAGCACACGACGTAATTCTGAAAGATACCAAGATTCAATAACAGATCAGGGATGCCACAAAATGGGTGGCTTCATTGACTGGAGTCAGATTTAAATAACCGGATTTTATCCGGTTATTTTTATATACGGCCGGATAGAGCTGTTGCAAATGCCTGTGCTCCTGCCAGGCCTCCCCCGCTTTGGCATAATAACGAACCGTGAACTCTCCTTCCGCATGTTCGTCCAAATATCGCCGGCTCAACATAAGGGCGACTATTCCCATATTATAACGCAGATTGATTTCCAGGCAAGGTTGCACTCTATACTTTCCCGCAGAGTCGGAATAAATCATCATATCTATCCCTAAATATCCCCGGTAATCGGGCAAAATCCCGGCAATCATATCCGGCAATTCCTGTTTCAGCGACTGCAACTTTTCTTCTCCTAATTTACTTCCCAGTAATTGCTCAATATACGCTTGAGCTCCCAGATAATTCCCGCGATATTCACCGTTCAGGCCGGTAGAAAATACCGACCATCCGATAAATTCCACCCCTTGCCTTCCTGCACAAAACTCCATGGCAAAATCCAGTACCTTATTCAATTTTTTTTCCAACATAACATACCCCTGCCGTTTCAATATCCCGTGTAATCGTTCTTTCTCTTTCACAGCAATAGGTTTTCCGAGTACCAGAATACCTTTCCCCGAAGAAGACCAGGGCGCTTTCACCAGGTATTTTCCGGTTTTCATTTTCTGTTCGATCTCTTCGATAGAATAACCTGTCTCCGGAATCACTTCCTTTTCCAGATCAGGAATCAAACCGAACAAACGAATCAACCCTTCCCGGGCTTTCCTGCGGCTATACCACTCTTTTCGTTCCGTCTTCCACTCCTCACCCATCCCCCGTTCGGCCAGCCAATGGCACATTTTCGGACTCCATCCCCACGGTTCCCCTTTCACCTCTCCCAAAATCCCGGCTTCTGCCTCCTGAATAAAACCGGCCTTCAAATGCAAAGGCTCATAAACCGATGCCATAAATACCGGATCCGGTAAATTCCTGACTAAGACCCAATCTTCCGATTCTCCCAGAAATACAGGTAAAACCGCCAAATCTTCAGCCATGGTCACCACATTAGCCGGAGGCATATAGTATTTACTTCCATTGGCAATCGCCATCTCACAATCCGGATTGAATATCCAAAGCCTTTTCCTGTTTTCCATCGACCTGATCTGTTTCTCCCTGCAAATATAAATAAAACGCCGTTTTTTCATAAAAAACTAAGATTTTCTTTTAATCGGCTGATTGATAAAGCGTAAAGAACGATAAGCCTGGTAATTGGTAGCGATTTGGTAGCGGTGCTAATTTCAGCGCATTGCTTTGCTTCACTTTTAGAACTGATACAAATATAGGGATTTTGACCGAAAAAGAAAAAAATAGGAGATTTTTAGTTTTCTGTGTAAACGGAAAAACAAGAAAAGTGTAAGTAACAGAATAAGTGCAAAAAAGAATTTGCACCTATTCTTGTTACTAAAAATGTAAATCATTGATTTTTAGTATATTATTCATTGCTACACCTTGCACCAAAACGGTCTGTCCTGGTATCCGTAGCAAATATACATGGTGTTTATGCTTGCAAATCATTATTTGTAGGTATTGCGAGTGATGATTAAAACCGTTAATTTTACAAACTAATGGATCGTACGAAAAAAAGACAGAGACAGCGGGCTGTCATAGCATGCATGTTGTTGCTGACATTGATGCCCTTTTTCCTCGTGAAAGCTTTTCATGTTCACGGGGAACATTCGTGCGTATCCCATAACGAACAGGGGCACTCCCGTCACGATTCTCCTGAAAATTGTACCATCTGTCTCTTTACGCTCTCTCCGTTTATCGAGGCAGGGATTTTTATATACGATTATATTCCGACTGGCAGACCTGTCAGGTATCTTATCTCCGGGGAAACAGATGTCATCGTCACTCTTTTCCCGCATTTCCTCCGTGCACCCCCTGTGTGTTTGTCATAACTCCCTTGAGGGATTCGCATGCCATCACTGTGATTGCGTGCAGGGGCTTTTCATGTCCCGTCTTAACAGATTATAACCCGTTTATATTTTTTCAAGTATGACATTTCATGCATATCTCCAGTATGTGTGCCTGCTTGTTGTCTGCCTATGTACCCTCCCTTCTCCCATGGAAGCACGGGTACAGGCTGACCGGCAATCGACGGGCACACGCGATACTCTGCTGGTCATTGACCAGGAAAGCGGGCTTCCCATTGAAGGGGCCTATATCCTGACCGGGGAACGGTTACTTGTCAGCTCCCCCCGTGGAATGATTGTTTTCGGCCATGGAACGTGTTTCATGGATACGGTCCTCGTGCAGTGCCTGGGTTACGGTTCCCGGCGTGTGCCTTTGAACGAGGTATTCAAAGAAAGCAGCATACATACCGTATGTCTCTCCCTGGACATACAAAAACTCGGGGAAGTGGTCGTGACCGGTGAACATGCCGGGGTGTCACCCAACGTGGTGAGCCGGCGCCTTTCATCTCCCGAAATCAGGAACGCACTGGGAACCTCGCTTGCCACCCTGCTCGAACGTGTCAGCGGGGTAAGTTCCATCAGCACGGGAACCACTGTATCCAAACCCGTTATCCAAGGAATGTACGGGAACCGGATACTAATCATCCATAACGGTGCCCGCCAGACCGGGCAGCAATGGGGGGCCGACCACGCTCCCGAAGTGGACATGAACGGCAGCTCCTCTGTTTCGGTAATTAAGGGCTCCGATGCGGTAAGATACGGTTCGGATGCCCTTGGAGGGATTATCGTCATGGAGCAGTCTCCGCTTCCTTTCAGAAAACGCTCCCTTCGAGGGGGAATCTCCGCACTTTACGGAAGTAACGGGCGTCGCTACGTGGCTACCGGACAGCTCGAAGGTGCTTTTCCCGGTGATTTCGCCTGGCGTCTGCAGGGAACCTGGTCAAATTCCGGGGACCGTTCCACTGCGCACTATCTTCTGAACAACACGGGAACCAGAGAGTATCACGCTTCCGCCTCTCTGGGCTATGACCGCGGACGTCTGAGAGTGGAAGGTTTCTACAGCCGCTTCTACAGCCGGACAGGGGTGATGCTCAGCGCTCAGATGGGTAGCGAGGACCTGCTGGCGGAACGTATCCGGCTTGGTCGCCCCCTGCACACGGATCCCTTCTCCCGTGGTATCAGGCCTCCCTGCCAAGAGGTCACCCATCAGATCGCATTCGGCAGGATGCGGCTCGGCATGAAGAAGGGGGGAAGTATTCACTGGCAGAGTACCTGGCAGAAGGACGATAGGCAGGAAAACCGTGTCCGGCGGCTGGATTCTAACATTCCGGCGGTTTCCCTGTACCTGAATTCATTCCAGCATCTTCTGCGCTGGAAGCGGGATTACCGCTCCTGGCAGGTCGAGGCGGGAGGTCAGGTCATATTCATCGAGAACCACAGCCGCGCGGGTACCGGATTCGTGCCCGTTATCCCGAACTACACGGAGACACAGGCAGGGATATACGGAATCGGGAAATATCACCTGGCCAGGGGAGGCGTTGAAGCAGGCCTCCGCCTGGATATGCAGGAAACCCGTGCCAGTGGTTATGACTGGACGGGAAGCCCCTATGGCGGGACAAGAAAGTTTAACAACGTGTCCTACAGCCTGGGAGGACACTATCAACTTTCCAGACGCTGGAGGCTCACCTCCAACTTCGGTCTGGCTTGGCGTGCCCCTCACGTGTATGAACTGTACAGCAACGGGAACGAGCTCGGGTCTGGGATGTTTGTCAGGGGAGACTCTGCGATGCACTCGGAAAGAAGCTACAAATGGATATCTTCCCTCCGTTACGGCGACGGGATGTTCAGCGTCTGTCTGGACGGTTACCTGCAATGGGTGGACGGCTATATCTATGACGGGCCGGAGAAAGAGACAGTCACCGTGATTTCGGGGACATACCCGGTCTTCCAGTACAGGCAGACCCCGGCTTTCTTCCGCGGTATGGACTTTGACCTGCGTTTCACTCCGGGCGGTTCATGGGACTACCATGCCGTCGTCTCCTTTATACGGGCAAACGAACGGACAAAGGGTAATTATCTTCCTTATATTCCCTCCTTCCGTTTCAGCCATGAACTTGCGTGGATCCACGAGACGAAATCGCATCTCAGGCTGCGCCTGAACATCAGGCACCGTTTCACCGCAAAACAGAGGCAGTTTGATCCGGACACGGATCTTATCCCGTATACTCCCCCGGCGTACCATCTCCTCGGGTTCGACGCTGGTCTTGAACTTCCCGTGAAACGGGGACGCCAGGTCCGGTTCATGCTGTCGGCAGACAACCTCCTGAACCGTGAGTACAAGGAATACACCAACCGCTCGCGTTATTATGCGCATGATATGGGACGTGATGTGCGTTGCGGTGTAAACTGGATTTTTTAATTTATAACAACTATAATCAACACTAATAAATAAAAAGAAAAAATGAGAACAATTGCATGTAAAACCGTGTGGGCACTTCTGGTAGGAGTGTCCCTTGTCCTGTCACTGAACTCTTGCAGCAAGGATCCTGTAATACCAGAAGACGAGACGAAGAACAAACTGCATGAGGACCCGGCAAAAATGACCGTCCGCCTCGTTGAATGCCACCTGCACGCTGACTGGAACGAGATACAGAAGGCCGGAGGTCCCCACCAAAATCCGGAATCCCCGGCCAGATATATGAAACGTGTCCAGGAGATCACTTATGAACTGAAGGCCGGCAGTGGATGGACCCTTGCTGAAGGAAGCCAGGGCAAGTTTTACGTTCAGAAAAACGGCGAATATAAAAATGGAAACAACTTTACCCCGGCCCCGGTTTACCTGATGTTTATCTATTACTACAATTCCAAAGGAGAGTTGATGAACGGCCAGTTCGTGGAGAACGGGCAGGAGAATATCCACCAGCATTTCTTCACCCCGGAGAACGTGAGACCTACCTTTGACGGGAAACCGGAAGCTGACGACAATGATCCGGAGGCACTGGTGGATTATCTCTACGTGGATACCACGCCCTGGGACAAGACCAAACATGACAACGAGGCGGAAATTACGGGAGGCACTAACCCGGTAGGATTAAAAGGAGTTATCCGGTTCCTGAAGGACCGCAAGGAGTTTGACCTAAAACTCCGCCTGTATCACGGCTACAATTCTAAAAAGAACCCGCAGACAAACGGCTTTGACCCGTTCTACAAGCCCTCCGGGGTATTGATCCAGCGTGGAACATGGGATATTAACCTGAGCATCCCGGTAGTGGTATTTTGGAGCCGCGAGGAGTTTGTTGATGTGGACCCGGAGGCAGATGTGAACCTAATCGGGGAGGATAGCTTGGATGAAGACAGCAACCGCACGCTACACTCCATCATGAAAACCTTCAATCTTACATGGAAGGAGGCGCTTGAGGAGTTCATCTCCTATACCTACCAGGCGGGGGATGTGGAAGCTGGATCCATATGGCTTTGATCATCTCGCGTAGGATGGAATTCTCTCTTTATCAATCTACAGGCGGCAGGTGGGGCCGCCTTTTTTGTCTTGTGCAGCGAAAAAATCCCATCTGCCATGCTTAATCCCCGTGGTTTACTTGGGGATGTATTGGGACATGCTTTACCATCTCACCCTGTTCCATTTTTCATGTTTGGCAAGTTGAAAAAAATCCTATACATACAAGACGTACCGTTTCCTTACCGACGGGTTTGGAACCGACTTCCCGTCTTTCGTGCAATTTTCCCGCTTGGTTACTGAACTTTTTTGGTCTTTTTCCGATTTGATGCATATAAGTTTATGCTTCCTTTCCAGGAAACAAGGAAGTGTCAAATGTCTAACTAATAAAAAACTTATGGCAACAGTTAAAACAGTATTGGTAAAAGGAAGGAGCAACCGGTCCGGCAAATTCCCGTTAGTCGTGCAGGTTCTTCACAAGCGAAGGAAAAAGGTTGTTTATACAGGATTCAGTATCCCGGATACCCTGTTTGATCCCGTAAAAGGAAGGGTTATCGACGGCGGGGAAAACACCCCGGAGTCGATTCGGAGGATCAACCACAGGTGCGAAAGTATCTCAAGAGTACTGTTAAAGTGTATTTCAATGATAGAAAAGAAATCCCGGGAATACGAAATAGAGGACGTGTTCAGGACTTATGGCGTGTTAACCCACGAAGCCGGTTTTTATTTCTATTTTTCACGGAAAATCCGAGAGCTTCGTGAAAGCGGTCATTAGGAAACAGCCCGGGTATACGCCTCCAGCCTGCGTTCCATGCAGAGGTACCTGGGAAAAAAGAATTTTCCTTTCATAAAACTCTCTTCCCGGATCATTTCCGACTACCAGGGGAAACTGCTCGCTTCTATCGAAGCCTACGAAGAAATAGTTGCCTATGCCCGCAAGAAACAGGCTGAAACAGGGAGCAAACTATTGTGGGGAACAGCGAATGTCTTCGGACATGCCCGTTATATGAACGGAGCAGCTACCAATCCCGATTTCGATGTCGTGGCACGGGCTGCTGTCCAAATAAAAAACGCATTGGATGCCACTATCGCCCTCGGAGGTGAAAACTATGTTTTCTGGGGAGGCCGTGAAGGTTATATGTCCCTACTGAATACCGATCAGAAGCGTGAAAAGAACCACCTCGCCCTCCTATTGGCCAAAGCGCGGGATTATGCCCGTAGCCAAGGTTTTAAGGGAACATTCCTGATCGAACCCAAACCGATGGAACCGATGAAACACCAATACGACGCAGATACAGAAACGGTAATCGGTTTTCTTAAAGCACACGGCCTCGATAAAGATTTTAAAGTAAATATCGAAGTCAACCATGCCACTCTCGCCGGCCATTCGAAGAAGGTAAACTTTCGCTGGAAGATCTGCGGGAATATGCGATCGCTCACGGAGAACCCAAACAAACCAGCGGTAAACAAGAACTATACGAAGCAATGATCAATATGTATATTTAACCATTGTCAAGTCGCCAAACTTTTGTAATTTTACATCATTCTGTACAACAGGATAGCTAGTCTATTACCATTGAATGATCTGTTTATGTCAATCGAACTACACAAAATCTACAAACGTAAAAAGAACGACCGGGACATTTTCCAGGAATTAATGCCCTTCAAAATCAAAGAAATTCTTTTGATCGCCAATTATTATGATGCTTATACCATCGAACGGGAAGGGCAATTCACCGATAAAATCGTGGGGGAATATTTACAGGTCAACCTGTATACCGCCCCCCGTTTTACTTCTGTCGCCAGCGAAGCAGAAGCCCTGAAGATTTTGTCCGAAAGGCATATCGACCTGATCATCCTGATGGCCGGTCTGGACAAACAAACTCCTTTGGTCATCAGCCGTCATCTGAAAGATTTGTATCCGAATATCTGTCAGCTGATGCTGGTAAACAACAATTCGGACCTGGCCTATTTTCATACTATAGAAGATCGGTTGTACGAATCTATCGAAAGGTTGTTCGTCTGGAACGGTTCCACCAAGATATTCCTGGTCATGGCCAAATACATCGAGGATAAAATGAACCTCGACCGGGACACCCATTTGGGAGATATCCGGGTAATCCTATTGGTCGAAAACTCGATCCGGTATTATTCCCGTTATTTGCCTTTACTTTATACTGAGGTCATGACACAAACTCAGGAACTCATTTTCTCAGAACCTCAGGACAACGATATGAGTATTGTGATGAAAATAAGGGTAAGACCGAAAGTAATATTAGCAACCAACTATGAAGAGGCAGTATACGTTATCGATCATTACCGGGAAAATCTGATCGGAGTCATATCGGATGTGCGCTATAAACGGAATGGAGAGGAAGATGAAGAAGCCGGAATCGAATTGATCCGCTATGTCAAGCGAACCGGAGCGTATATTCCCTGTATGCTTCAAAGCCAGGAGATAGAAAATACAGTAAAAGCAGAAGAGTTGCATGCTGCTTTTATTAATAAAAATTCCCCGACTCTGGCTCATGATATCCAGGATTTTATCAAAGGATATCTGGGATTCGGAGATTTTATTTTCCGGAACAAAAACGGAGAACCGATCGACAGAGCCACTTCGATAGAAGAATTTAAACAAAAACTGCTGAGCATCCCGGATGAATCTTTGATATACCACTCCATTCGCAACGGTATTTCCACCTGGTTAATGGCCCACCGGGAAATTACTTTAGCGAAACATCTGAAAAGATACCGGTTTGAAGATTTCCCTACTCCGGCCGAAATGCGGCAATTCATCCTACGGGTATTCGAAGCGGCAGAACTGAAAAAAATCAAAGGGCGGATCATCAATTACAACCCCAAATTAGTCGATTCGAACCGTTACATCACCCGTTTAGGTAAAGGTTCCTTCGGAGGTAAAGGCCGGGGAATGGCTTTCCTGTCCAATTTTATCGAAAACGTCGATTTTAAGAAGCTGATCCCGAAACTAAAGATAGAAATTCCGAAAACGGCGATCATCGGTGTGGATGAATTTGATAACTTCATAGATAACAATGGGTTGAGTCGGATTATTTATAGTGATGAAAGTTACGAAGAAGTGAAAGCGGCCTTCATAGCGGCTCCCTTATCTCAAAAACTCAGGGACAAGCTCCGCTCCTACCTGGAAGTGATGCGTAAACCCTTGGCCGTACGCTCGTCCGGTTTGTTCGAAGATTCGCTCAGTCAGCCTTTTGCAGGTGTTTATTCTACGTATTTGATTCCCAATAACCACCCCGATATCGAACGCCGGATCGACGATCTCGAAACTGCCGTAAAACTGGTGTATTCATCGATATTCACCGATAGTTCGAGAGCTTACTTTCACGCGATCGACTGTATGATCGAAGAAGAAAAAATGGCGGTAATCCTCCAGGAGGTAGTAGGAAACGAATACAACGGAAAATATTATCCCAACATCAGTGGAGTCGCCCAATCCTATAACTTCTATCCTTTTTCTTACATTAAACCGGAAGATGGATTTGCAGTCATAGCACTGGGCCTTGGAGCATATGTGGTGGGGGGAGAAAAGACCTATCGTTTTTGTCCCCGTTATCCCAAATTGCAACTGGCCTCTATCCAGGATATGGCCCGGGATTCGCAAAAATATTTTTATGCCATAGACATGATCCATCCGGACTACAATCTGGTGAAAGACGGTGAAGATGCCGCTATCCGATCTTATGACTTGAAAGCGATAGAAGAAGACGGTAATTTACAGCATTGTGCTTCGGTCTACGATTTTATGAACGACCGCATAGGTTTCGATTTCAGTGTACGTGGCCCCCGGATTGTCAACTTTCCGGACATACTGCAATACGACTATATTCCTCTGGCTTCGACCCTGGATATACTGCTGGATATTTTCTCCCAGGCGATGGGAGCTCCCGTCGAAATGGAATTTGCAGTCAATCGGGAAAACAAAGAATGGAAATTTTATGTCCTGCAGATCAAACCCCTGATCAAAAATGAATATCATATGGATATCGACAAAGAAAATATCGATATGAGTAAAGCGATCTTACGGGCCGACAAAGGAATGGGCAACGGGAAAATCACCGACATTCAGGATCTGATTTATGTCGATCCCCGACATTTCGACCGCTTGCGCACCGAACAGATGGCCGAAGAAGTGAAATTTTTCAATGAAAAATTAAAAGCCACCGACACCCCCTATATCCTGATCGGACCGGGACGTTGGGGAACACGGGACAAATTGACCGGCATTCCTGTATTGTGGTCGGATATTTCTAAAGCCAGGATTATCGTCGAACAAGGATTAAGGGATTTCCCCCTGGACGCTTCGCTGGGGTCCCATTTCTTTCACAATGTGACTTCCATGAATGTCGGATACTTTGCCGTACCTTACGAATCGGACAGCTCCTTCATCAATTACGACATTATTCGAAATCAGCAATTGATCGAAGAAAAAGAATTCGTCCGCCACGTCCGGTTTGCCAAACCCGTAACGGTCTATATGGATGGCAAAAAACAGACTTCTGTAATCGTAGAATAGCCTTACCGGTAAAAAGGGAGCCGGACAGATAAAACAGCAACAACGAATAAAACGATGCAATCCAGTTTTAAACCGTTACTCCTGTTTTAACTGTCGGCACCGTTTTATCTACCGGCTAAAAGCCGCTATCCGTTTTATTCAACCGTAACTGATTTCGCCAGGTTTCTGGGTTGATCCACGTTGCGTCCTTTATTAACGGCAATGTAATAAGCCAGCAATTGCAAAGGGATGGAAGCTACTAAAGGAGCAAAAGGTTCCAACACATGAGGTACTTCGATGCAATAATCGGCAATATCGTGTACCAACTGGTCGCCTTCACTGACAATAGCGATTACTTTTCCTTTCCGGGCTTTGATTTCCTGTATATTACTAATGGTCTTTTCGTATATACTATCGGTAGTTGCAATAGCTACTACCGGCATTTCTGCATCGATAAGTGCTATAGGTCCATGTTTCATTTCGGCAGCAGGATATCCCTCGGCATGGATATAAGAA
>ERZ791881.1545-NODE-1545-length-13984-cov-2.193266_pt1 | contig 13984 bp, 10 predicted proteins | sample MGYA00510161_ERZ791881 | MGnify/ENA primary metagenome ERZ791881 (study PRJEB30046, sample SAMN00792073) | human gut metagenome | study: EMG produced TPA metagenomics assembly of the A metagenome-wide association study of gut microbiota in type 2...
TTAATAGTCTTATGATTTCGTCTTTATCATTCAAGTTGGAATCAAGACGGTTTATCTGCGTATTCAAATTATCAATCTGTTCTTTTAATAGCTTGATAATTTCTTTTTGAGATTCAACGACAGCCTGCTCTTTGGAAAGCTGTGTCGCAAGTTCATTATCACCAATAGTATTATGTGCATTACTGTTCAATGTGACAGCCGCAAGGTATGCGGATATTTGATGTGACATCGAGCAGAACAGCGCAAAGAAATTATAATCCAAGGCTTGGCTCACTTTGGCAAGTTTGCTGGTTTCCATTGTTTCCCGTTCAAGGATGCGATTGATATGTTGCTGGGGCACACCAATCCTGCGACCGAGTTCGGACTTACTAAGCCCAAGCTCATTGCGGCGTTTGTCAATCGCTTGCCCAATATGCACCAATTTTATGTCTATATCCATAATAGAATCATCAATTATTAAAGATTAAATAGAAACTATCAAATAAATATTTGGCTATATAAACCTTTTTGTGTTACTTTGCGAGCGTTAAAACTCACCTTGCTGAGTGCAAAGTTAAACATTAAATGTTAAACATCCAAAGATTATGGTAGAAAACTTGGAAAAAATCCGTCCTGCCCTCACCGCCCTCGAAGTTGGCGATGCCGTCGTGTTCCCTATCTCACGTCTGAAAAGCGTCCGTACCCAAGCCTCTGAACTGGGTGCTATCTTCAATCGCAGATTCAAAACGAAAACCAACCGCGAGAACCAGACAATTACCGTTTCACGGATCTCTTAAAATCCAAAGTTATGTAGTATGGCATCATTTCAGTTTATGGATCACCTTATATCCTATGACACATTCATTAACGACCTTTCAGCCCGAATTGTCAGGTTGTTGAAATCAGACAACAATGATCCTGAGTTCATAAGCCAGCGCAAGGCTTATGAACTATTCGGGCGTAGAAATGTGGAGCGTTGGAAACAACAAGGGAAAGTGGTATCTTACAAACGTCCGGGGAAAGTTGAATACAGGACTGCCGACCTTCGACTTCTTCAACGTACCACCCAGGATTATTTCAATAATTCCATTAAAAAGTAAAGAAAGAGTATAATGCGCCAAAGAAATAAACATTATTATGGCTACATTTTGAGCGATAATCATTTCAATAGGCAGTCATAGCAAAATTCTTCCATTGGGTCGCAAATAGTATTACAATCGGAATATGTTCGGTTTATAGACAAACCGGAATATTCATAATAAAATGTCTTTAAATGAAAGAATTAAGACCGACATGTAACCCAAACGGCATTTATTCCGTCAAACAGACCTGTGCCGAATTGGGTATCAGCAACAAGACGCTGTACAAATACAAAGAGTGTGGTTATATCAGACCGATTAACCCCACTAATGTTTGCCGCCCTAAATACACCGGACAATCAATCATTGATTGCTGGGACATTGTGAGTAAGTTATGATTAGCGAGTCCACTATAAATAAAGTCAGGAATCTTCCCATCGAAAATGTCCTCAAACCATACGTTGAACTTTCAAAAAAGGGTTTGACGTTAATGGGCTTGTGCCCTTTCCATTCGGAACGGACAGCCTCATTTTCCGTGACTGCCCATAAGAATCTTTTCCACTGTTTCAGTTGTAACCGTGGCGGTGATGCCATTACCTTTATCATGGAAAAGGAGAACCTTTCTTTTGGGGAGGCTATAAAGTTCATAGCAAAGAACCACAATATCCTCATAGAGTACATAGATGAAGAACAAACGGATGAACAGAGAGCCGAGACCAGACACAAGGAGTCTTTGTTCGTTATCTTGGATTGCGTCCAGAAATACTTCTTGGAGAATCTGAGAACAAACATGGGGAATGAAAGCCGGATGGCTCGTGATTACGCTTATGGCAGATGGACGGAAGAGTTCTGCTCCACAGCAGGAATAGGCTATGCTCCTAAAGACGGGCATGACTTCATTGATTATTGCCGTAATAAATCTCTCAATGAAAAAGCCTTGTTTGAATTGGGACTGTTCAAACGTGGCGAAGATGGTAGTGTGTATGCGATGTTTCGTCACCGTATCATGATTCCGATACGGAATAAATGGGGACGCATCATCGCTTACACCGCACGGTACATCGGTGAAAACAAGAATACCCCCAAATACATCAATTCGGCAACCAGTATTCTTTATTCCAAAGGGGAAACACTGTTCGGCATCGACCACGCCTATCGTCAACGTGACACGGATTATTATATTATCGTAGAAGGTGCGCCGGATGTGCTTCGAATGCAACAGGTTGGTTTTGACAATACAGTTGCCACCCTCGGTACATCATGGAGTGAAAGCCAGTTCGACCAACTGAAGCCATACACCTCCTCCTTGTGTTTTATTCCTGATTCGGATGTAGCGGAAGGTAAAACCTTCGGGCCTGGATTTGAAGCGGTCATGACCAATGGGGCCGCCGCCATACGAAAAGGCTTCTATGTAACCGTTCGGGAATTGCCGTTCGCCCAACACCCTGCTTCGGGCGAAAAAATATTGAAGAACGATGCGGACAGCTATATCCGTTGTAGGGAAGATTACACATCGCTCAAAGAAAAGCATTTCATCGTATGGCTTGCCCAGAAACGTTTCTTGGTAGCCGATTCGCTGATGGAAGAACGGAAGTATGTGGCAGAGATAGCCGACCTGCTCCGCTACATCAAAGACCAGTTGGTGTTTGACCAATGTATCGGGCAACTGGCGAAACTTCACGGCAAGGTAAAACTTTGGCGTGATGCCGTGGTGCAAGCCCGTGGAGAGGCGAAGAAGAAGAGTGAGAAAGCATCCTCCATGAATGACTTGCAACGTGAAGCGGAACTGTTGCGCCAATTCGGGTTGTTCATCCGGGAGAACTGCTACTACTCCACCGGAGAAGAGGAGGAAGATCCGGCCAGAATATCCAACTTCATCATGGATCCGCTATTCCACATCGAAGATGAAAGCAACGGTACTCGTATTTTTCGTATGCGGAATATGTACAACGTGTGCCGTGTCGTTGAACTGAAGGAGTCCGAACTATGTTCATTGAGCAACTTCCAGCAGAAAGTAGGCTCGTTGGGCAATTATGTATGGCTTGCCAAGATTGACAAGCTCAACCGTGTCAAAGAATACCTCTATTCAAAAACAGACACGGCGGAACGCATCCGGAAATTGGGTTGGAACGCAAATGAGGATTTCTTTGCTTTCGGTAACGGCATCTTGACTGATGGCACGTTCAAGCCAGTCGATGAATTGGGAATTGTACGGGGTATCAATGGAAAAGCCTTCTACATCCCGGCAACCTCCAAAATTTACCTCCACAATCAAGAAATATTCCAGTTTGAACGATTAATGATTCATGAGAACAGAAACGGAGTAAGACTTTTTGATTTTGTATCAAGGCTGACGGATGTATTTGGAGAGAATGCAAGAATCGCTTTTTGCTACTTGTTATCGACTCTTTTCCGGGACATTGTCTTTCGTCGTACCCGTCATTTCCCCATACTCAACCTGTTCGGTGAAAAAGGAACGGGTAAAACCACGTTGGCGACATCGCTCCAGTCGTTCTTTTTGCACGGTATCGACCCACCCAATTTGGGTGTAACATCGGTACCGGCCATGAACGACCGGGTATCTCAGGCTGTCAATACATTGGTGGTATTGGACGAATACAAGAACGACCTCGACATTCGTAAGATAGCCTACCTCAAAGGACTTTGGGGAGGTGGCGGACAGACAAAGAAGAACACCAATACGGATGGCATGGCTGCACAAACCATTGTCACCACAGGTGTAGCCCTTTGCGGACAGGACAAGCCCACCCAAGACATGGCACTCTACACCCGTGTCCTCTTCTTGGCTTTCTCAAAGACTTCGTTCAGCCAACAGGAGAAGCGTCAGTATGAGGATTTGGTTTCTACCTGCAATCTCGGTTTGACGCATCTGACCATTGAGATATTAAGCCATCGCGGGCTATTTGAGAAAAATTTCCCGGAAATCTACTCCATCACCAAACGTGAGTTGGCGACCAAACTGGAAAATGAAGCCATCCATGACCGTATTTTCGGCAACTGGGTCATCCCTTTGGCCACCTTTCGCACCTTGGAAACCGCCATCAATGTGCCGTTCGGTTATGCCGAACTGTTTGATACGGCCATCCGTGGAGTACGCAATCAAAATGAACTGGCACAAGAGAGTTCCGAAGTGGCAGACTTTTGGAATATGCTTCAGGGATTCCAGACATCAGGGAAATGCATCGAACAGGCACATTACCGTATCCGGTATTTGAAAGCATTTCGTCCCCTGTCAGCCAGAGAAGATATAGAGTTTCAAGAGGCACGTCCTATCCTCTATCTGAATACGGCAGCAGTGGCTTCATTGTTCAACAGCCGGAACATGAATACCACCGCCAATCGTTCCAACTGGTCTACCATCATATCCTATCTGAAATCGCACTCCTCTTTCCTGGGCTTGAAACAAGACCGTTTCACCATCCTGCTACCGAGCGGATTGCCGGACTATTCGTTTGAGCTGATTAATGGTGAACAAGTAAAGAAAGTGAAAGTCAACCGTCCCAAAGCCCTGTGTTTTGATTACCTACAACTGAAAGACTCTTTTGGATTGGATTTGGAAACGGAAGTAGTGACTGATACCCAAGATTCAGAAGATATGTAAAGGTCGGACAAGTGAACGGCGGGCGGATTTTACGGAATACCCCAATCTGCGATTTGCGGAAGGCTGCTGTAAAATTCGCAAAACGTTAGCATTTGCGGCTCTTGGCAATTGACCGAACGCTGTACCTTTGCATAAAAATCCCCCGACAGGAATTGCCGACATAAGGGGAGAAGACGAATTAAAAAATAAATGATTGGGCAATGGCATATCGTTATTCGCAACTAAAAAATGGTAGAAAGAGTACATTTTTATATTCATAAAAGCTGTTATCAGAAAGAAAATGGAGAAAAAAGAAATTATATAAAAAATAACTCTTAACTTTGCACCAGTCAAGTTTCCTATCGAAGTGTCGATTGGAATTAAAAGGGAATCCCGGTGAAAATCCGGAGCTGTACTCGCAGCTGTAAGTCCTATTAAAGTTTATCGCACTCTTTGCCACTGGTGAAAGCTGGGAAGGCGCGATAAGCGGGATGAGCCAGAAGACCTGCTTGATGAGATATGATTTAGTGACCACGGGATAATTGGCATTAGATCAAAATGAACAGAGGCTCATCCAAAGACCACCTGTATTCTTTTTGATAACCGGTTTCTCATTCGTTGCAAATCTATCGCAAGGAAAACGAATGTGTAATTAAACTTTTTGTTTAACTTTTAATACTGGAGTTATGAAAAAGAATTTTAGGTTTATGGCAATGGCCGTTGTAGCAATGGCCGCTACAGTATTCACAGGATGTTCGTCCGATGATGACTTTTTGATGGAATCAATGGATTCCGTAACCACGCAAACCCGTTCCGCTACGTGGACATCTTATGAAATTGATTTCACGGATGTTCCTGCGGCCTATACCGCATCGGACAAGTACGGAGCCAACCTTTATTCCGGCAGCTCAAGCCAGATTACTACCGGTTACATTCAGCAATTAGGAACGACGGGTACGTATATCCAATTCCCGATCAACTATCTCCCGCAGGAATGGGAATCCGGACAACCGTGGCGCTATGAGTTCCATAACGGAGGTTTGGCTGTTTCTAATTTCACCGATATTACCGATGGCTCTTATCTGAACCAATGCAGTGTATACAATAATGGGAAAGCTGGTTACGACAATGACAAATTCGTCGTGGCTTTCGGCTATAGCGACTGGTATAATGACCCGGATACGACCTATGACAAATGTGCTAAAATTTATTTGACAGATGCCACAGGTTATAGGGTTACAACAGTAGGAAGTCCTGTAACCGGTACTGCAAAATCAGGATGTTTCAATAGCGTTCGGGTTTGTAATACGACCTACGGACATCTGGTGATGGAAAATGGAAACGCCTTCACTTCCGGCTCACTCAGTTCTCAGAACGGATGGTTCAAAGTCCGGTTTATCGGGTTTAATGCGAATAACGTGAAGACAGGTACGGTAGATTTCTACCTGGCCAATTTCGATTCTTCGCTAACAACCATATCTGGACTTGACAATGAAATCCGAGAGGGATGGCAAGAAGTCGATTTAACCGGTCTGGGTAACAATGTCAGCACAGTGGTTATTAACTTTGTCGGTAGTGATACCGGGAATTACGGTTTGAACACTCCTGCATACTGCGCTTTGGATAATCTGTCTGTTTCACTGAACTAATAGCAATCAGTTATGAAAAAAGTTTTTCCGATTGTTTTCGCATTTGTCTTTTTGCTTTCGTGCAACAAAGACGATGAAATAACCCGGGAGGTTGGCAACCAACCACCCGTTATCGAACTCGATAGCGAAACGGGTATTTATATCACCAAGATAGGTAAGGAAGTTACAATAAACCCTAATTATTCGAATGTCGATTTTGCCGTTTATTCATGGAAATGTAATGGCAGGATCATCTCGGAAGAACCTTCTCTGGTTTATACTTTCGACCAGCCTGACTCTTATTACGTAATTATTCGCGTGGATACTCCCGATGGCAGTTCCGAAGAAGAAATTCGTATCGATGTCAGCGAACTGGCCCCACCGAAAATCTCGTTGGTATTGCCTTCCAGCGGTTTAAAGATCAGAGCAGGAAGGGAGTATAAATTATCTCCAGATGTGCAAAATGCCGAGAATGCCACTTTTCTGTGGACAATTAACGGTGAAGAAGTAAGCACGGAAAAAGACATCGTTTTCACCCGGCAAGAAATGGGAGATTACAAATGTCGGCTTTATGCAGAGAATGAAGACGGAAGCGATACGAAAGAGTTTGTTATAAGCGTTGTCGATCAGTTGCCTATAGAGGTGACATTCGTAGCCCCGTCCTTTTACACAGAACAATTGGTGAAATACGTGGAACTGGGTAAGACGCTGTACCTGCGTCCCTATGTCAATGCGGGAGCTGAATCCTACTCTTGTTCATGGAGTTTGAATAATGAGCCTATTGACGGGGCCAATTCTTTATTATACGCTTTTACACCGGAGGCGGAAGGCGATTATACCCTTACGGTCACTGTTTCGTGTGAAGATGCAGTACCGGCAGCACAACGTCTTACGCGTAATATCGCGGTGACGGGGTCGGATAAGGTGTCCGTAGACATTCCTGTAAAATGCCTGCCTGCCGGCACTGGCAAAAAACGCCCTTATGCTGCCGGAAATTCTTTAGTGTCTGACAAAGTATATGAATTTATCCCGGCTCCGGGACAATTCGTTAACGAGACTTCGAAGGCCGGGTATAGCGGGGAATCGACGCATGAAGCAGCCATTCTCTATGCAGAGAACAGGCTTGCAAAAAATCTCTATGTATCATTGGGCGCATGGGGCGGATATATCGTTGTCGGTTTCGACCATAGCATTGAAAACAAGGGAGGATACGATTTCTCTATCATGGGCAACCAGTTCGACACCTCGAACGAACCGGGCATTGTGTTCGTGATGCAGGATGTCAATGGCAACGGGGAACCCGATGACGAATGGTATGAACTGAAAGGTTCCGAATACGGTAAGGAGGAAACAATCCAGTTTTATGCTGTCACCTATTACCGCCCTGCCGCAAAAGGGTTTGACACACAATGGACCGATAACCAGGGAAAAACTGGTTGTGTGGATTACTTGGGAACCTACCATCCGCAGCCTTTTTATTATCCGGAGTGGATTGAGGAAGATTCGTACACGCTCTACGGTCCGCGGCTGGCATCGAGGACAGTATATGCCGGGCCGGGCAACTGGCAGAACCTGCCGTTCGATTGGGGCTATGTCGACAATGTGGGCAGCGATATGGTCGATAAGGACAATCCTTCCGCAAATGCTGTGAAAAATTATTTCAGGATATCGGATGCCGTGAATCCCGATGGCAGTGCGGCCAACCTCTCCCATATCGATTTTATCAAGGTTCAGACGGGAGTGAACGCCAAAGCCGGATGGCTCGGGGAAAATTCAACGGAAGTGTTCGGTTTTACAGATGAAAACAATAAATAATATGAACTATATATTCAGAATTGTCGCATTATCGCTTGCCCTCATTACATGTTGGGGATGTGACAAGGACGATGATTCCAGTCAGGAATTTGTGTCCACGGGAAAAGACAACTATATCGTATCTTTCGCCATAACGGTAGATGGGATTTCTTACAATGCATCGATAACGGACGACCGGATTCTGGTAAAAGTTCCGTATGATATTTCCCTGAAAGGCGCTGCTGCATCTTACACGTTGAGTGAAAACGCTACGATTAACCCCGATCCGTCAGCCCTCACGGACTGGAATGAGGAGTGGCAGTTTATCGTGACTTCGGGAAACAAGAGAAACAAGGTCTATCATTATAGTTACGAGTATGCCGAGATCTCCGAGAGTGGCAGCGTCGTGTTGGAAACCCAGGCCGATGTCGATAATTTCAAGAGCAGAAGGATTAACTGTATTGCGGGAAATCTGGTTGTCGGCGCGGATAAGGGGGAGGATATAAACAATCTCGACGGGTTATGCAATTTGGAAAAAGTCACCAACTCCGTGATTATCAAAAAATCGTATAAAGGCAATGACCTGTCCGGCATGTCGTCCTTACGGGAGGTTGGTAACTTCAAATTGGGAACGCTGGACCAGCTTTCCACCAACGAAACGCTTGAGACCATCTCTTTACCGGCATTGGAAACAGTTACCGGTGATTTTATCATTCGTCAGGCTACAATAGCGAACATTGACCTGCCTGCATTGAAAGAGGTGGGGGAAACTTTCCATATCGCCTCGGAAGGCCTGCTCGCGTTTGCTGCCAACGAACTGACAAGCGTCGGGAGTAATCTTGCCTTGATTGGTACAACCGATGAAAGCGGCACTTCGAATTCGCACTCCGAAGTATTTGTTTTCCCGGATTTACTGAGCGTCGGGGGAAACATGACTATCCGGAATTTCCCGGATCTGGCTTCGGTTGACTGTTCCGCTTTGCAAGCCGTGGAAGGGAATGTCATTTTCAGGGATTTGGCTTTAAGCGGGATACTGCTTCCTAAGATGACTGCATGCCGGGACGTAGAGGTTTGCAATGTGCCGTTGTATACGTTTCAGGCTCCGGAGTTATTGCAATGCGGAGCTGTGACATTCGATAATTGCGCCAATCTTGGAGAGGTTGATATGTCCGCTGTAACGGTTATTGACGGGGATTTGACTCTCAATAATCTGGAGGTACTGAATAACGTCGAAGGCTTGTCCTCCCTGACGGAAGTCCATGGAAATTTGACTATATCGGACGTTCCCTTGAAAGACATGGCGCCCTTGGCCAACCTTACTTCCGTAACCGGGATGACCGTCACCAATACGAATATCGAAACTCTCGATATCCGGGGATGCACATTTGCCGGGGGGGCATTGGAAATAGAAAAGAACGGTAAGTTGTATTCGTTTTTGGCTGATGATGATTTCGACGGAAGTGTGAGGATAAACCCCAACGGAAGTTTGATACAAGTCCCGGAGTTTTCCATGACCGGATTCAAAAATATTGCTGGAGATTTTTCTATTGCCGGATATGTGTATGCAGAATCAGTGGAAATACCTGTCGAAATGGTGACAGGAGATTTTACATTTGACTGTGGTCATGCTAATAATTTTCCTATTAAATATGTCGATATAGCTTTGCGGGAATGCGGGGGAAGCTGTACGCTTGGCCGCTTCGGTTCTGCAGAAAGTTGTTCACTTCCGAATTTGGAGAAAGTGGGTAAACAAATGGATCTTCAAGGACGGGCCGAGTGTATGATCTCCATGCCCCAATTACGTTCAATTGGTGAAAATATCGGAGCAGACGAAAGTCTGCAATCGCTTATCTATGTTTATAATGGAAATCAGGATGATGGTAAAACGCTCTGTTTCCCCAAGTTGGAGATTGTAAATACACCTTTGGAATTCAGGACATACTTGACAGCAAATTGCCTGTATGAAAGTGTATCACTTCCTTGTTTGAGGAAAGTTAACGGACTTTTGCAATTTTGTACGCATGCCAACAATACCCGTTATCAGAACAATGCGTTAAAGTCAATATCTGTCCCTGTCATAGAATACGTGGAAGGCGTTTCTTTTTCATGGATGGCAGAATTATCGGAAGTCTCGACATTCCAAACATTATTCCGAACAGGTGTTATAAACGATGCTTCGAAGTGGAAGATTGTACGCTGTGCCAAACTTCCGACATATGACCAAATGATGAGCGACTCTCAGTAAGCATAACTTTTTACCATATGAAATACCTGATACGACATATCGTCTTGCTGTGCGGGCTGCTGCTGGCGGGCTGCATGAAGTGGGACTACGGCGATACCGTGGAGGATTTCAACGCCACGGGAGCCGGACTGTTCATTACCAACGAGGGCAATTTCCAGTACGGCAATGCCTCGCTGAGCTACTACGACCCGGAGACCAAACAGGTGCAGAACGAAATCTTCTTCCGAGCCAACGGCATGAAGCTCGGCGACGTGGCACAGTCAATGATCATCCACGACAACAAAGGCTGGGTCGTGGTGAACAACTCCCACGTTATTTTTGCCATCGACCTGAACACCTTCAAGGAGGTGGGACGCATCGAGAATCTGACCTCGCCGCGCTATATCCATTTCCTGAGCGACGAGAAAGCCTACGTCACCCAGCTGTGGGACAACCGCATCTTCATCATCAACCCGCGAACGTATGAAATCATCGGACATATTCAGGTGCCGGACATGACGATGGAAAGCGGCTCGACGGAGCAGATGGTGCAGTACGGGAAATACGTCTATTGCAACTGCTGGAGTTACCAGAACCGCATCATCAAAATCGACACCGAGACCGACCAAGTTGTCGATGAACTGAAAATCGGCATCCAACCCACATCGCTGGTCATGGACAAGTATAACAAGATGTGGACGATTACTGACGGCGGCTACGAGGGTAGCCCCTACGGTTACGAAGCCCCCTCGCTCTACCGCATCGACGCCGAGACTTTCACCGTGGAGAAGCAGTTCAAGTTCAAGTTGGGCGACTGGCCCTCGGAGGTGCAACTCAACGGCGACGGAACGAAGCTCTACTGGCTCAACAAGGATGTGTGGCAGATGGACGTCACGGCAAACCGTATCCCTGTCCGCCCGTTCCTTGAGTATCAGAACACGCTGTATTACGGACTGACGGTAAACCCTGCCAACGGAGAGGTGTACATCGCCGATGCCATCGACTATCAGCAGCAGGGCATGATTTACCGCTACTCGCCCGACGGCGAACTGATTGATGAATTTTATGTCGGGATTATCCCTGGTGCATTCTGTTGGAAATAAGGAAGGAGGCAATATGAAAAGACTATATCTGTTATTCGCTTTGGTGGCATGTCTCCCCGCGGCGCTCTTTGCGCAGCAGACGGAAAGTAAAAAGCGGCCGGCCTGGCATCTTACCATACCGGAAGTCACGATCATCGGACATCGGCCGATGAAAGAAATCGGCGTGCAGAAAACGAAGTTCGATTCGCTCGCACTGAAAGAGAACATCGCTCTCTCGATGGCCGACATCCTGACCTTCAACTCGTCCGTATTCGTCAAGAGCTACGGCCGCGCCACGCTCTCGACGGTCGCCTTCCGCGGCACGTCGCCCTCGCACACGCAGGTGACGTGGAACGGTATGCGCATCAACAACCCCATGCTCGGCATGACCGACTTCTCGACCATCCCGTCCTATTTCATCGACAACGCATCGCTGCTGCACGGCACTTCGTCGGTGAACGAGACGGGCGGCGGTCTGGGCGGTCTGGTCAAGCTCGGCACGGCTCCCGAAGTCGCCGAGGGATTCCATGCTCCCCAGTGCCTTATTGGGACGAAAAGCCTATACAGCAGTAGATTTATCCGTAGCCAGTTCGGTTAGAAATCAGAGTGGTTACACTCCTTCGGTTACTGTAACTTTACCACAGACCTTAGGCCAGAAGATTCTTGAAGCCAGCAGAAAGGCAGATGAAGATAATGTAGATTTCGCAAATGTATTCAGAGATATTTTCAAGGGAATCTATGTAAAAAATGACTATGGTGACGGTACGATCCTCTATATAGACCAAATCGAACTGCGTGTCATATATGAATGCTATGTGAAAGGAGACGATGGTGCCAATCTTAAGAAAAGCGACAATGAAACAGACTCTACTGCATACGGTTATCGGACATTTGCCGCAACCAGGGAAATCATTCAGGCTAATGCATTCAACAGTGACGAGGATAAAATCAAAGAGAAAGTGAATGAACGGGAATGGACGTATCTAAAAACTCCTGCCGGCATTTATACGCAGGTTTCATTACCTTTGAATGACATACGGGAAAAGCTAAGTCAAGATACATTGAACGTCGTTAAATTGGCATTGACCAATTATAACCAAAGCAATGATAAAAATAAATACGACTTTAGTATGAATATTCCCAGCTACGTATTGCTGGTTCGCGAAAAAGAGAAGGAAAGTTTCTTCCAGGACAATAAGATCAACGATGATGTAACCTCCTACATTGCCCAACACAATGCCATAAACAATAATCAATATGTATTCTCCAACTTATCGAGACTCATTAATACTTGTCTGGCAGAAAGAGCGGCAGCCGTAACAGCACTCAAGAATGACGGAAAAATAGAAGGTATTTTAGATGTCGATACAGGAACACCCGTTACTACCATTGAGGCATGGGAAAAAGCGACTTCATGGGATAAGGTTGCCATCATACCGGTAACTATTACAAGAGATAAAAATACCAGTACCACAAGTGGAAGTATCATCAGTATTCTCAATGACCTTAAACCCGGTTACACGAAGTTGAAAGGAGGATTAGACAGTCCACCGTTGTCATTGGAAGTTATTTATACTTCTTTCTAAACTAAGTCCAAAAGACAGATAAAAATAAAAAGGAACAGGTCGGAATTTTAAAGTTCCGACCTGTTCCTTTTTTAATGTATCTTCTTCAGTTTCTATTCTGCTTTCTTCTTACTTTTTGGAGCAGCTTTCTTTGTTGCAGTCTTTGCAGCAGTCTTTTTAGGAGCTGTCTTTTCCTCTTTTACAGCTTTTTCTACAGCAGCTTTGGGCTTGGCAGCAGCTTTTACAGCCTTTGCCTTTTCCTCTTTCGCGCGTAATTTATCCAACTCTTTATGAAGCTCTGCGATCTCTTCACCTTGATTATGGATAGTAGTCAGCAATGAATTCAATTCTTCATCATCGATATCTTCCGGGTACAGCGAATTTACCCTCTTGATAAAATCACCCAAAATATTCATATAATTGGTGAAAGCATCATATGGAGAATCATAAATACCACGATTGAGATAAATCCCCGTATTCTTTGTAGTCATAAACCGGAAATTATTACTTGCCTGAAGATAATCCCAGTCCTGCTTTATACGGCGGTCATCAGACATATGCACACGCTCGGCCACACTATACAGTTTGTTGAATGCCTCGCGTTGCATGACATTACCCAACCAGCAACTTGTATCTCTCTCTTCGTCCACCCAAGAGATAGGATACGGTACATCCAGTTGGGAAACCGATTTTAATTTAGTTACAATCTCTGTAGGCGTAGAGAAAGTGATTCCTTTTTCTTTTGCACAATACGGAAGTGCTTTCAAGAATTCCAATATATTGGAAGAAAGCGGCTGCACCATACCCAAAGCACTCAATTCCATAAATATATTGATAACCTGCTCTTCCTGAGGTAAAGCATCGATCCAGTTAATGTACTTATCGGCAAACAACGGATATTCACTCCACTCGGAATTAGAGAAACGCAAACCGATATCATCCGATAGTTTATAATCTCTCAACAACAATTTCAAGCTCGGAGCCTGATTGCAATGATATACATAATGAGGACTCTTCCAACCCAAAATATAT
>ERZ791881.1594-NODE-1594-length-13487-cov-10.143687_pt1 | contig 13487 bp, 15 predicted proteins | sample MGYA00510161_ERZ791881 | MGnify/ENA primary metagenome ERZ791881 (study PRJEB30046, sample SAMN00792073) | human gut metagenome | study: EMG produced TPA metagenomics assembly of the A metagenome-wide association study of gut microbiota in type 2...
ACTACGATTTCAACACGGCTGACACTCTCAATACTTTACTGCTCAATTGTATGTGTCCATCAATCCTTTTTTTACTATAAAACGAAAATTACTATCCATACTTTCCCACGCAGAATGTAAAATCTGCAAATATAAGTGGCTGATAATCAGTACAAACACCTTTGTTTTAGGGTGTCTAAAGTGACTCCGAGGGACGGTGGGGGGACGCAAAATAGGCAAAAATCTGCAAATATGACTGCCGTCAAAAAAAGAAAATGCAAACATCTGCAAAATCGATTTTCCAGTTCTTTGCACGTTTACACTTTTTAACGCAGATTTTTGCACATTCTTGCAATCGCTGAGAAGCGAGCAAGGAATGAATCTGTTGTGCTCTTTAGTGATGCTCATTGTTATTTCTATTGCTTTTTTGAGAACCGTATTTGATGACAAGGTTTCATTGTCGGAAGATAAAAGGTTTAGTTTAGGTTATGGATATTTAATATGGGTATAAACTAAACTATTCTTTGTTCAAGTAAACCGAGTTTCCCTTCTCTCTTTTTTGACGGCAAAAGACTATTCGATTTACAGGCTTTTGGTGCAAACCTAATAACCTTTTCCTTATATCCAGCCTTATTTTCCTTTTTATGAGGTCATTTTGAAAACATAAATTCGGCAACAAATCAACATTATTGCCGAACTTATATAAAGCTGAAGATATGTCTTATCCTATCTTCATGATGGCTTCAAGTACCTTCTTGGGAGTTATCTTCGCATAGTTCTGTGTGCTTGAAACCTGCCTATGGCCAAGAAGCGCGGTAATCGTGTATATGTCAACTCCTTTATCCAGAAGTTGCATGGCGAATGTGTGGCGAAAACAATGAAAGGTGACATTAATAAAAAGGCTATCTACGAGCCTATTTGCAAGTCCCGAAGACTGCCAAAGGTTTTAATAAGTTGGTTCTATCATGCTGAATATAGTTAAAATCCATATAAATGGGGATTGTGCAGTATCGATAAAAGCTATACCTTTGCAGCGTAAAAACAAACCAAGACAAAAAGAAATGAAATTGAAGTTTACATTATTAATGATGTTATTTTGCCCGTTTAGTGTCTTTGCTGACGAGATAGAAGAGGAGACAGATACGACGGTGGCCCGCTATGTAGATATGGAAGGTGTGGAAGTGATAGGCTTCAAACAAGATGCTCCCAGACGCGAAGCGATCTCGGAAACCGTTCTTTCCAGTTTTTTTGTGCGTCAGACGGAGATGACTAGTATAAAGGATCTAGGATACACGGTGCCAAATTTCTATATACCGGAATACGGTAGCCGACAGACATCGCCCGTATTTGTGCGTGGCGTAGGATCGAAGACCAATGGTCCCACCGTGGGATTTTATGTGGATGGCGTGCCTCACATGGAGCGCTCTGCTTTCGATGACGACCTGTTTGACTTGTCGTCTCTGGAGGTGTTGCGTGGACCGCAGGGCACACTTTACGGACGTAATTGTATCGGTGGTATCATCAATGCCTATACCCACTCGCCATTCGATTATCAGGGTACACGGGTGAAGCTTGGCTATGGTCGTTACAACGATGCCGTTGTGAATGCCTATCATTATAATAAGGTAAGCGACAAGTTTGGATTTGCCGTGAACGGCAGCTATCATCATAACGATGGTTTCTTCCGCAATGCGTTCGATGGTAGTAAGGTTGACAAGTTCAACGAGGGCTATCTGCGTGGCAGAGTGTTTTGGAGACCTGCCCAGCGTTGGCAGATTACTGCTGACATCAGCTATCGTAACAGCGATCAGGGTGGTTATCCTTATGCCATTTATGATGCAGAGACTGGTGAGACTGGTGAGATCAACTACAACCGCTACAGCTCCTATTTGCGCCAGATTACCACCGCGGGTCTGAATGCCTGCTATACGGGCAACGGATTTAGCCTGAACAGTCAGACTGCCTATCAGTATATAGATGATCAGATGGGTATCGACCAGGATTTCTCGCCGAAGGATCTCTATTGGGTGAAACAGGGTGTGCGTCAGAATATCTTTAGTGAAGAACTGACCCTGAAATCGACAAGCGATAGTCGTTATCAGTGGATGGTGGGTGCCTTCTTCTTCAGCGACAGCTATAAAAAGAATCTCAGTACGACCTACATTGCTCAGGATTACTGCACCCCGAAGTTCTACGACTCGCCTACCACGGGTGTGTCAGTCTATCACCAGTCGTCATTAAGAATCGTAGGCGGATTGAAAGCTCGTGTGGGTCTGCGTTTCGACTACGAACATGCCAAGGAGGACTATCAGGCCTATCGCACTGCTGCCTGGGCTACGACATTGGGTAATCTTGAGGATACTTATAATAGCAAGCTTAACTTTACGCAGCTGACACCGAAGTTCTCGATAGAATACCTGACCACCGAAGAACAACTCTTCTACGTCTCGGTGACAAGAAGTTATAAGACGGGTGGCTTTAATTCCACTTTCCTTCAGGATGATGAGCGCACCTATGACCCGGAGTACAACTGGAATTACGAGGTGGGTACCAAGACATCGTTCTTCGACCATGCCCTGCAGATGGAACTGACACTCTTCTACGTAGATTGGCGCCATCAACAGATCACTCAGACCGTACCAGGCGTAGGCAATATCACCCGCAATGCAGGTCACTCCGACAGTAAGGGCGTGGAATTGTCGTTGATAGCCCGTCCGGTACAACCGTTGACGCTGAGACTGAGCTATGGCTATACTTATGCCCGCTTCTTGGATTATCAGAAGAGCGAGACCGTGAGTTACACAGGTAACATGCTGCCGCTTGTGCCGCGACACACGTTGTCGTTGAACGGCAGTTATACCATCACGCCGCGTCAGGGCATCATGGACCGTTTGGTACTGAGTGTCGGTCTGAACGGTATGGGAAAGATCTACTGGAATGAGGACAATCTGGTAAGCCAGCGCTTCTATGCCTTGTTGAACGCCAAGGCGAGTGCCACCTTCGGCCCTGTGACATGGGAGTTGTGGGGCAAGAACCTGACAGATACCGACTACCTGACCTATTACTTCAAGGCTAGTGCTGCCTATGGTCAGAAAGGACGTCCTGTCTCTTTCGGAACTTCTCTGATATTTGATATATAAATAAGGTATGCAACAAGGAAACCAAGAAAACAACCATATCAGTCGTGACGGCAGAGGCATTGGATTACCGATGTTCTTCTGTCTTTATATTGCCCAAAGTCTCCCTTCCAGCTTCTTCGCTACCGCCTTACAGGTGATGATGCGTGAGGCTCATTATTCGCTGGCCACCATCGGACTGTTGCAGCTGGTGAAGTTGCCTTGGGTCCTGAAATTCCTCTGGTCACCCATCGTCGATCGTCGTTGTCTGACGGGACGTGACTTCCGCCGCTGTATCATCGGCAGCGAGTGTGTCTATGCCCTGTTTATCATCTTGGCAGGCCTATTGGATATCGGCGACAACCTGTATCTGATCATTGCCTTAGTGTGCCTGTCGCTGGTGGCATCTGCTACTCAGGATATCGCTACTGATGCCTTGGCCATCCTGATGCATGGCGGAAGGGATAAGAGTATGGTGAACAGTATGCAGTCGATGGGTAGTTTCGGGGGTGTCTTGGTGGGTAGCGGTCTATTGCTGGTGGTACTCCATGAGTATGGCTGGCAGACGGTGACGATGTGCTTGGGTGTATTTGTGTTACTGATGTTGGTGCCGCTTATCATGAGGCGTGATACCGGGATGATAGTCAAGAACCCTCAAGAACGGGCGCGGCTGACGGACTTTGCCTCGTTTTTCACGCAGCGCAGTATCTGGAGACAGATCGGCTTCCTGTTGCTCTATTATGCCAGTATCGTGGGTATCTTGTCGATGATGCGCCCCTGGCTGGTTGACCTGGGCTATTCCATGAAGGAGATTGGTGTGATGAGTGGCATCGTGGGCACTTCTGCGGCATTCTGCGCCTCCTTTGGTGCCGGATTCATTGTGCGCCGTATCGGCATCTACACAGCCCGACTGCTCTTCGCCTGCTTTGTCCTGTTGACAACCGTCTATTTCCTCACCATGTCCTATCTCGAGCAGCCTTCAACACTGTTGCTCTACTTGGGCATCGTGCTGATGTGGGCCAGCTACGGTATGGCCACCATCGTGGTCTATACCTCAGCGATGGAGTGCGTGCGTAAGGGGCGCGAAGGTACCGACTTCACCATCCAGACCGTACTGACCCACCTGAGTGGTATCATCATGGCAGCTGTCAGCGGCAGCATGGCCGACCACTTCGGCTATCATGGCCTTTTCCTCACAGAATGCTTTATCGCAGCCCTGTCGCTGCTTTATATATTAACCGTTTTCAGAAAGAAAAATGCAGCCTGAGATTATTCAAAAATACAACCGTCCAGTACCGCGATACACGAGTTATCCGCCAGCCAACTATTTTGGCGAGTTTTCCGAAACCGATTATCTGTGTGCCGTCAACGCATCGGATTCGGCCCGTCAGAATCAGATATCGTTTTATCTGCATATTCCCTTCTGTCGTCACCTGTGTCATTACTGTGGCTGTAACTCCTATCCTGCTGCTAAGCCAGAGACGGTGGAGGCCTATGTGGGGGCGCTGCATCGGGAGATCGACCTGGTGGCCCGTCATATTGACAACAGTCGGCAGATCTCACAGATACACTATGGTGGTGGCAGTCCGACGTCGATTCCCATTCCGATGCTCAAGGAACTCAACGATCATCTGCTCAGTATTGCACCCACGATAGCAAGTCCTGAGATTGCGATTGAGTGCCATCCTGGCTATCTGTCCGAGCACGACTGGCAACAGCTCACCGCATGCGGATTTACCCGCTATAGCATTGGTATTCAGGATATGAAAGAAGAGGTGCTGAAAGCAGTCAACCGTCGTCCGTCACTGTTGCCCTTACAAGAGATCCTCCAGATTCTGAGGGCCTCGGGAGCGACTGTCAACTTTGACTTTATCTATGGATTGCCATTACAGAGCGTGGACTCCTTCCGAAAGACCATCGAACAGGCTTCAGCGTTGCGCCCTGACCGTCTGGTCACATTCTCCTATGCCCATCTACCCAAACTCTTCCCCCGTCAGCAGATACTCGATCGTATGGGCTTGCCTGCGACGGAAGAGAAAAACCGGATGTATGAGACAGCCTCGGAGATATTAAGGCAGGCAGGCTATCAGAGCATCGGACTGGATCACTTCGTGCTGCCGGATGATGAACTCTACACAGCCCTGCAGACGGGAAGGCTGCATCGTAACTTCCAGGGCTACTGCACCCGTCGCACCACAGCGCAGGTCTATGCCTTCGGCGTGACCGCCATTAGTCAGCTCGACGATGCCTATGCCCAGAACGGACGCGAAATCAAAGCCTATATCGAAACGATTGGCAAGGACCGTCTCTACACTAGTCGTGGCTACCAGCTCTCAGCAGAGCAGAAGCTGATCCGTGAAGTGGTGGAGACGCTGATGTGTAACTACACTCTCGACTGGAACGATGTGGCAGAGCGGACGGGCACATCCGTCGCCCAGCTGCGCCAGACCTGTCATTACGACGAGGAACGTCTGAGGGAAATGGCATCCGACGGTATTCTGGTGTTTGACGACCATCACATCACCGTCAATACCGACGGCCGTCCGTTTGTGCGCTGTGTGGCTGCCGCCCTCGACCCGTTGATGCAGCATACAGACAAACATTTTTCTAATCCCATTTAAAAAAGCTATTGATCATGCAGAATCGAGGAATTGTCATTATAGGAGCCGGTCTGACAGGACTCAGCACGGCCCACAACCTGAAGAAAAAAGGCCACGATGTCGTGATTGTCGAAAAAGAAAGTAGGATCGGAGGCCAGATCCGAACTTATCAGGAGGATGGCTTTGTGTATGAGAGCGGCCCCAATACGGGTGTGGTATCCTTCCCTGAGGTCGTGGAACTGTTCAATGATCTGGCTGGTGACTGTGAACTGGAGATTGCCAGGGAATCCTCGAAACGGCGTCTTATCTGGAAGGGCAACCAGTTTCATGCGCTGCCGTCGGGTCCGTTGAGTGCCATCACCACACCGCTGTTCCGTCTATCCGACAAATTCCGAATCCTTGGAGAGCCTTGGCGCAAACGAGGCACTGATCCTGATGAACCGGTAGGTGCCTTGGCGCAACGTCGTCTGGGTAAGTCGTTCTACGAATATGCCGTCGATCCGTTTGTGTCAGGTGTCTATGCTGGCGATCCGATGAAGCTCACCACCCGTTATGCCCTGCCGAAACTCTATAATCTCGAAGCCAACTACGGCAGTTTCATCCGTGGTGCGATGGCGAAGGCCAAAGAGCCCAAGACGGATCGCGACAGACTGGCCACCAAGAAGGTGTTCTCGGCTGTGGGCGGCTTGAGTCAGATGGTAGATGCGATGGCCAAAGGACTTGATATCATCCTCGATGCCAATAATGTAAAAATACGGCCTGCAGATGGGGGAGAGTGGTCTGTCACCTTCAACGGCTCGGAGGAAATCAGATGCCAGCGCGTGGTCACCACCGTGGGCTCCTATGCCCTGCCGGCATTGCTGCCATTTATCCCTGCTGAGCGACTCAAACCATTCACCCAGTTGTTCTATGCGCCCATTATTCAGGTCTGTGTCGGCATCCGTGATGCCAGGGGTTTGGACTTCCCCGCTTTCGGTGGTCTGGTACCCAGCAAGGAACAGAAACGTGTGCTTGGAATCCTCTTCCCGTCATCATGCTTCGAAGGCCGTGCGCCAGAGGGCGGAGCACTTTACTCATACTTCATCGGAGGTGCCCGTCATACCGACTATTTGCAGAAGAGCGACGACGAGATTCGTCAGATCGTATTGGAAGCCTTCCACTCGATGCTGAAATATCCGTCAGATGTACAACCCGACTTCATCCGGATCTTCCGTCACCAACATGCCATTCCCCAGTACTGGAGCGACAGTGGAGAACGGTTCAGACTGATCGAGGAACTACAAAACCAATACAAGGGACTGGTGTTGGCTGGTAACATGCGCGACGGTATTGGTATGGGTAACCGCATCCATCAAGGCGCTGCGATTGCTGAAACATGGAAATAAGATCTAACCAAAAGAATAAAATATGTATTTCACAGGTATTATCATAGCCGCGATGACCTTTCTAACGATAGGTCTCTGGCATCCTATCGTCATCAAGACAGAATATTATTTTGGCACTCGTCCCTGGGTGATCTATCTGCTCGTTGGCATCAGCTGTTGCGTGGCAGCACTCTTCATCAGCAATGTCTATATCTCCTCATTCCTTGGTGTGTTCGGTGCTTCCGCCCTATGGGGCATCGGCGAACTCTTCTCTCAGAAAAAACGCGTAGAGAAGGGCTGGTTCCCCATGAATCCCAAGCGAAGAAAGAAATAATAAAATGAGTCCACAAGGGCTAAATTGAGTAGGAACTGGGTCGATGAATATTGTGAAAACGTGTGTTTTAAGGCCGTTTTCTTATACTTTTGGCTTCGATTTTGGGTTGTTTTATGAAAATAAAAACTTTCTAGAAGGTAGAAATAGGGTAGAAAAAATGTCCAAAATTAATTGTTTTTAATAAGCTTAAATTACGTAAATCATTGATAATGAGGTGGTTACGTTTTTGTTAATAATTAAAAAATTGTTTTTCGAGAAGTTTGTAACTAATTGATTTTCAGTACGTTAGATGAGGTTACTTGCCCACGCAGAATCTACTTTCCGACGCAGAATCTACTATCCCACGCAGAAAGTACTATCTGCAAATATAAGTTGTTGATACACAGAGTATATCTCTATATTTATGGGTTCCCAAAGTGACTCCGAGGGACAGTGGGGGGACGTAAAATAGGCAAAAATCTGCAAATATGACTGCCGTCAAAAAAAGAAAATGCAAAGAACTGGAAAATCGATTTTGCAGATGTTTGTACGTTTACACTTTTTAACGCAGATTTTTGCACATTCTTTCATTAAGGTTTAGTTTAGGTTATAGATATTTAATATGGGATTAAACTAAACCAAGCCGTGTACTATCAAGCCGAGTTAATTGATTCTCTTTTCTTATGGAAGGCAAAAGTGTTATATTGAATGACTAAAATGTTCCTTTTTCAATAAAATGTGCCATGTAGATGAAGTTTTTTAGTAAAATATGCATCAGGTAATAATATTTTTATTATTTTTGCAACAAAAAGTTTCTATATGACTCTTCAAAAGTGGATAAAGGATAGGGCAATTCATGGATATCCTACATTCTCGATAGAGGATGTAAGAGGGGCTGGAATGTACTCTTCTGAACAGATAATGAAGAATGAACTCAACAGGCTATGTTCAAATAAGACTATAGTCAATGTGTATCGAGGTTTCTATGTGATTATTCCCGTTCATTACGTTCTTCGTGGTTCTGTACCTGCAACCTATTATATTGACCAGCTGATGGCTTATCTTGGTAAGCCCTACTATGTATGTATGCTAAGTGCAGCAGAATTACTAGGTGTGGCACATCAGCGACCACAGCAGTTTTCTGTGATGACAACGTATCCAAGACGTCAGTTGGTGACAACTCGAAATGTAACCACCGACTGGTTTTATCGTGAAACGCTGCCCGAAGATGCTCTTGTTCTAAAGAATACTGAAACTGGGACAATCCGAATTTCAAATTCTCTTTTGACGGCAGCTGACCTTGTACAGAACCAGCAGCATGTTGGTGGATTATCTCGCGTTGCTACTATACTTGAAGAACTGACAGAACAGATTGATATCGACAGCCAATTACCGGCTCTGATACCTTTTGTCAAGACTGTAACATGGCAACGTCTAGGTTACATCCTGGAAAATGTGATAGAAGATAAGGAAACTGCGGATAAGCTATTTGAGCAGCTTCGCGCTTCATCAGCCCGTATGGTTTATAAGCCATTAAGTTCCTCGGCAGAAGATAATCCTTCTGTCAGAGACAACCGATGGAAGATAAATATTAACGTAGAAATAGAAACAGACGATATATGATTAACAGAACAGCGATTCAGCAATGAAGCGAGCATGCTCCTTGGATAGATAATGCACAGATAGAGCAAGACCTGATTATCTGTCGTGCCTTGGTTTCCATCTTCAGCGATGAGTTCCTTGCATCGCAGTTGGCATTCCGAGGAGGAACCGCTTTGCATAAACTCTATCTCTCGCCTCAGCCTCGATATAGTGAGGACATTGACTTGGTTCAGATTACTCCTGGACCTATCAAGCCTATCATGTACCGTTTAGGTGAAGTTCTTGATTGGCTGCCAGACAGGGTAACTAAGCAGAAACGATACAATAATACGATGTTGTTCCGAGTGGAGTCAGAAATACCGCCGACGGTACAGATACGTCTGAAAGTTGAAATCAATTGCTTCGAACATTTCAATGTTCTTGGTTTGACAAAGATTCCGTTCAAAGTGGAGAACTCTTGGTTTTCTGGTGAAGCAGAACTGACGACCTATCATTTCGAAGAATTGTTGGGAACAAAACTTCGTGCCCTTTATCAGCGCAAGAAAGGTCGTGACCTCTTTGACCTTTATATCGCCTTACAGCGAAAGGACGTAGATGTTGATAAAGTCCTTCAATGCTACAAGAAGTATATGGAGTTTGTGGTTGATAGGGCTCCATCTTACAAGCAGTTTGTCAATAACATGCAGGAGAAGATGGAGGATCCTGAGTTTACCAACGATATGCAATCCCTCTTGCGTCCAGGCATAATATTCAATGCGAGTGATGCTTATCCACTTATATATGAAACATTCATAAATCGGATGGAGGGAAAAAGAGAATAAACAGATAAATCGGAATTTACATGTATAATTTAAATTATCTGGTGAAGCGAATACTTTGTGTTATCTTAGCGATGCCCCTGTTAGCATCCTGCACTATTGTGCGAGGCTATATGTCTGATGGTGCTTATGGCCCGACGAGTTTCAGTTACGAGAAGTTGTTGAAGGACACTATCTTCAATCGTTCTGATGTCTTTTCTTTCAGCCAAGCAGTAAATCAGGCCGAGTGGATTGACACTCTGCATTTCTTTCATCAGGGTCGGATGTACTCAAATACAACAATGTGGGAGGCGATTGGCTCCAAGACGGAAACACAGGGTGTTCTAATTGTTCAGAACGATAGCATTGTTTACGAGAAATGTACGGGTGATATAACTCCCGATAAAATTTCAGGAGTTTTTTCTATCACCAAGTCCGTTACCTCACTGCTTTGTGGAATCGCGGTGGATGAAGGATGCATTAAAAGCATCGATGATCCCGTGACGGATTACCTTCCTGAACTGAAGAAGAAAGATCCGATGTGGCAGAAACTGACCATACGACATCTGCTGGATATGCGGAGCGGTCTAAACTTTGATGACACCTATTCGCTTAGTTTGAAGATAAAAAACATTAAACGACTCCACGCGATGGCTAAGCTGAACTATGGGCACAACATCATGGCTCAAGTCAAAAAGTTGAAGTTTCGTTGCGAGCCTGGTACGGAGTATCGGTACGAGAGTATGACTACCGAGATACTGGGAATCATTGTCGAAAGAGCAACTCGGCGTAAATTTGCAGATTACCTTGAAGAAAAGGTTTGGACACCTCTAGGCATGGAGTCGCAGGCCTACATGAATTATGACAGCAAGAAGCATCACACGGCACATGCCTTTGGTGGGCTGGCTTTGACGATGCGTGACCTCGCAAAGATTGGTCGCCTGTATCTGAACCGAGGCGAATGGAACGGGAAGAGGATTGTGAGCGAATCATGGATTGAGCAATCGACATCGTATTCACGGGATAATGAAGGATACCATTTCTGCTGGTACAATACCAGTTGTATAGGTGCTGATAAGCCAGAGTACCCCGGCTATTATGCGATGGGCATTCGTGGCCAAGTACTCTATGTGAATCCTTACAAGCGTCTGATTATGGTGAGGCTGGGGCTGAGAGATGATACTTATGCCCACATATCTTATCTTTTTGAGCAACTAAGCAATCTTTGGCCGTAATGAGGACAAAGTAAATTCCAATTTATTTGTCTGTTTGATGTGGTTTAGTTTACTCCGCTTTATATATAAAAGGGGCGTAAACTAAACCTACTTGCCCACGCAGAATCTACTTTCCGATGCAGCATATTTACATCACTGATTATCAGTGACCATTCATTTTAATCGGTACAACCTCTGTTTTGACAAATACACAGAATGTAGGGACAAATGCAAACCGTTGTATTTCATTGCTTTGCATATACGTGTTGTACCGCTTCTTTTCAGCTCTTTTATGGAATGTCCACTATCAGATACAAGGTGTTGAATGATAGGGCATTTCCGCAGGTATGTTACAGAACGCTTGTTGAATACAAAGGTAGTGGTTTTCTTGGAATTTCTGTGGTTTGCGGTGGAATTTTTATTAGTCTGGTGCAATGAAATATTTGATTCGTTGGAAAAAGTGTAGCGAAACTGAATTATTCGCTTGAAAAAGTGTAGAGTAGTGCTTGTGTACTTTAATTTGTAGTTTTGAATCTTACTATATTATACCTTATCTGATATAATAATGCTGACAATGAAATAAATTATACCCCTTGTGGTATAATGTGAGATATTTATATTAACTTTGTACCCGAAAAGGTATAAAATTAAATGCTTATGAATAATCTCTCTACTACGGTCAAGCTGTTGCGAAAGCAGTATAACCTGACGCAAGAAGAACTTTCGTTGAAGTCGGGGGTAGGATTGCGCTTTGTGCGAGACCTCGAACAGGGAAAGGAAACGCTGCGTCTTGATAAAGTGAATCAGCTCCTTGACTTTTTCAATTATGAAATGGTAGCAACTTCTAAAATTGATAATCAATGAGACAAGCCCATATATTTTACAAAGACCAATTGGCGGGGATTCTGACAGAAAACGATGCAGGATATGAGTTCTGCTATTTGCCGGAATATCTTTCTCTTGAAAAGGCAAAGGCGGTTAGCATGACATTGCCTTTGCAGGAGGAAGCATATACAAGTCCTGTGCTATTCCCATTTTTCGACGGTCTGATTCCTGAAGGATGGTTGTTGGATGTTGCATTGCGGAATACAGACATCAGTATTCTTGACCGGATGGCGTTGTTGCTGACATGTTGCAAGGATTGTATCGGAGCAGTAAGCGTCATTCCTTTGGAAGAAAAGGAGGGAAGCCATGTGTAATTGCTTATATTGTTATCGTCCGCTCTTAAAAGGGGAAAAGGATATGCATACGGCTTGCATAAAGAAGTTCTTCGGAACAACAACATTGCCAGTTCTTGATTATACGACAGAGCAACTTGATCAGCTTGCTCTGCAAATCATCCAAGACCAAACATCTTTGACTGGTGTTCAGCCGAAATTATCCTTGCATTTGAATGAGCATGAGGGAAGCAAACGATTGACTATTGTCGGGCTATGGGGCGGTTATATCTGTAAGCCTCAGACCTCGCAATATGAAATGATGCCTGAGGTCGAGGACTTAACCATGCACCTTGCAGAGGTGGCTCGTATTGAGGTAGTTCCTCATACGCTGATGCGGATGGCAGATGATACGCTATGCTATCTTACCCGTCGAATTGACAGGACTTCTGCCGGAGAGAAGATTGCGATGGAAGATATGTGTCAACTGACCGAAAGGCAAACAGAGCATAAATACAAGAGTAGCTATGAACGTATCGGCAAGGCTGTTTTAAAATACTCGTCTTTACCTAAAATGGATGTTACCAATTTCTTTGAGTTGGTGCTTTTCTCTTGGTTGACAGGAAATAACGACATGCACTTGAAAAACTTCTCTTTGTATGAGGTAGCGGATAAGATACGTTTAACCCCTGCTTACGATTTGCTAAATGCGGCTATCATCAATCCCAAGGATGACGAAGAACTGGCATTGACCTTGAATGGTCGGAAGAAAAAGCTTCAAAGAGAGGATTTTATCAGGTCAGCAGCTACGTTGGGTATAGAGAATGTGATTGTAGAACGATTGATAAATAAGTATATCAAACTATTGCCCAAGTTTGAGACTGTCATTAAAAGCTCTTTCCTAAGTGCTGAATTAAAAGAAAAGTATGGCGAATTGTTGAAGGAACGGCTTGCGAGGCTTTCACAAAAGCTATAAAATGGTAAAAATACACAATGCTATGGATATATTAAATCTCACCCCAATAACATCATTGTTCATCCTAATTTTAATAGAAAAAGACGATGGACAAAAGAAACAAATTGTGGAGATGCCAACAAATGGCTCGTGTGTTTAAGGCTCGTATGATTCTATATGCCGCTTATGGGCATTGTGTTATCCGTGAGGATGGAAACTATTATGAACATCCTCATTGGTTTGAGTTGGCAAAAGACAAATGAAAACTACAGGTACTCCCTGTAGTTGTTGGATGTGTAGAGGATTTGAATATGACCGCAAGGAGTATAAGAAAGTATTGCTGTCCGCTAAAACTTTTTGAGCCTAAAAATTAGGGCTGGATTCCTCGCT
>ERZ791881.1609-NODE-1609-length-13370-cov-5.309801_pt1 | contig 13370 bp, 8 predicted proteins | sample MGYA00510161_ERZ791881 | MGnify/ENA primary metagenome ERZ791881 (study PRJEB30046, sample SAMN00792073) | human gut metagenome | study: EMG produced TPA metagenomics assembly of the A metagenome-wide association study of gut microbiota in type 2...
GGCCGCCCCGGCCCCTGTGGGCGAGGCGGCCGCCATGCCTGCTATCCGCAACGGCTGGCTCCGCAGTTCTTGCATATCAGGCAACCTTCCTGATATACGAGCGACTCGTGGCCGCATACGGGACACTTTTGCCCCTTGGCCTCAGTGCCGTCGACCACATATTTCTTCAATGCGCGCTCAACGCCGTTCTTCCAAGTGTTGATGCTCTCATTCTTGAGTTGCAGAGATCCCACCAGCTTGATGACGTGGGCGATGGGCATGCGGTAGCGAAGCACGCCGCTGATGAGCTTCGCATAGTTCCAATACTCGGGGTTGAACTTCTCGCTCAAGCCCTCGACGGTTGTCTTATACCCGCGCTTGTTCTCAAACTGGAAGTCGTAACGGTGCTTCCCGTTCTCATCGGTCTGCTTGATAATCTTGCCCTTTGTCACAGTCTTGGGCAGCACAATGCCCTCCTCGTCGTCCTGAAGGCCGGTGAAAATCTCGTAAGGATAGCCATTGAGCAGGCCCACGAAAGCCACCCATTTCTCCTTGTTGTTCTGGAAACGCACCACGTCGCACTCCAGCTCCTTGGGCCTAACCTCGGTCACTTCGGGCTGCTTGCAGGGCGCGGGGTCTTGCGACAGCGACGCCCCGTCGGCCTTCTTGTCTTTCTTCGACACGGATATCATCACGCCCGAGCGGCTTCCGTCGCGGTAGATTGTGCAGCCCTTGCACCCCGACCGCCATGCTTCCACATACAGGCGGTTGACGAGCGCCTCGTCGACATCGGCCGGAAGGTTGACCGTGACGCTTATCGAGTGGTCCACCCACTTCTGTATCGCGCCCTGCATACGCACCTTCATGAGCCAGTCTACGTCGTTGGCCGTAGCCTTGTAGTAAGGCGACTTGGCCACGAGGTCGTCTATTTCCTCCTGCGTATATTTCTTCTTGGTGTCGTAGCCGTTGACGTCCATCCATGTGAGGAACTTGTGATGGTACACTATGTACTCCTCGAACGAGTCGCCAACCTCGTCGACAAAGTCTACATGAACGTCGGGATCGCCGGGGTTCACCTTGCGGCGGCGCTTGTATACGGGCATGAACACCGGTTCGATGCCGCTCGTTGTCTGCGTCATGAGGCTCGTAGTGCCGGTGGGGGCGATGGTCAGGCAGGCTATGTTGCGGCGCCCGTACTTGGCCATGTCCTCATACAGCTGCGGGTCGGCCTCGCGCATCCGCGCAACAAAGGGGTTGTTCTTTTCGCGCTCGGCGCTGTATGTCTCGAACGCGCCGCGCTCGCGGGCCATGTCGACAGACGAGCGGTAGGCGGTCAGGGCCAGCGTCTTGTGAACCTCGACCGAGAAATCCGTTGCCTCTTCCGTGCCGTAGCGAAGGCCCATGGCGGCCAGCATGTCGCCCTCGGCCGTGATGCCCACGCCCGTGCGGCGGCCCATGCCGCTCTTGCGCATTATCTTTTCCCACAAGTGGCGCTCGGCTCCTTTCACCTCGGCGCTTTGCGGGTCGCTGTCTATCTTGGCCATTATCATGTCAATCTTCTCAAGCTCCAGGTCGACGATGTCGTCCATTATGCGCTGTGCAGCGCGCACGTGGGCCCTGAACAGGTCGTAGTCGAAACGCGCGTGGGGCGTGAACGGGTCGATGACGTAAGAGTAAAGGTTGATGGACAAGAGCCGGCACGAGTCGTAAGGGCACAGCGGTATCTCGCCGCAGGGGTTGGTAGATACGGTGCGGAAGCCCAGGTCGGCATAGCAGTCGGGCAGGCTCTCGCGGATGATAGTGTCCCAGAAGAGCACTCCCGGCTCAGCGCTCTTCCAGGCGTTGTGCACAATCTTGCCCCAAAGGTCCTTGGCGCTGATTTCCTTTCTGTACTCGGGCGTGTCGCTGTCGATGGGGAACTGCTGCACGTAAGGGCGGTCGTCGATGGCGGCCTGCATGAAGTCGTCGTCTATTTTCACCGATACATTGGCCCCGGTCACCTTGCCTTCGGTCATCTTGGCGTCTATGAACGCCTCGCTGTCAGGATGCTTTATGCTCACCGAAAGCATGAGCGCACCGCGCCTGCCGTCCTGCGCCACCTCACGGGTAGAGTTGCTGTAGCGCTCCATGAACGGCACGAGGCCTGTCGAGGTGAGCGCAGAGTTGTTGACGGGCGAGCCCTTCGGGCGTATGTGCGACATGTCGTGCCCCACTCCGCCGCGCCTCTTCATCAGCTGCACCTGCTCCTCGTCGATGCGCATGATGGCTCCGTAAGAGTCGGCGTCGCCGTCGATGCCTATCACGAAGCAGTTGCTGAGCGAGGCAATCTGGTGATTGTTGCCTATGCCGGTCATGGGGCTGCCGGCAGGTATGATGTAGCGGAAGTGGTCGAGCAGGTCGAACACCTCGCGGGCAGTCATCGGGTTGGCATACTTCTTCTCTATCCGGGCAATCTCATTGGCTATGCGCCAGTGCATGTCTTCGGGCGATTTCTCGTAGATATTGCCGAAGCTATCCTTCATGGCATACTTGTTCACCCACACGCGGGCAGCCAACTCGTCGCCACCGAAATATTCCAAGGAAGCGGCAAACGCCTCCTCATAAGTGAATGTCTTTCCTGAATCCATTGTGATGTTTATGTTAGCTGGGGCAAAGTTAGGCACTTTTTATGATATAAAAGAATATTTTCGGGGAAAACTTTTTGGGCTCGCGCAGCCCGCAAGTTGTCCGAAACAGATAACATTTTAACCCTCACCAAGATACGGGTGAAACATAAAGATAAACGTCATTCGGCGCCGCCGTCGGGGGCTCGCGCATGTGCCGCGAGCTTGCTTCGGCAGCGCGGTTGCGGCAGGTGCCAACCGGCGGGAAACGGCACGGCCACAGTGGCTGTAAACTTTTTTGTGCTTAGCGCCACGGCGGGGCACCGTTTCGTAACCACCTGGCACACAGCAGGTTGAAGACGCGGCCCGTATGACCGTGCGAAACGGCCCGTATCACTGGCCCGAACGGCCCATATTGCAAGACCAAACGGCCCCGGCGGCAAGGCCAAACGCCCCGTGCGACCAACATGCACGACAAATGTAACAAAAGAATACCTGCCGGAGCACGCCAACGAACAGGCCGGGCACTGTAGCGGAATGCGGCACAAAAGCATCCGCCGCAATGGCGGCGTTGTCTTTTTCTGACCACATCGGATGCCTGCAGGGCCACCGGGCGGACGCCACGATGCAGCATTAAGCTACCGCTGCAGGGGCCGGCGGCAAAGTGGCACCCACATGCCTGCAAGGCGGGGCGGCGCACACGGGAGCTGCCATCGGCCGGAGTGACAACTCTGCCAGCCCGCCACCATGCCATGGCGGCAATGGGGGCAGAGTGAAAAAACTGTATGACGGGAATGCTATTTTTTTGCCCCGCACCGACTGCATTTCACTTATATTTTGTATATTTGCAGCATTAAAAGCCACAAAAGCCCCGCAGCGGGCCACCGAGCACCGCAAAGCGGCCATGCCAAGGGGCCGGGCCAGACTAACCGTAAAACAAAACCAAAAACAAACCTATGGAACTACCCTTTGCTGAATCTTGGAAAATCAAGATGGTGGAGCCTATCCGCAAGAGCACGCGAGAAGAGCGCGAGCAATGGATTAAGGAGGCTCATTACAATGTGTTTCAACTGAAAGCCAACCAGGTGTACATCGACTTGCTCACCGACTCGGGCACCGGGGCCATGAGCGACCGCCAATGGGCGGGCATAATGACCGGCGACGAGAGCTACGCGGGGGCCGACTCGTTCTTCAGGCTGAAGGAAACCATCGAGCGGCTGACCGGTTTCAAGTACGTGATTCCCACCCACCAGGGCCGGGCGGCCGAGAATGTGCTCTTCTCTTACCTCGTACACGAGGGCGACATCGTGCCCGGCAACTCGCACTTCGACACCACCAAGGGCCACATCGAGGGCCGAAAGGCCATCGCCCTGGACTGTACCATCGACGAGGCCAAGCAGACCCAGCTCGAAGTGCCGTTCAAGGGCAATGTAGACCCGGCCAAGCTGGAGCGCGCCCTTGAGGAGCATGCCGACCGGATACCGTTCATCATAGTGACCATAACCAACAACACGGCAGGCGGCCAGCCCGTTTCCATGGAGAACCTGAGGCAGGTAAGGGCCGTGGCCGACAAGTTCCACAAGCCTGTGCTCTTCGATTCGGCACGCTTTGCCGAAAACGCCTACTTCATCAAAACGCGCGAAGAGGGCTATGCCAACAAGACCATCAAGGAAATAACACGCGAGATGTTCGCCATGGCCGACGGCATGACGATGAGCGCCAAGAAGGACGGCATAGTGAACATGGGCGGATTCATTGCCACCAACAGGCAAGACTGGTATGAGGGGGCCAAGGGCTTCTGCGTGCAGTTTGAGGGATACCTGACTTACGGAGGCATGAACGGGCGCGACATGAACGCCCTGGCCATAGGACTCGACGAGAACACTGAGTTTGACAACCTGGAGACACGAATACACCAAGTGCACCACCTTGCCGAGAAACTCGACGAATACGGCATACCCTACCAGCGCCCGGCCGGTGGCCACGCCATCTTCGTCGACGCTCCGAAGGTGCTCACCCATGTGCCCAAAGAGGAGTTCCCGGCACAGACGCTGACCATCGAGCTGTACCTCGAGGCCGGCATACGCGGCTGCGAGATTGGCTACCTGCTGGCCGACCGCGACCCCGTGACCCGCGAGAACCGCTTCGACGGGCTCGACCTGTTGCGCCTGGCCATACCACGCCGCGTATACACCGACAACCACATGGACGTGATTGCCGCCGCCCTTAAGAACGTTTACGACCGCCGCGAGAAGGTGACAAGGGGCGTGCGCATTGCATGGGAAGCCCCAATAATGCGCCACTTCACCGTGCAACTGGAAAGGTTGTGATTGCCACCGGGCAACGATGTAAAACAGCCGCCGCAACGGGATGCCCGCCGCGGCGGCTGTCTCTTTTTACCGTTAACGCACATTGCAGGGCGCAACGGTCGAAAACTGTTGCTGTGAATATGGCCGGCCTGCTCCGTGAATGGCTTACCCGGGCGCGACGCGACAAGGTGGCAGGCCGGATGCCGGTGCCTGCTGCCACCGACGGGGCCTATACGGCAAGCTGCTTTTTCTGTAAAGACATTTCGCCGGGGCATCCGGCGCAACCCGCTGGCCGGCAGCACGTTGCAAAAACACATGTTTTGACTTGCAATACAGCCCGTTTCACCGTCCGGAACGGTACTTTCCGAACGGCAATACAGGCCGTTCGGCCGGCGGCCAAGGCAAGCGTGGCTTGGCTGTCGGCCAAGTGTAAGTTTCTTTTCCCAACAAGCCAATGCATCGCCATGGCCACGGCCACATGCCAACAAACGCTCAGCTACCGGCGGAGGCATGCCTCAGACGTGACGACAAAGCCTTGAAAAAATGCGAAAAACACATGGCCGGAAGCATGACAAAGGAAAAATATGCGTAAATTTGCATCATGAATCAATGCTAAGAGACATGGAAACAATAAACACACGGCGGACTATCCGCAAGTATTCTGACAAGGACGTGAGTGAAGAATTGCTCGGGCAGCTGCTCAGCCAGGCCGCCCGCACGCAGACAATGGGCAACCTGCAGCTGTACAGCGTGGTGGTGACGCGCTCCAAGGAAGGCAAGGAGAAGCTGGCGCCGGCCCACTTCAACCAGCCAATGGTGACTGAAGCACCGGTGGTGCTGACCATCTGCGCCGACTATAACCGCACGTCGGTATGGTGCCGCAACAGGAATGCCGTGCCGGGATACGACAACTTCCTGTCGTTTATCAATGCGGCCACCGACGCGCTGCTCTATACGCAGACGTTCTGCAACCTTGCCGAGGAAGCCGGACTGGGCCTGTGCTACCTCGGAACGACTGTCTACATGCCGCAAATGATCATTGACGCCCTGAAGCTGCCGGAACTGGTGATGCCCGTTGCCACACTAACAGTGGGCTGGCCGGCAGAAAACCCGCCGCTCACCGACAGGCTCCCGACCGAGGCTTTCGTACACAGCGAGGCTTACCACGACTACACCAAGGCCGACATCGACCGCCTGTATGCCTACAAAGAGGGGCTGGAGGAGAACAAACACTTCTGCGAGATTAACCACAAAGAGACTCTCGCGCAAATCTTCACCGACATTCGCTACACAAAGAAAGACAACGAGGCCATGTCTGAAGGCATGATGGAGGCACTGAAAAAGCAGAAGTTCATCTGACCGTACCCATCGCCAGAGCCCACGGCCCGACGCCCACACGCCCTTAAACGGCAACAGGCAGGCAGGCCCGACAGGCTTGGCGCAAGGCGGCAAACACCATCGCCGGAAACGCTACAGGCGGAATGGTATCAACAACGATACCATTCCGCCTGCCGTTTTACCCCGCACCGCAGGGCAACACACCATGGCACGACGCCCCATCGACGTGACTTAGGGCGACAAAAGCCATTGAGGCAGCAACCAGGCGCGCCATAGGCATACGGCCTGTGGCATGGCGCCGAAACGGGCAACGCAGCGGGCAAGCTTCCCGCAGCAACCCAACCCCAACATGCGTCGGGCCTGTCGCCGGCTCTGGAAAAAACATTTGGGCCGCCTGCTTGTCGCAGGCGGCCCAACCAATAAGCTATAGTCAAATTGAAATTGTGTCTATGTCATCAATCAACAATGATTGGCTTGTACTTCGGCACGAGGGCCTTCATGATGACCCAAGCCAGCAGGTAAGCCACGGCACAGATGCAGAAGATGATCATGTAGCCACCTTCCTTTCCCTCAAAGCCCATGAACGAGAAGGCCGAACCCATGTCGCCGGAATACTTGAACAGCTCTCCTGCACCCAGGTTGATAAGCAACGAGCCTATGCCTCCGGCCATGGCGCCGATGCCGGTGATGGTTGCAATGGTCGACTTCGGGAACATGTCGCCGATTGTCGAGAACAGGTTGGCCGACCAAGCCTGGTGACCTGCTCCTGCAAGACCGATGATAATGGCCGGGAACCACGCCGAGTTGGCACCCAACGGCTGGGCAAACAGCGCGAAGAGGGGGAAGAAAGCGAATATCAGCATGGCACGCATGCGGCCGGCATACGGGCCCATACCCTTCTTCTCGACAAAGAGCTTGGGCAGGTAACCGCCGTATATCGAAAGCACGGTAACGATGAGATAGAGCACGAAAATGAGCGCCATGCCCATCGTCGACGACGATTCGTAGCCGAACTGGTCAGAGAAATAGGCCGGTGCCCAGAACAGATAGAACCACCATACACCGTCGGTGAAGAACTTGCCCACAACAAACGACCATGTCTGCTTGTACTTGAAGCACTGCATGAAAGGTATGGTCTTCTCGGGCTTTGCCTCTTCGGCAGGCTTTGCCTCTTCTTCCTCGTCCTGGTTGACGTATATAAGCTCGGCCTTGTTCACATGCTTTGAGTTCTCAGGCTTCTCATAGAGGTGGGCCCAGAAGAACATCCAGATAAAGCCGATGGCACCGATTATGATGAAAGCCATCTCCCATCCGAAGTGCTTGGCGAGTATTGGTATGGTAAGAGGAGCTGCCAATGCACCCACCGATGCGCCAGAATTGAATATTGAAGTGGCAAAAGCACGGTCTTTCTTCGGGAAATACTCGGCTGTCACCTTGATGGCGGCAGGGAAGTTTCCGGCCTCGCCGAGAGCCAGGATAGCGCGGCACACGAGGAACAGCCATACGCTGAGCGTGGCTATTGCCACCGCAACTGCGCTGCCGGCCTCGACAGCCCGCAAGGCCTCAACAGAGTCGAGACCCTCGACTTCCATCGTAACCCAACCGCAACCGGCATGCAAGCATGCACCCAGCGACCAGATAAAGATAGCCCAAAGATAACCTTTCTTTATGCCCATCCAGTCGACAAACTTGCCAGCAAACAAGCAAGCGACAGCATAAAACACAGAGAAGAAACCGGTAATCATGCCATAGTGTGCATCATTCCAGTGGAACTCAGGTGCTATGAAGTCTTTCCACGTAAGCGAAAGAACCTGCCTGTCGAGGTAGTTTACCGTCGTTGCGCAGAAAAGCAAAGCACAAATGACCCAACGGAAGTTGGTCATCTTCGTTGTTTGAATAGGATTCATTAGTTATTAATTAGTTTTTAATTATTTCCAATAGGTATTGTCAAGTAAGTTTTCGGCAAAGATACTGATTTTTAATCAAAAAGGAAATGCAGTCTCGTTAAATTAGTTTAACAAGACTGCATATAGGTGTTTTTACGAGCAATTGACTAATGTCAATCTTGGAAATACACTTTCTTGACCCGGCTGCTGACGCTTGTGAGCACTTCGTATGGTATTGTCTGCAGCGCATCCGACAGCACAGTGACCGGCAGATGGTCGCCGAATATCTCTACGGAGTCGCCTTCGTGGCAGTCGATGCCCGTCACGTCGATCATCGCGACGTCCATGCAGATGTTCCCGACATACGGTGCTTTCTGTCCGTTTACGAGGCAATGGCAGTGCCCGCAGCCCAAGTGTCGGTTCAGTCCGTCGGCATATCCTATAGGGATGGCGGCAATCACGCTGTCGCGCGTTAGCCTTCCCTTTCGGCTGTAGCCCACGGTTTCCTCTTTCGGAACATTGCGCAGCTGCAGTATTGTGGTCTTCAGCGTGCTCACGTTGCTCAGGATTCTGTTGTCGCGGCTGTCTATCCCGTAGAGCCCCAGGCCCAGCCTGCACATGTCGAGCTGGCGCTCCGGGAAGTGCTCAATGCCCGCCGAGTTGTCCATGTGGCGCAGTATCTTGTGGTCGAACGCAGCCTGTAGCTTGCGGCTTCCCTCGTCGAAGAGTGCAAACTGCTGTGCCGAGAAGCTGTCGAACTCGTCGCTGTCGGAGCCAACGAAGTGGGAAAAGACCGACCGCGGGATGATTGCGTTCTGATGCTTCAGACGGTTTATTACCTCGTCTATGTCTTTCCTTGGGTCGAATCCCAGTCTGTGCATGCCCGTGTCGAGCTTGATGTGAACCGGGTAGTTGGTTATTCCCTCCTTCTCGGCGGCCCTGATGAGCGCGTCCATCAGGCGGAAGCTGTACACCTCGGGCTCCAGGTCATAGTCAAACATGGTCTTGAACGCCGTCATCTCGGGGTTCATTATCATGATGCTCGTGGTTATTCCGTTCTTGCGGAGCGTCACCCCCTCGTCTGCCACGGCCACCGCCAGGTAGTCGGCGCGATGGTCTTGCAGCGTCTTGGCCACCTCGACAGCCCCTGCCCCGTAGGCGTCGGCCTTCACCATGCACACAATCTTCGTCTCCGGACGCATGAAAGATCGGTAGAAGTTGAGGTTTGCCACCAGGGCGTTAAGGTTGACCTCGAGTATGGTCTCGTGCACCTTCTGCTCCAACAGCTCCGTTATGCGGTCGAAGCCGAAAGCCCTCGACCCCTTAATCAGTATCACCTCGTCGCGCAGCGAGCGGAATACCGGGCTGCCCACAAAGCCGTCGACGTCGGCAAAGAAATGCTTGTCGGCCACTGTTATGGCCCCGGCCTGCGCCGAGATGTCGGCCCCTATGCCGATGAAACGCTCCACACCACGCTTTGCCGCCAGCTCGCCCACCTTGGCATACAGCTCTTCGGGCCGCTCGCCGCTTTGGTAGATGTCGCTCAGTATGAGCGTGCGCTTGCGCCCGTTGTGGTCGGGCCGGCGGTTCATGAAGTCGAGCGCGATGTCGAGCGAGTTGAAGTCAGAATTGTAAGAGTCGTTGATGAGCGTGCAGCCGTGCCTCCCCTCCTTCACCTCGAGGCGCATGGCCACAGGCTCAAGGGCCGCCATTCGCTGCCCGAGCTCGTCGGCCGTCAGCCCGAGATGCAGCGCCACGCAGGCGCAGGCAAACGAACAGCCGAGCGAAGCGTCGTCGATGAACGGCAGGCTGTAGCAGCCTTCTGCCCCTTTATACATATAATGTATGGTCGAAGTGGTGCCTTCGGTGTCGACACGGCTCACATAGAAGGCCGCGTTGGGGCTCTGGCGGCTCCACCCAATCTTCTCGCCGGCATAGCCCGACTTGCGCAGGCAGCGGCTCACGGTCTCGTCGTCAGAGTCGTACACCACCACGCGGGCGTCGTGAAACAGTGCAATCTTCTCTTCACACTTCTCCTCCATAGACCGGAAGTTCTCCTGGTGTGCGGCTCCGAGCGACGTCAGAACGCCTATCGTGGGCTGTATTATGTCGCGCAGTGCCTGCATCTCGCCGGGCTTGCTTATGCCCGCCTCAAACAGTGCCACCTGCGTCTGCTCGTTCAACAGCCACACCGACAGCGGCACGCCTATCTGCGAATTGTAGCTCTTGGGCGACCGCGTGACCACCATCGAGGGCGACAGCAGCTGGTAGAGCCACTCTTTCACCATCGTCTTGCCGTTCGACCCGGTTATCCCAACCACCGGTATGCCGAACTCATCGCGGTGGCGTTCGGCCAGGCGCTGCAGCGCCTCGAGCGTGTCGACCACCTTGAGGAAGTTTGCACCGGCATAGTCTTCCAAGTTGTCGGGCACCCGGCTCACCACAAAGTTGCGCACCCCGCGGCGGTAAAGTTCGCAGATGTACTTATGACCGTCGTTGCGTTCGGAGCGCAAGGCGAAGAAAAGCGTCTCCTCGGGGAAACAGAGAGAGCGGCTGTCTGTGAGCAGCCACCCGATATTGGCATCGGCCTCACCGATGCGCCGCGCTCCTATGAGCGTGGTGACTTTTTCGATTGAATATCTCATCGTTATATCGTTTGTGCGCCGTGGCGCATCATTCACAATGCAAAATTAGTGCAATTCGGCCGAAAGGCAAAGGAATGCGCCCGTTTTCTGCACCACAAACCACATCGCAACTAAACCGGCAAGCCTGAGATCCGCTTAGTTTTCGCTCATTGCCTTTATGTAATCGGCCAGCGGCCCCATTCCCATCTCAGCGCGCCTTTGGTCAACATGCTCAGGGTCTTCTATCTCCGCAGGCACGAAAACGCCCCTCTCGTCACAGTTGCCCTGCGAACCATACACTTGCGGCCGGCCCTCACGGCAAGCCACACGGTCTTGCATGACAGCCACGCACTCGCGAATCAACCGCCCTTGCTTTGCCGCCTCGATGAACTTCGGCAAATAATGCTTCTGCATCTCCAGCGAACCATGCTGCACAATAAGCCAAATCACCTCGTTTTCTTCACCGAACACAAGGCCATACTGATCAAGGATGGGTAACACCCGACTCTCATTGACACTGTCATTGTGCAGTATTTCACGCGCTATGCTCCTGTGCAGCGCCGTGTCGCCGGGGTGTTCGCGCCACGCCGCAACGATTCTGTTGCGTGGTTCTTGGTCGAGCACCAATATCTCCTTCAGTTCTTCGCGAATGGCATTCACCTTGCGCCGCAGCCCGACGTCGCGCCCCAGCATATAGTTTCGGAAGAGCAACGTCCTGCGACTATCAATCCAATATGCCGTTATGTCATCGCACGAATGGTCGAGCAAGTTGCCTTTGTGTGTCCAATAATAAGGTGTAAAGCCCATTTTGGCCGTTGCCGCAGTTTCAGATTGGTAGATATGCACGCAAGCCATGGGCTTGTCGCCATAGTTCAACTTGTCTACAACAAGCAGTGCGCCGCTCTTTTTGTCGGCAAATGTGTTAGAATATATTTGCTCCGGCTTGCGATTGCCCTCGTGAGCATCATCGTTCCAAATCCACTGAGTGCCCGGCTTCGGCTCCGTGAGGGCATAAGACACGGCCCTCGGCTTCACGTCGGTATACCCGGCAGGCAACTCTGCCCAAAGGGTATTATGCACCGGGGAGAAAAAGAGCACCCGAGCCCCATCGAGCCCGCACACTTTCAATATGCGGGCCACATACTTCTCTGAACCGGGATAGGCGTCGAGCGAATCACGGCAACTGATTAACGTCCTGCCCGAACGGGGCACAATGTCGCCCAGCGAAAACCGAAGTGTAGAGTCGGCATTTATTATGTCGCCGTTCTTGGGGCTGACACTCCACGCCTCATCCGTAAAACTTACCCCGCCATGGCTTGCACATGAAGCACACAGCAAAGCCGCCAGACCTACCAATGCGGAAAGGGCATGATGCCCGAGTGAATCTTGTTTCATATCAAATACATATATTTTGAGCACAAATTTGCAAGAAGCTGATATCCATTATCAACGTTTCAATACAATACAAAAGTACACAATATTATCCAAACTCCCAAAGAATACATCTTATTTTTCATTTGTACACACATTGCACGCCACAACGCACATGCCACCGTCGGCCACACACGACCGGACAGTGCCGCCTTTTTCATACTTCCATCAGCGGATATTTTGCCTTCAGCGCCGCCATCCTCTCGTGCGTTTTCTGCAAGAACGCCTTGTACTCATCGCTGTCGGGATTGAACGGACGGTGGGCTAAAGCTTCCTTTATGGGTCGCCATTCTTCTATGAAACGCCTTGCCTCCTCGCTGAAATATGCCTCCGAGAGGCGTTCCCAGATATAGTCGACGGCCTGCTGCGATGGGTGCAGCATGTCGGGCGCATAGAAACGGTAGTCGCGCAGCTCGTCGAGCACAATCTCGTAGGCAGGGAAATAAGTGCAGCGCTGGTACATACGCGCCATCCAATCGGCCGCCATGAGCAGCACGGCCTTGGAGAGCTGGCTGCCGTGGTAGCCGTACTTGGCGTAGCGTATGGGGCTTACTGTGAGCACGACATCCACCTCCGGGTTGCGCCGGGCCAACGTATCGACGGCCTGGCGCAGGTATCCAATGCACTCATCCACCGTGAGCTCGCGCTCGGTGAAGAGCCTTTGGGGGCGCTTGCGGCAGTTGTCCACAATCTCGCCCGTCTCGTTGAGTATGTACACGTGGTTTGTTCCGAGCGTGAAGAAAGCCACGCGCGGGGCGCAGTCGGTGCGCTCCACGGTGTGGAGTATGCTCGCGGGGTTGTACATCACGCCGAAGGGATTTACCGTTGCACGAAATTTCTCCTCGGCAAAGCGCCGCCCTATGCTGTCGGCGAAGCACGAGCCCACACACAGTATCTTCTCCTGCGGCCCGATGGCAAAGTCGGGCCGTGGCACATCCACTATTGTCCTGAAATCCATATCTTGCTATTTTCTTATGCGTGTCTGTTGGCGGCAAGTCCCGGCACAGGCCCTGCAGGGGCGGAACCGGGACTGCCGCAGTAAACATTTCTTACCATTGTATCTGACAGCGCCGCCCATTCCGCAAGCAGCTGTGGCACAGGGCGTTGGCCAACAGGCTGCCGTTGAGCCGCCAAACGGCCCCGACTGTGCTGCCAAACGGCCCGTATGGCTTGGCCGAACGGCCCGTTTCAGGCCGTCGA
>ERZ791881.1614-NODE-1614-length-13309-cov-2.785725_pt1 | contig 13309 bp, 10 predicted proteins | sample MGYA00510161_ERZ791881 | MGnify/ENA primary metagenome ERZ791881 (study PRJEB30046, sample SAMN00792073) | human gut metagenome | study: EMG produced TPA metagenomics assembly of the A metagenome-wide association study of gut microbiota in type 2...
TTCTCAAAAACGCCGCAGGTTTTTTATGTATCGGAGTTTGGCTGGGTGGCAAGCGTTATTTTTCTTTCTATTTTGCAATACTCCCTTTCCTCTGCGGAGGAAAGAGGCTTTGTGTGCCGAAGGGCGCGGATTGCCTTCCTGATAGGCATTCCCTTATGTATATTTTACTGCACCTTTGGGGATGTTCTCTCGAATCTGCTTTGGTGCGGCATGATGATTGCTGTTTCCTATCATGCGATACGGGGGCTTACTTATGCGCGAACGCAGACGGGAGCGGCGCGGCAGCTGCGATATTTCCATATCGGGGTGCTGTGCTATGTGGCGGCGGAATATATCCTTTGGACTTCCGGCTGCTTCCGGCAGGGGGATTTGGCTTCCTTCCTCTATTACGGGTTTGATGTTCTGCTGACGGGCTGCATATTCGCTCTGCTGCCTGCCACAGGAAGGGCGGTGCAGGCATGACATATATGGAAAATATTTTTATCTGCATGGCATCGCCTTTGCTGATTGCCGCCCTGTGCATGGGAAAACGGCATACAGGGGCTTTTCTGTTCTGCCTTGCGGGAATGGGCATGTGCCTGCTTTCTGCATATCTCAATACCTTTTTCGCCGCGCTGTATGGGGCGGATGCCTTTGCCGCCACTGTGGAGATTGCGCCTGTGGTGGAGGAGGGGATGAAGCTGCTGCCGCTGCTCTTTTATCTTTTGGTATTTGAGCCGCAGGCGCGGCAGATTGGGATTGCCGCAGTGATTACTGCGCTTTCCTTTGCTACCTTTGAAAATATCTGCTATCTGATTCAAAACGGAGCCGCGCATTTCTCCTTTATTTTCTTCCGTGGCATCGGAACGGGAGCAATGCATGTGATTTGCGGAGCCATCGTCGGCGGCGGGCTTGCGTATGTGTGGCGGCGGACATGGCTGAAAATTGCCGGAACCTGCGGACTGCTTGGGGCGGCGATTACCTTTCATGCAATTTATAACCTGCTGATTGCCTACGGCGGCACAGCGCAGTATATCGCGTATCTTTTGCCTGTGGGGATTCTGGCGGCAGGCAAGCTGATTTTTTTATTTTTTTTAAAAAAATTTGATTTTTAGGTGAGAGTTTTTCTGTTTTTTTGTACCTATATAAGTGAAAGGCTCTTTCTGCGGTGTCTGCATGACACAGAAAAAAGGAAGGAGCGGGATACGGAAAAGGAAATGACATGACAGCAATGGAGGGAGGAAAAACGAATGAAAAAACAAAGAAAACGGATTTACACGGCACTGCTTTGCACCTGCTTCCTGTTTTCTACGGCTTCTGTGCCGGTATCGGCGGCAGAAACGGAGCAGGGGGAAATGATTACCCTGTCAAACAGAAGCGGAGAGGCGGAGGTTTCCATGAAGGACGCATTGACTTCCGCGCTGGGAGACAGCAACATTTCCAAGATTACACTGAAGCAAGATATTGCTATCAGCGATACACTGACGGTCAACCGCGCTGTGACGCTGGATTTGAACGGCTTTGTGCTGCGAATGACGAAGGAAGGCAGTGTTATCAAGGTGGAGCAAGGCGGCGAACTGACGATTGCGGACAGTGACACAGACAAAGCGCATAAATTTGTCCAGAGCACCGGCGGTTTGTGGGTACTGGTCGATGATAGCAGTAAAACCGTCTACGGCGGCATTATCACCGGCGGCAATGCACAAAAAGGCGGCGGCGTGTATGTCGCGCCCGGCGGAAAGCTGAATATGACCGGGGGCAGCATTGTCGGCTGTCAGGCAAAGTTTGGTGGTGGCGTGTATCTTGACAATAACGACCAAACAGGTGAACCCAGCGAATTTACCATGACAAGCAGCAGAATTATCGGCTGTACGGCGAGCGATAATGGTGGCGGTGTAGCGGTTAATCCGGCATGCACATTCACGATGAATAATGGCTCTGAGATTCGCAGCTGTACTGCACGAAACGGCGGCGGTGTGTACACTAACACCAGCAGGAAAAATGGAAACGGTGTATTTACCCTGCGTAACGGTGCTATCCTTTCATGTACGGCTGATACGTCAGGACATTTGTCCTCTCGGGGTGGTGGCGTTTACAACGAAGGCAGCTTTATCATGGAAAACGGTACAATCAAAGGCTGCACTGCCATAAAGATGAAGGAGAGACCGACCGGTGGGGTGTATAACCTTAAGGAGTTCACCATGAGAGGCGGCACGATTGGTGAAGAGGGCGAGAATGAGAATGACGAAAGTCATGTGTACAACGCTGCTGACACAGCGGCTGTATTTACCATAAGCGGCACTGCAAAAATCTATACAAACGTATACAATGATAGCAGATTAAATGCTGACGGCGGTGAGATTTTCGGTGAGGTGACAAATGCCGTTAAAAACTGGAGTAGTGCGGTAATCGCAGGCACCGAGGGGGCTGCCGGCAGTACTGAGTTTAAGGGAAAGGTTACCAACAATTGCATTATCGAAAAGGGTCAATTTACAGGCGAGGTTATGAATGATGGCGGTGGTACAATCAAGGGCGGCACATTTACGGGCAGTGTCACGAACAACTTAGGGGCGATTTTAGGCGGCGATTTCAGCCAAGCGGAGTCCCTGAGCGGTAAGCTTGTCATCACCTTTGACCCGAACAATGGAGATAATAGCAGCAGGCAGGAGGTGTATTGGAAGAAGGAGGGAGCACCACTTATAGCTCCGATTCCCAAGCCAACCAAAGAGGAGCATACGTTTGAGGGCTGGTATTACGATAACAAAGGCGAAAATAGAAAATGGGATTTTGAAACGGATAGAGCCCAATATACCATGACCCTTACAGCGAAGTGGAAAGCGAATACAAGCAGTAGCGGCGGCGGTGGTGGCGGCGGCACGACCTACTACACGCTGACCTTTGAAACCAACGGCGGCGACAGCATGCAGGCAATCCGCGCCGCTCGCGGCAAAACGCTTGACCTTTCCGCCTATACCCCGATGCGCGACGGCTATGACTTCGGCGGCTGGTATGCCGACAAGGATTTGACGCAGAGGATTACGGAAATCAAGCTGAGCGGCAGCAAAACGGTTTATGCAGACTGGAAAAAGAAAGAGCCGAACGAGCCGGACGCAGTGAAGAATCCCTTTGCGGATGTCAATGCGGGCGATTGGTTTTATCGGGATGTTTTGTTTAGCTACGAAAAGGGACTGATGTCCGGCATGGATGCGGCAGCCTTTGCGCCTTATGCGAACACCACCCGTGCGCAGATTGCGGTAATTTTCTACCGCATGGAGGGCAGCCCTGCTGTCGAGGGAGAAAACAGCTTTACCGATGTTGTGCGTGATTCCGGTACGGCATGGTTTTATGATGCGGTGACATGGGCACAGCAAAACGGCATTATGGGCGGCTACAGCAACAGCAGCTTTGCCCCGAATGATCCGATTACCCGTGAACAGCTTGCGGCGATTTTCTATCGCTACGCGCAGTATAAGGGCTATGATACCACACAGGGCGGCATGGCAATTCGGGAGTTCGACGATTATGAGAGCATTTCCGATTATGCAATGGGCGCTATGGCGTGGGCGGTGAATACCGGTCTTGTAAAGGGCGACAGCAATCTCCTTTATCCGAAGGGCACTGCTACGCGTGCCGAGATTGCGGCGCTGTTCCACCGCTTCGCTGAAAACGGAATGAAATAAGCAAACAAAAAGCAGAAGCTCCTGCGAAAAAGGAGTTTCTGCTTTTTTATTGGCGTTATACCTTCAAAACGAAATGGTTTTTATGAAAATCCAGCAGACCCTCATCCCGCATTTTCCCAAGCTCCAGAGAAAGTCCGCTGCGCTCCACCGCGAGGTAATCCGCAAGCTGCTGTCTGGAAAAGGGAATATCGAATTCATATTTTCCGAGCCGCTGTGCCTCTGCGGAAAAATAGGACATCAGCTTTGCGCGCGTTGTGCGCTGCCCCATGTGGGTCAGCTTTTCGCTGAAGCGAAGGTTTTTCTCCGCAAGCTCGCCAAGCAGATTTCGGATGATATGGCTATGATGCGTGCAGGCGGAGGAACACACATGCAGCACACGCTTTATGTTCAAATACAGCACCGTAACAGCTGTTTCCGCCACAACGCTTACATTCAGCACAGAGCCGGGCGCGCAGGCATAGGCGGCGGCAAAGGTCTGCCCCACCCCTGCCTTGGAAATGATGTTGCGGTTGCCCCAGATATCCTCCTGTATGATTAGAATACTGCCGGACAGCACAAGACCGATGGCATCTGCCGTATCCCCGATGCGCAGCAGCAGGGCATCCTTGGGAAAGCTTTCCTTTCTTGTTTCCAGACAGGAGAGCATTGCGGTCAGCTCCTCCTCGGAAACGCCCGAAAAAAGCTGAGAGGAACGGATGATGGAAAAAAATTCTTTCATAAAAACCCTCTTTTCGTTGAAAATTCAACCGACTTGTTGAATTTAGCATACTATAATGAAAACAAAAAAGCAAGGAGGTTTTTATTGTGAAAAGAAGAATCATTGAAATTGATCAAAATAAATGCAATGGCTGCGGTGCTTGTGCCGCCGCTTGTCACGAAGGCGCAATCGCTATGGTAAACGGAAAGGCGCAGCTGATGCGCGATGACTACTGCGATGGTCTGGGCGATTGCCTGCCTACCTGCCCCACTGCCGCGATTACCTTTGTGGAGCGCGAAGCGGCAGCGTATGATGAAAAGGCAGTGGAGGAAAATAAGCGCAGAAGGCTGCAGGAAAAAATGCAGACAGAAGGGATGACACTCCCCTGCGGATGTCCGGGAAGTCAGTCCAGAACGATTGCACACGAAGAATCCGCCGTGGCTTGCAATACAGAGGCGGTCAGCCGCCTGTCCCAGTGGCCTGTGCAGATTAAGCTGGTTCCCACACGCGCACCGTATTTTGACGGCGCAAAGCTGCTGATTGCCGCAGACTGCACCGCGTATGCCTATGCCGCCTTCCACGAAAAATTCATCAAGGGACATATCACCCTTGTGGGCTGTCCGAAGCTGGACAGTGTGGATTATTCCGAGAAGCTGACCGAAATCATTCGCGAGAATGATATCAAAAGTGTCACCATTGTCCGCATGGAGGTTCCCTGCTGCGGTGGTCTGGAATTTGCGGCAAAAACGGCATTACAGCAGAGTGGAAAATTTATTCCATGGCAGGTTGTGACCATCTCCACAGATGGCAGAATTCTGGATTAAAAAAGAAGAATAAAGAGGATAAAAAAAGAAGAGAGGCGATTGTATGAAAAACAGGATGTTTTGTTTTCAGTGTGAGCAGACGGCAGGATGTACCGGCTGTACGGGAAATGCAGGCGTTTGCGGCAAAACCGCTGATGTGGCGCAGCTGCAGGATGAACTGACAGGGGCGCTGATCGGGCTTGCGCGCGCAACGGACAATGCCCCCGATGTGAATGACGGCACATGGCGGCTGATGATTGAGGGATTATTTACCACCGTTACAAATGTAAGCTTCAACGAAAAGACATTGCGCGAGCTGATTGACCGCGTACATGCGGAAAAGGCAAGGCTTGTGCCTGACTGTTCGGACTGCGCTGCTCCGTGCGGTCGCGCTGCCGATTACGATATGGCAAGGCTCTGGAATGCGCAGGAGGATATCCGCAGCCTGAAATCCCTGATTCTGTTCGGGGTGCGCGGCATGGCGGCCTATGCGCATCATGCCCTGGTGCTGGGCTATACCGATGATGCGGTGAACGATTTCTTCGCAAAGGCGCTTTTTGCTGTCGGCGAGGATTGGGGCATGGAGGAGCTGCTGCCCATCGTGATGGAGGTCGGTGAGAAAAACCTCAAGTGCATGGCGCTTCTGGATCAGGCAAATACCGAAAGCTACGGCACGCCGGCACCTGTTACCGTTCCGCTGACTGTGGAAAAGGGGCCGTTTATTGTGATTTCCGGTCACGATCTGCATGATCTCAAGCTACTGCTGGAGCAGACCGAGGGCAGGGGTATCAATATTTATACCCATGGCGAAATGCTGCCTGCACATGGTTATCCCGAATTGAAAAAATATGCGCATCTCAAGGGCAACTTCGGCACAGCATGGCAGAATCAGCAGAAGGAATTTGCAGAGCTGCCTGCGCCGGTGCTGTTTACCACCAACTGCCTGATGCCGCCGAAGGCAAGCTATGCCGACCGCGTATTCACCACAGAGGTGGTATCCTATCCCGAAATGACGCATATCGGCGCGGATAAGGACTTCACCCCTGTGATCGAAAAGGCACTGGAGCTGGGCGGCTATGCCGAGGATAGAATGTTTACAGGCATAAATGGCGGCAATACAGTGATGACAGGCTTTGCACGCGGCACGGTGCTTGGGGTGGCGGATAAGGTCATCGAGGCAGTGAAAGCCGGCGCAATCAGACATTTCTTCCTTGTTGCAGGCTGCGATGGGGCACGTCCCGGGCGCAATTATTATACGGAGTTTGTAAAGCAGACCCCTGCGGATACGGTTGTGCTGACGCTTGCCTGTGGCAAATACCGCTTCAATGACCTTGACCTTGGCACCATTGGCGGTCTGCCCCGTCTGATGGATATCGGGCAGTGCAATGATGCTTACAGTGCGATTCAGATTGCCGTTGCGCTTGCCGATGCGTTCGGCTGCGGCGTGAATGATTTGCCGCTGTCCATGGTGCTTTCCTGGTATGAGCAGAAGGCGGTGTGCATCCTGCTGACCCTGCTGTATTTGGGCATCAAGAATATTCGCCTTGGCCCGACCCTGCCGGCATTTGTTTCGCCCAATGTGCTGCAGTACCTTGTGGAGAATTTCGGGATTGCACCAATCACGACTCCGGAGGAGGATTTGAAGCAGCTGCTGCAGTAAAATAAGATATCTCTCATGAAAAGGCAACCCAAATGGGTTGCCTTCTTTTTTATTGTAGTGCCTTTAAACGAAACAAAACCACCCTCTTACGAAAAAATATTACAAATTAGGATATTTTTTATAAATTAAGGTTGTAACAGAAATCCCTTTTTGCCATAATTCAAATTGCATAAAATAATAAATTCCGCAGAAAACAAGCATAATTCGGCAAAGTAGGCGAAAGCCTATGACGCAAAGCTACAGGGCCTTTCAACTGGCAGCCAGCTGCAAAAAAACGAGCATTGCCGGATAGGGGCGGTGCTTTTTTCTGTTTGTGAAGAAAAAAGGAATTTATTCGCATTGGGTATAAAGAAAGTACAGATAAAAGGGAGGAAAAAATATGAAGAAAAATTATTATGCGAAGGCACTTGCGCTGACCGTAGCGGCAAGCATGGTTTCTGTGCCGGCATTCGCGGCGGAGGGGACGGACGACCCTCAGGCACAGGAGGAAACGGTGGAGCAGGACGAGCAGAAAGGGGAAAAATCTGCGATATATGAAACGAAAGAACCTCAGGAAAATGTTTTTGAGGGATCTTGTGGTGCAACGGAAGAAGATACTTTGAAATGGAAACTGGAAGAAAATGGAGATGATCTTTATAAAATAGAAGGGGACAAAGAGTCGGAGTGGCTTTTCTCCACAACGGAGGTAGAAAATAGTGAGAAGGTTCAAGCATACACACTGACAATCAGCGGTGACGGTAAAATGGCTGATTATGAAAACTATTCTACTCCTTGGGGCATTGCGATTGCAAAAACATTAGACCCGACTGCGGAAAAAGGGTCTATGTATAAAATTAGCCCTCGTATCACACAAATCAAGATTACTGGTAATCCTACCTATATTGGTTCTCATGCGTTTAGAAGCACAAGCATTAAAGAAATCACGATTCCGGCAAGCGTAGAAAAGATTGGCAACTATGCACTTATTTACTGTAGAGAACTGGAAGAAATTAAGCTTGCAGGAGATAATGACAACCGTGATTTCTATGTAGAAGATGGCGTATTATATGAAAACTATACAGAGAATGGCAAAAGTGGCGTAGAGCTTCGTTTCTATCCAAGTGCCAAAACAACAGAAGAATTTGAAATTCCTGAGGGTGTAACCGCATTAGGTCCAAACTCCATGCAGACAGGGAGATTTTCTTCTGTAACGTTCCCTGATTCTCTGCGCTCTATCAATAGCTATGCACTTTGTGGCTGTGTAAATTTAACATCTGTTACTCTGCCTGATGGGGCTACCTTTGGGTCGGAAAGAGAGGTCAATGTAAACAAGGGGGCGGGTGCATTTTCTGGATGTACTTCCTTGGCAGAGGTCAAGAATTTCCCTGCTGATATTGAAGCAATCCCTATAGGGATATTCCAAGGAGATGTCGCACTTACAAGCTTTACAATTCCTGAAGGTATAAAAGAACTGAAAGACAGGTGCTTTTCGGATACAGAAATAACGGACATTACAGTTCCTGCATCTGTAACAACGCTTGGGAAGGGGGTTTTCAGTGGCAAAAATACAGAGGAAGTAACTGTTCATTTTGCAAAGGGAAGTCAGCTGCAGTCTGTCGGGAAAAATATATTTAATAGTACGCCTTATAAAGCCATCTTTGATATGTCTGATGAAGATGCGATTGATGCCTTTACAAAAGCAGGCTATACGATTGATATGTCTGGTGTAACAATACCTTCTGATAGTATTTTTCAGTATGACTTTGCGGGAGCGAAGAAATTAGCGATTAAGGGCTTTGTTGAAGGTCTTGATGATAGCAAAAAAGAGGAAATGGTTATTCCTGATAAAGTAGAAGATTGGGCTGTTACTACGATTGCCGAAAATGCTTTTAAAGAGGACTATAATAAAATTAAAGAGGTTGAAATTGGCGCAAATGTGTCTGCGATCGGCAGCTATGCATTTGTAACAGCAAAGTCTGATGGCGGTGGCTCGTCGGATGGTACATTAGAAAAAATAACATTTAAATCCGGTGTGCCTGTGACGGTTGGAGACAGAGCATTTAGTAAATACAACGATAAAAAAGAAAGAATTTTTGATGCGGGGGACAGAGAGATTACATTTGGAAACAATGTATTTTTGACAACACCCTTAAAAACAGTAAATATTCCCAACGCAAAAAAGCTTGGGCATGGTGTATTTTTTAATGTCGGTTGCAGAAAAGATTTAGAGACACTTGTAATTAAAGGCAGTGCAGAGTGTAACACTTTTGCATTTAAAAATTCAACTAACGGTAAGGAGCTAACCTATCCAGAGAAGGCGGAATACTCCTTTGCAGGCACAAAGGTTTATGCTGTAAATGCGAAGGCGACAGATGTTGCCGAAGAAATTAAAGAGCTTGCTACAAACAATATTCTTTGCCTGACAGATGGCGGCACAGTAGATATCAACGGCGAAGTAGATGCAACAACAGGTTTGCTTACACCGAAATACGAAGGCAGCGGCAAGATTTTCGGCGGTTGGTATTATGATGTTGATGGGACAGAAACAAAGCTTGAAGGAAAGGCTGTTTCCAGTACAACCTATACCGCAAAATGGGTAAGTGGCTCTCATGTTGTAAGTGACACAGAAGTTAATTTTGAGGACTTGCAGTATGGTTATACAAAAGTTCCCGGTAAGGAAATTACAATTACAAATACAACAGAAGGAGAACCGGCTACAGTAGAGTTGGTTAGCGCATCTCAGAATGTTGATGCTTCTGTAAATGGTGCAACTGTTACAATTAGCCCTAAGACAGGTTTAGATATTGGAAACTATACCGAGACTGTAAGAATTAAAACAGGTGATGGCGCAACGCATGACATCAAGGTTACATTCTCTGTTGTGAAAGCTGAACAGGCTGCCCCTGCTGCGCCCGAAGCAGAAAGCATTACACGCACAAGCATTACCTTGAAGGCAGTAGCGTCGAATGAAAATAATGCAAAGGCACAGTATAGAATCAATAATGGCGAATGGCAGGACAGTCCTGTATTTGATGGTCTTTCCGCAAGAACAACCTATACCTTTGCCGTGCGCTATGCAGAAACAGATAAATATGCGGCATCCGTGGCAAGCGAAGCGCAGTTCACAACGAGAAAGAAATCCTCTTCTTCTTCCTCTGACACTTCCGCCCCGACCTACGGCGTAAGCACAGGCAAGACGGAAAACGGCGAAATCTCCGTTACCCCCGCGAAGGCAGAAGCCGGCGAAACAGTGACCATCAAGGCAACCCCCGACAGCGGTTATCAGCTGGACAAGATGACGGTAAAGGACAAAAACAACAGCACCGTGAAGCTGAAAAAGGTGGACGATAACGAATACACATTTACCATGCCCGTCGGCAAGGTTTCCGTGGATGCGACATTCGTGCAGAAGGATGCGGCAGATGACAGCAACGCGGCTGAAGCAGGCAAGACCATTAAGCTGCAAATCGGCAGCCGTATCGTTAACGTGGATAACGAAGCAGTGATTTACGATGCTGCACCCGTCATCCGCAATGACAGAACTCTGGTGCCTATCAGAATTATCACCGAGGCTCTGGGCGGCAAGGTGGATTGGAACGGCGCGACCAAAGAGGTTACGCTCTCCATCAACGATAAGGAAATCAAGATGACTATCGGCAAGACGCTTGAAAAATATGGTGTTGCACCTGTTATCATCGACGGACGTACCTTCGTACCCGTGCGCTTCGTGGCAGATGAGCTTGGCGCAAACGTCGCTTGGGACGATGCAACCAAAACAGTGACAATCAAAACCGCTCGATAAGGCAATTCGGCGTTCATCAGAAATGGTGAACGCCATTTTTTTGTCCCGTTTGCGAAAAAGTATTTGACAACAGGGGGCGTTTTTGGTATACTAACTATTGCAGTAGGCGTTTTGTGGAGATGTACTCAAGAGGCTGAAGAGGTGCCCCTGCTAAGGGTATAGGTCATTAACGTGGCGCGAGGGTTCAAATCCCTCCATCTCCGTAGAAAAGAGACTATCGAAGGATAGTCTTTTTTATTTTGTAAAATTGAACCCATAAGGTGCGCCCAGATAAGAAACCATGAATTCTGAAATGCTGAAAGGTACGTCTACTACGTCAGTTTTCCTTGACAGCCTAAGTCAAAGGATGCCTGCGGGAAACTTCCTTGTATCCGTAGCCTTTCCGCTATTTCATTTTCTTCATGTTTTCTTATTGGGGCACACCTTTGCGCCACAATGGCGCGGGAGTAGAGGGCGACCGCTGCCGGTGGCAGGAGGAGGGAGCCCGAAACTGCGAGAAATAAGGAGTGCATGGAGAGAGCAAAGCGAAGGACAATGCACGACTATATTTCGAGGTGGGCAGTTCAAATCCCTCCATCTCCGTAATGGAAAAGGCTATCAAAAATGGTAGCCTTTTTTTGTGGCGCAATGCAAATCATATTTTAATAGGAAGCTTTTTGGCGTTTCGATTCCCCGGAACGTCTTTTTTTATACCTTGAGACTCCCTGAGACTTGGCATCTGCTATTCTCCATGACAGAAAGGAGGAGAGCAAAATGTATGTTACAGGGGACACGATTATCCGCTTTGCGACCGTTCTGGGAGCATTAGGCACGCTTGGAGCCCTGCTTTACCGCAGTTTTCGCTGGATGGAGCAGCAGAAGGCGCAGCAGGCGGAAATCGAGAACATCAAAAAGGAGCAGTGCGTTATATGCTACGGGCTTTTGGCAACACTGGACGGGCTCAAGCAGCTTGGCGCAAACGGCAATGTCAGTGATGCCTATCAGAGACTGGAAAAGCATCTGAATCAATCGGCGCATGAATGAAAGGGGGAAATGGAATGAAGGAAATTTGGAAAGAAGCTGTCGGAAATCTGCTGACGGTGAAAAGTATTGTAACATTGGTGCTGACGCTGGTATTTTCCGTTCTGGCAGTCACAAGCCGTATTGACGGCGGGCAATTTCTGAATATTTTTTCGATTGTGATTGCATTTTATTTCGGCACACAGCACAGGAAAAGCATGACGCAGGAAGTGGCACAGGAAAAGGGGGATGCGGAATGACGGGGAATGAATTGGTTGCATTTGCGAGAGGAAAGATTGGCACGCCTTATGTTTATGGCATGAAGGGCAAGGTGCTGACGCAAAAGACGTATGACCGGCTGAGAATCCTTTTTGGGCCGCTGGTCTGGGAGAGCGACGCGGCGAAAATCGGGCAGGTTTGTGTAGATTGCAGCGGTCTGATTTCGTGGGGGACAGGCATCCTCCGCAATTCGCAGGGCTATCATGACACAGCGGATGCGGTATTTCCCATCGCGACCATCGGGCAGGCACCCATTGGGGCGGCGGTCTGGCGCAAGGGGCATATCGGCATTTACATCGGCGGCGGAAAATACATCGCGGCGGACGGCAGTGCCTACGGTGTGCGAATCGGCACTGTTGCGGGCAGCGGCTTTACGCATTGGTTCCGCTTGAAGGATATTGCCTATGAAAGAAAGGAGGACGAAATGGTTACAAAGGAAACGATTTTTTATAATGATAAGGCATACACCGTCAGCCTCATCCGCAAGGACGGCGTAACATACCTGAAGACCAGAGATATTGCGGAAATTTTAGGCTTAGCGGTCGGCAGCAGGGGAAAGGCACCGGTCTTAGCAGACAAGCCTACTGCATAAATAAAACAATTTCATATCAGAATTTTATCCCTTTCGGACGAAAGGGATTTTTTGTTTAATTGAATAAAAATATAACAGTGCGATTTTTTATTTTTCCTGTGCGAAGGAAACAAAGAGCAGGAAAATTTTTCATCTGATATTGTTCAGTTTTCATTTTTGCCAATAAAAGCGTATTTTACTTTACCCAAAAAAGAGAAAATGAACTATTTTTCAGTCTATTTTCCTCTTTTTCACAGGATGCGGTTGGACATTTTTTCACATCGTTCAAAAAAATGTACGAAAAACTATACAAAAATACCTGAGTTTGTAGAAAATTTCACAGTACCCCTTGCCTTTCTCAGGAAAAGTGGTATACTGATACTGTATTCGGGTAGGGATTTTCAGGAATTCATTGTGCGATTAGATACACGCTGAACTTTTTTTCAGGATGTGGTTTGCGCGTATCGGCAGAATGAGCCGAAGATCCTCCGAGAAGAGTACGCAGTTCTTCAAATACAAAATATCTATATCAAAAGGAGAAGTGAAAAACATGAGAATTTCCGACAGAGTGCAGGCAATGCAGAACTCCCCTATTAGAAAATTTAACCCTATGGCTGACGCAGCTGAAGCAGCAGGCGTTAAGATTTATCACCTGAACATCGGTCAGCCCGATATCGAAACACCTTCCGTATTCTGGGAAGCAGTTAAAGGCTTTGACCAGAAGGTACTGGCTTACGCTGGTTCTTGGGGTCTGCCTGAGCTGCAGGACGCTATCGTTGATTACTTCAAGAGATTCGACATGAATCTGGAAAGAAACGATGTTCTGATCACAGCAGGTGGTTCCGAAGCGCTGACACTGA
>ERZ791881.1618-NODE-1618-length-13293-cov-41.092612_pt1 | contig 13293 bp, 19 predicted proteins | sample MGYA00510161_ERZ791881 | MGnify/ENA primary metagenome ERZ791881 (study PRJEB30046, sample SAMN00792073) | human gut metagenome | study: EMG produced TPA metagenomics assembly of the A metagenome-wide association study of gut microbiota in type 2...
GTGGAATACTCAAGTCCGTGGTGGACGGACATTTGTCTGTCTCTGGCGGACACACATGTACACCCCCGGCGGACACGCAAAAAGACCCCGACCGAAGTCGAGGCCAAACATTTGTTCACCTACTGAAAAAGAGGGTCAAAGACAAATTCCCCAAAATCTACGCACTCTATCTGATTAATGTCATACTTTAAATAATTCCTTTTCGCAGTATTAATCGCTTGCATAATTAAATACACTTTTTTCTCTGAAATTTTAATAGAACCCTGCACCATTGTGAACAAATTTGCTTCTCCTGCTGTATCAGTTTCTTTACCTCTCAGAATCACACTACACGGGAACGTACAATCTGTCGCATTGAAATGAATTGCGGGACTATCAATAGTACCCACTTCCAATGGAGTACCGTCCAGTTTTAACCCAGGTATATTTATCTCACTGAGTTTAAGTTCCAGACATCTCACTTTGGCAGTGCCATTAAAAATGGAATACCTAATTTTCGCACCACCTTTACCGGGAATACTTGAAGTCTTTGTAAATGTCGTACCATACTCAATACTGTTAATTGGTTTAAAATAAAGTCCGTCAAACGCTCCAATCACCATATTCAGAATATTCTTCTGCCCCTGGTCGGACGGATGCACACCGTCATTTGAAAAGGAGGATTCATACAACATTCCCTGATATGCAGGGATAACACTGAACCCTAACTGAGCCGCCGAGTACATCCAGATTCTAATTGCTTTAATCACACTGATATACGTGGTTGATGTGTGAATCCCCTGCTGATGTCCTTCCCAGGTCCAACCCATAGGACACACAACAACATTTTTGCAGTTTTCAAAATTGTTTGAAATGGCACTTTGAAAATCAATCATGCCCTGGCTGATATCACTTTCAGGAGCATTTCGGTCGTTATAGCTACCACCTACAATTACCTTTACAACATTTGTTTTGTCGTTCGTTGTCATACTGGTAGCTAACGTGTTTAACATACTGGTGAATGTCTTTGTTCCGTCCGCTTTAAAACCATAACCACCAATGGCACTCAGTTTCACTGTATATCCATTTTTTTCGAGGGCATTTTTAAGCATATATGCCCACGAATTTTCTTTATTAGAGAGGTTTTCCCCTGCACCGTAACTGTCACCCAAAATAAGAACTGTGGGTTTATTAACTCTCGCCAACGCACCCTGTAATAATGCATCTGAAATGATTTCTGAAAGCTCACCGCTAGTTTTCATTTCCTCCAGGATTTTTCGTACTTCCTTGTCAATTTCAAGCTTTGCAAAATAATCTGTCACATACTTCTTTAATTCCTCAAAGTCACCCTGTAAATTGGAGAAATCACCCTGCATTTCAACCCACTCGTTCACTAACTTCTTTATCGTCTCTAGGATCCATGTTAAATTCATTTCATGAAAATTTGTATATGGAAATTTAAACATTTTCCCACCCTCCTTAATACACTAACAGGAAAAACTCTTCTTTAAACAATTCAGTAATCTTGCTTAATGCACTCATAGATTTTTCAATCTTGAAATCCAGCACTTCAAGTTCTGACATTCCTGTGGATTTTGTTTCTTTTTCCGTTTCTGTCGTTTCATTTTTAGAATTTTTTGCGTTGTTATTTGTCTCATCATAGCTTGCTTTTCCTCCGTAAGTAATGGTTGCGTTTCCCTTATCCACAAGTGACGTAGAATTAAACCCTGCCACTTTTTCGGCTGTTGAATCTGCCCCGCTCGTCCCACTATTACTTTCTTGTTTTAAATTTTCTTTATCTTCTGTTTCAGATTTTCCCTTTCTGTCTCTTGTAATTGTCTCTGTTTTTGCGCCCTCTGTCGTGGAAATAGCAAGTTCTATATCATAGATGATTGAGAACAATCTTTCATTCACTGAAGCCCACGAATTTAAAGCCAACGCCATTTCAGTAGGTGACGGTATCAGAACTTCCAGTTCAGCACATTTCAACAACACATAGTTCTGAATATTATCCTTTCCAATATCATTCACCATATTGACAGGTAAATGGCTTATGAAATTATCTTTCAACAGATTCTCATTCCATGCTAGCAGACCCTGTAAGTAAAGTTCCCCGGGCATTATTCCCACCCCCTTCATTATGACGCAATTTAACGCTGAGGTCAAGATTGAACATTTTGTTGGTTTGCTTAACCCCCTCTTTTAGTGTTTCAAGCCACAGTTCCGCTTTTGTGAAACATTCAATATTGTTGCTGTTCACTTCATCCACTATCATACGTTCTTTCTTGTCGCTTCTTATGTTAGGGATACCAACTTCATTACAGAACATTTCTTCCCACCGTCTCAACGTGTCCTGCAATTCTGGGGCAATAAAATTCTTTTTTAAGTCATTGTTAAAAAAATCTAACGGGATATTGTCATTTCCCATTTTCAGTTTTTCATCATAGAAAACCCCTAGCTCACCCCTCATCACCTGGTCAAGAATTTTCTTCATTGATTCGGCCTGACTTTTTCCCCTCACAGCGAAAAGGAATGATAGCTTGCTATTCATGATATTCATTTCACATGTTTCAGCAGTCATAGCCATATTATCTGCATAGTAATTTACGATATCAGAAACACCGCTATAATCTGGCTGTAATCTGATAAGAGAACACTGAGTGCCAATTTTAGGTTCTAAAATTCCAGTCAATAGAGGATTGACAATTATGGCATGTGTGGGATTGTAATAGATATTATATCCTCTCAATCCACAATGCTGACATATAACACCAAACTTGTCTGTATTCACAATTGCCAGATAGCCATTTAAAAACAACGAGTACAGAAAATAATTCTTATCCCACATTTCAGGTAACTCGAATTCAAACACGGACATAACTTTTTCAAGTAAATACTTCTTGAAAAACGTGAACATTTGAGTGTTTTTTGTGTGAAGAGTTGACGGACTGTAAGATGAGTTAAACAAGTTTATCATTTCGTAACTGTATGGCATCATATCACCCCTTTATAAATACTGAACTCCAGTATTGCGCTTTTACATATCTATCAGGCTGATTCAGGTCACCGGGTCTGAGATAATTGTACATGAACGCATTTGTTAGATATTTTAAATCATAGTTTCCAGTTGCCCATTGTCTCCATGTTATTGGATAACTAGATGTCTGATACCACTGTGGTTCAATACCTCTATGTGCATCTCCCACACTTTCCTGATATTCAGCAAACAAAACAGCACACTGTTTTCCCCCATCATACCAATCATCATGCCCCCCGTACAGCACGTCTAAAACTGTGAGAAGATTCTGACCGGGTGTCCACTGTACAAGACCTCTTCCCGGGCCTGCCGGAGTAGTACCGCCACCAACTTCAATTAATCCGGGATTCATGGTACTTTCTTTTTCCATGTTCCCCAAAAGTGCCATTCTTGCTGACGGGCTCCATCCTCTTTCCTTAAAGTAGTTGTTAATATTGACTGCATTTTGCTTCATTTGTTCTAGTGTAAAATATCCGTTCTCTTTGTCTGTAACTATCACATTCCATTTTCCAGACGGTAGGGGGATTTCTCCACCGCTACCCCCAGACCCCCCAATGGAAAGACCTATTAATAATGCCGAATTGTCATTTCTAATGTTTCTATGCATAATAAACACCCCCTTCTAATAACGATTTAATTTTTGATATCTCATCTGAATACGCTCCTGTAATATTCATATCACCATGCTCCACCAGATAATACCCGGTTCCCAATGACTTGAAAGTACCACGTTTCATATATGGTCTTCCATTCTCGCTGTTGTCCTCGTCAGTGACTGCTAGGAAATATTGAAAAAATGATATCCAACCATCGGTTCCTATCGTAGAACCGTTAGTACCTTTTGACGACACTGTAGGAAGAAACTCATTTACAGCGTTTCCGATATATCCAACTCCTTTCATGAGCTGAGCGGAAGCAATACTACCGAGAGCCGCTACAGAAGATATCACACCCTCAAGAGGATTGTTTCGAGCTTCATTTATTTGTACAGGAACTCCATACATGCCAGAACTATAGCCGAGTAGCGCATTATTATTAGTAAACGAGATGTCATATATACCTGTTCTAGGGTCTATTCGAAAATCAATATTAATTGGAGAGCTAATATTTATTTTATTGGTGTCAATCTGCATTACACCGAACAGCCTAGATGCTATTTCTAATCTGTGATATGCCCCGTGGTTTAGATAATCACCTCTGGAAGCCTGAGGATGACTTGACAATGTCACACTACGTTGTAGTTTGTATGCTAAAAGTGTATTCAATTTTGTACACACTGCAGGAATTTTCCAATATCCTAACGGAAGAGTTGATACTTCTGTTCCTCCGGGTATACCAAAAGGCATCCACATACAATTAGACACGTACTGGAATGGATTCATAACAATTTTAACAATGGAATCTTTTATTCCAGATTCTTTGATATCCGCCCAATCAATGTCGCCGAATACTTTCTGACAGAACGTTGTGAAATCTGTTACTTGAAATTGATAATATTCTAATGCTCCCTCTTGACCTACTACTGTCAGTATAATGAAACCTGTTAACCAACCTGTGCTTGCACCCTCTGGCAACACGCTAATTTCTTGCGCCTTTTTTGTGTAACCGGATTTTGCGGGGTAAAAATTATCTATTACAGAACCATCAAAAGTGGCACTACTTCGTAAAATGTAAAATTCTTCTTCTATGATTTCACTTTTGAAGCTGGCTAAAACATCACACTCTAATGAGCAAATCCATAGACCCTCTTCAAACGTCCAGTCTTTTACAAAATAATATCTGTTAAACTCTTCAATATAACAGTAATTCAAATTAGTTGGATTCCCGGAAGCATCGTTATATTGTACGCTCAGCGTTGGACTTGAAATAGAAGAGGGGCTACGTAAAGCCCCTGTTCTAGTCACAACAGCAGAAGAATCTGGAGGAACCCATGTAGAATTTTTGCGTTTTCCTACATTGTAAAAATGAACTCTCATGCTGTCACCACCTTATTAATCTAATAAGAACACTACTCCATTTTCGGTGAAGTCGTTGTAGTATCTGTCATTGAAATGCCAGAAAATGTTACTGTATCCACCTCTCGCATTAAACGGTGACGGTGCAGACCATTCACCATAAGTTGTAATGCCAACCGCTTCCTCGTCGAATAACACGCCGAAAATGTTAGAAGTAGCTGTACCCTCAGTATCCGAAACAACAGTACCAGAAGCGTTCATATATGATGCTTTTACATGGATACCGTCAGGGGTGTCAATGTTCTGCCAAAATCCAACTTTCTCGTGGTCAGCCATTTTCAGATAGCTGTCGTTAAAGATAGAGGACATAACAGTAGCATCAATGTTGTTCAGTTCCTCAGAATACAGATACAGTTTCTGTTTGTTGTATGGCGTATGTCTGGAAATCTCTTTTCCCGTCACGTTAATGTGGAACTTTTGTGTTCTCTCAGACATCCAGTCGGACACTGTTTTGATGTAACCTGTCACCCACTTCATGAACGGCACAAAATTTTCAGGCTGTTTTACCGTGTCAGTTGTCAGCACAGTTCCTGCTACATCATTGTACTTTGTCACAAGATGAATTACATTGTCAGTGTCCCCTTTCACTTTACCCCCAATAAAGTTCGCAAGCGTCATTCTTGCTGTTGCTTCATGTGCCTGTTCAATTAAATCAGACGCATTTGTCATAATCATAGTAACAAATCTCTGAAATTCCTGTTCATTTTGTAAAGCAACGTTTAACTGGTCTCTAAACAGTGTAATCTGTCTCTGGTAAACGTTCTGCCCATAGAAATTTGTCTGTAGTATTTTTGGAATAGCCACCGCCTGGTCGTCCACACTCTGTCCGTCTTTTAAGTCGTATCTATCATCGTTATCCCAATCGGTATCCGCAATATTGAGTTTTCTCACGTGATTTCCGAATTTCATGCTATCCTGATATAAACCCTTAAACTTTCGTGAATATGGTCGGATAGAAAAAATGGTTCTACTGAGAACCTGAGAAATTGCGTTTAACAGTGGGTCGATTCCTAACCCTAGTGCTACTGTAGCGACAGAAGTAAAATTGCTAGTTGCAATCGCACTAATTGCTTTGTTTCCTGTTGCCTGATTTACAATTTCATTCAGAATGGCCGCACCATTAAAACTTGCCACGTTTGGCGCTCCCGCTAGTACGCTTGACCCTGTACCCATAATATCACTCCTTTACTGGTGGATTAATAATTGATGCTAACATATCGTTCGTTGTCGGTGGTTCTGGAATCTGAGAGTTACTCAGGTTACCCACCTGAATCAATCTAGTAATTTCATCCAACCGATTGTCCAGAACGCCCATACGCTGATTAAAAACGTCCTGAGTATTACCCGGAACCTGTGCTGGAACTGGGACTGGTGCTGGTGCTGGCGCTGGTGTCGGTGTCTGAATCGGAGCCGGAGCTGATACCGTACCTGCAATCTTGATGATGTCCTGTTTGCTAAATCCTGCCCCTGCGAGGGCAATAATATCTTCGATTTTCATAATGTCACTCCTTTTTTGTTAAATATTTTTTATTACAAAAACCTGCGTAAATCTTTCCGCTGTCGGAGTATTCACAAAGATACCAGTCCATAGTGATATCTGTGAACCCGTAACAAAAAATAGTACGTCCTTTTGGCATCTCTACAATGATATCTGCGTTTGTATCTGGTTTATCACGTAACATCAGAGGGGAATTCTTTGTGCTTATCTTGTATTCACCATATACGTCGCAGTCTGGTATAATGTCAATCATTCCGTACTGTTCTTTCATATCGGGGTCTAGTAGAATTTTTGCGCCTAATGGCATGGTATCACTCCTTTACGTCCAGTTTGTCTGCAAGTTTCTGAATTGCCATCGTGTTGTTGTTTAGAACCTCCGTGAGGTTGTGTATCTCTTCTTTATGGTTTTCAGTCTCCCTGTACCATAAATAAAAGGTTACTGCAAGGCACGCTACAGGTACACCTAAAGAGCTAAATAACTGACTTACTGCCTGAATCCATTCCATATTGTCACCCCCTCTTTTGAATTGAGGGGAAGTGCTGTGAGCCAACCAAGCTCATGTACACGGGTTCCGCCCGTTGGTTTTGTACCACTCCCCCTACAATGATAGATTATCACATCTTGAAATAATTGTCAAGTAAATATTTTGATTCGATATCAGAAAAACTCACTAACCCGTCAAGGTACATCCCCCAGACCCATATAAACTTGTGCCGGAAAGCTGTTAAATCTCTTGTTGACGTGGAATAGGTAATCTGGGGTGAGCCTTGTAGGTGCTGTGTAATATACAGTTTTTCCTTGCTCTTGTGTGTGTATATGGTTATTTCTCCAACTGTCACAATGGGGACGTACTCATTTATGGGTTCGGATTTAATGTCCGAATAGTCCTCAGCATAGAAATCATTCTGAATTGACATCTTGTAAAAATCACTGTCTTTACCAACCATTCTGTACACAGCCGTCTCAGATTTCGCCTGTGAAATCGGGGAGTTGGCAAGATTGATAAGAATAATACCTCTATCAGGCAGATAGCTGAATTCCTGCCCTGTTTTGTGCATATCAGTGACTTTACGGATTAAACCTAGTTTTGCGAATATGTCGCAGTTTGCGTTTTCGCTGTTTGATGCACATATGAGCTGTAAAGGCTTATCTCCCATAAGCTCTCGATTTCTGTTTATGGTTTCATATCCATTTAAGAGAGCGATTGTAGCGTTTTTTAACTGTGGTTCTGTCTTTTCCGGGATGAACTCGTCATAAAACATCAACTCAACGTCCGCTGCCCCGAAACCTCGTAAATTGGATATAGTGCCAAGTGCTGCTGAGTAGCCTAGCGGTCCCCCCAAATTTGTGTATTTTTTTGTTTTCTCATCAAACGTTGTATCATAAAAACCTGAATACATTTTATTGATAGGTGACGGGGTGATACGTCTGTTGCAGTCGGAATTGTATTGCTTAAACGGATTAAATTGTGGTGTGCGTATCATATCTATCTGAGTTTGTCGGGTGCGTAGGTAAATGAATTTTTTATTGTTTTCCACAGCGTGTTTCAAAATACCATAAGTTTTTCCCGTTCCTCTACCGCCCCATATAAAGATAAAAGGGCACCCTGTTTCCAAGATGCCCCTTATATTCACATAACCGTTACTGTCGTACAGTTCGGGTTTCTTCATTTCACATAACCTGCTACTAAGAAGTTTCTTCCACGCTGTGATTTTTTGAAAAATACAGATACTTTTCGGAAGTCCTCTCCACATTTTTCAGCCATTGTGATAATGCGCTCGAAAGCCTGAATGAATGAGGTAGATGTCGTCACATAAACGCTGTGTGTTTCCGCATCCTCGATTGACAGAGTTTTTACAACTTCACCCTTTGCGTTTTCATCTTCAACAATAGCATAGTGGTCAAACTCTACAGTTGTTCCGGCAGTGTCGGAAAGACGGATTCTGTTCTCGTCCTCGAACATTGCATACATTAACTCCATTGTGTACTCGTTTTCCTGGATGTTTGTTTTAATAATTTCCATGATGTTTTCTCCTTTTTTCTTTTTATGCTGTTTTACCCACAGCTGGGAGTTGTTTCAGATTGCGACCTGTTTGTTTCTTAATGTGTTCCTACTCTACTTTCCCGTAGTGTACAAATTCAGCCTCTGTCATAGATGCTTTTACAACTTCAGTATCCATGGAAACTTTCACAGCTTTTACTCCTGTTTCAGCTTCGTAAGATTTTTTAATCTTTGTCGCTGTTACGTTTGCACCGTAGTAGGTCTTTTCTACAGACTGGCCGTTTTCGTCTGTAATCTTTGCTGTTACTTTCTCAATGCTTCTTGTAATCATGTTTTTCAACTCCTTTTCTATTTTGTTTTGTTACAAGTATATAATAGCATATGTGGGTGTATATGTCAAGACTTTTCTTCGGTATTTTTTAGAAAATCATGCCACAAGTCAACGCTGTTAAGAACGTTCAGGTATTCGAGAGTAAGTCCCACAGTATATTCAGACGGGCGTATGACAACGTTTCTGGTAATGCACACGCTTTTATCCGGGTTGTCTGGGTCGGGGTTGTAATAACCATAATCTGTATCATTATAGACAGATTCTGTGCCACCTGCGGCCCTGAATGTGGTTCCGATTTTCAGAGCTTCCAAACCGCCCATTTTCCGCAATTCTTCCGCACCTTTTTTCTTTCCCACGCCTGCTATCGTGATTTCAAGTTTGCCGTTTTTTTCTTGAGCATATTTTTTTGCACCTAAGGTTATAAATCTGTCGGATGTACCCTCATACTCGTATACGCCTAAATAGTGTTCTACTCCTTTAGGGTCGGCGGCGTGACCGCCATTTTCTGAAGAATCGTTCTTTAACCGATTATTCAGCTCGTCAAACCCCTTTCGGATTTCGGGATATCTTTCTGTAATCAGTATTTTGCACGAATCTGTGTCGCAGTAAACAAAATCTTCGCCAGCTATGTTCACAGCAAGCTTGAGCCTTTGTCTTGCGTGAGCAGTCACCCAACAACCCCATGCGTATAGCATAAATGCCCTTTTGTTGTACTTCATTAACTTTTCCTCTGTGTCCCCGTCCTCAACCGAGAATGGTTTTTCGGTGTTGCTGTAGATGATATCCGGCTTGACAGGGTTTTGCGCGGACATCCCGTATAGTGAGTTTATCAATTCTTTTGACAGAGCGTACTCAATTTCCTTCCCCTCAACACCTTTTAAAGACGTTTTATCTGTAAATAAGCGTTTCACCAGATTTCGCAACGGTTTTGGAAGATAGCCGTACCCTGCTGTATAAAAATCTGTAAGTTCCACGCTATCCCAAACGTATTCTCCTTTTACAATTCCGAAATCAATGTCGTTTAGTGTACACGAGTATTCATCGGCTGAGAGTAGACGCCCGTTGTCCCAAACTGATTCTGTGCTTATGCAATAGCCCTTGTCTTTTGTAAGATATGGGGCACCGTAATACACATCTTTTTGCCTGATGTTTCGGAAATGGAACCGTCCCACATAAGCCTTGTGAAATTTTGTCCACCTGTCAATGTCCTCTATACCGCAATTTCCTTGTCGCACAAATTTTGTCATTGGAAATTCACAATTGAGCATAACGTCCGGGTAAGAGCTTGCCCGGTCGAATGACGCAACGTTATTGAGTATTTTCCCGACGTGATACCTGTTTGCATGAGTATCACCCCCCCTAAACTCTTCTCTAAGAAGAGTGTATAAACTTGTGTCACACATCATGCTGTGCAGTTTTTTATAATTGTACTGCTTCATAGCTTGCCTTGCTTCTCTCCTAACATAGCCAGTTGAGGTTAACGGCAGAGTGTATAGGGTGTCATTATTATCCACCAATCGTTTATGCATTGCCTGTAATAATCCAATTACATCGTTGCACCCATACTCAATTTCTTTGGGTGTTAATTCTGTCCATGGATATCTACGCTTGTCGTAATCAAAATCTTTCAGCTTCTGGTTCTCAACCCCACTATCGCTCAAGAACTTGTCAAGGCTCTTGTGTGTCTGCATGTATGAGCATCGGAACTCTAAATTTCCTTGCTGATGGTTACCTGCTCTAACTCTGAGTATTTTTCGGGGCTTGAGCGAGAACACTTCTTCCGGCTTTATTTCAACGTGCGAACGCAGAAACTGAAATTCATATGACAGATTGTGTACAAAAATCATTGTGATAAGGTGTTCATCTTCGATGTCAGTAAACAATTCTTCAAGTTCGTTCCAGTTTCTTCCGTACACACATATTATTTCGTTATCGTCAAGTAATACCGCAAATTGCCATAAATACATGATGCTCTGTTCAATTTCAGGAAGTCGTGTAGTTTCGATATCAAAAGCGCATATACAATTTCGGTATGACTGTTTTGCAAAACGTTGTTTTCCTCTCATGTGTGGGGTTCTATATACTGTGTGTATTCTGTCAACTAGTTCCCTTCTTTGCTTTTTGCCAGTCCCGATATTGATTGAGTAGTTCTTCACCGGATTTTCCACCCCTATCTATAAACAACTCTAATGCTTTTGTACTGTCGTATACATGACCGAGCGAATAATCCCGAACGGATTCCATAAACTCTCCAAACTCATTAAGTTCCCTGTATGTCTTAAATTTAACCCCCAACTCTTCAAGTTTTGCCATTTTTCGTTTGGCAATTCTCCTTTGCCCTGAGACACTGTACAAGTCAGATTTCTCAGCTTGCTCTAAAGCAGACATTGCGCCCCGTCTCTGACGGGCGGTTACTATCTGGCTCTCAGGCGGTAGCTGTTGTAACATGTACTGTATATCATTCTTCGCGCCCATGCCAAAATTGTGGTTTTGGGCTAAAACTTTAAGTTTTCGTATGACCTTAGTACGGCGCTTTGCATAATCTGTCGTCATGCCACTGCTCACTCTCCATTTCCTCTCGTTCTACATCGTGAATATGTTTCACGTGAAACATTATCGCGGAACGATTCAGTATCTGTGCTTTGCTGAGGTTGTTCTGTTTTGCTAACTTTTTCACTTCTTTAAAAGTCCTATCTGTGAGGTACACGCTTGTGTCGTACTTCGGCACGGCTCGCACTAGCTCGAATTGAAATCCAGTGCCACCGAACTCAAGAGCTGAGTATACAGCATGTTCAAGGTATTCGCTCACAGTTGTTCCGTATTCTTCTGCCCAATTGTATATTCTCATATCTAATCGTAATGATAATTTTCTCAATAGATTACAACTCCTTTCTTTTATATGGGAATATTTGCATAGCATAATACAAATCTACTGCGCTATTTATAAAAACCCCTGTGCCCACACGATACAGACCTGTCACTTTCTCAAGTAAAGCTACATTTTCTTCGGTGATTAACACGCTAGTGTTACACTTGCGAAAACGGTCTTTAATCATGGAATTTGTAATCACATCTCTAATTGAGTAATTTTCCGGGCCCACGTAGTTTAATGATTCCCTAATTAAATCGCTAATGCTCATATTTAAATCACGAGACATAACATAAACTTTTTCAGATATTTTCACAGATATTTTTCTCATTGTTTTCTATCCTCTCGTTCCCGTTTTCTTCTGAGTTTTTCTTTTCTTCTTTTCTCTCTTCCCATTTCGTCCGTTGTGCCAAGGATGTACCCTGACACAAACATCATAATTAAAGCTATGGACACGTAAACTATATCACTCGTAGTTGTTGCTATCATTTTTTTGACCTCCAAAAAATATAATATCCGGCAATATCTACAATTAATTTGACGTCACTATATTTTTTATATGCCCCGTGTGTATGCAAATCGTTATCGTCTGGGAAATACACCAATTCCTGCTCCAACAGCACTAAATCATGAGTACTTATTTTAACGCCATCTATAAAAACAACATCCCCGTAACGACCGTTTTGTATATCTTTCATGATTTTTCTCAGTTCGTGATTGAAATCGACATATATGCTGTTAATCCCTGTGTATTCAATTCTAATACTACTATTACAAAACGCAATCTCAGTTTCGCCTAAAATAACGTCACGTCCTCTAAATCTAATGTGGTCGTTGATTGTAACTAAAGCGCCGTCGTCCATAGCGGCTTTCACAAGCTCTTCCAACTCTCTTACAGGTCTGAGAGGCAATATGCCAGTTTCTTTCACAATATTTCTAGTAACAAACATCGGTTTTGTGTAATAGATAGAACCGTCTGTAAATATGTGAAAGCTGTACTCACTATTTTTGAGCATATACTCATCGTACTCCTGAGTGTGTTTTTTGATTAAATCAACTGTTCTTGTCATTTTATACCTCTTTCTCCCCGTCGTGCCGATAGGTCAGCAGTTTATTTTAGCGTTTTATGCCCAACAGATGAAATCAATTTTCACTCCCGAATAAAAGACATTCGCTATAATTCTATTTTTGCCTCCATCGTATATAAATAACTCTCCCAAATCATCATCGAAACTAAATTTAACGGAACCATAAAAGAAAAAGATACCGTTTATGAAAATACCAGGGCATTTACCCTTGTGATGTCCTCTGAAAGCCTTGTTGCATTCTCTGATTTTTTTGATAAAATCTTTTTTTACCATTTCGACACTCTCCTTTTCTTGTTGCTATCTCCTTGCTATGATTATATAATACCACATTTATACCGCATTGTCAATAGTTTTTGTAAAATTATACCGCAATTATTGTCTGCCTGTAGCGCACAGTGTGTCCGCCAGAGACATACACATGTGTCCGTGTGGGGAAGACAAATGTCCGTCCGCCACGGACTTGAGTATTCCAC
>ERZ791881.1628-NODE-1628-length-13232-cov-2.498672_pt1 | contig 13232 bp, 21 predicted proteins | sample MGYA00510161_ERZ791881 | MGnify/ENA primary metagenome ERZ791881 (study PRJEB30046, sample SAMN00792073) | human gut metagenome | study: EMG produced TPA metagenomics assembly of the A metagenome-wide association study of gut microbiota in type 2...
ATTTCAATTACCGCAGTCTTGGGAAGGGAATTGTGTCGGTGGAGTTTGTTGCCAGGATCACGGAACAAAAGAGCGGTGACTCCCGTGTGTCCGTGAGGAAGGCGGTTTATCTGGATATACCGGGGGAGGGCGAACCGTCCATTTTTAATCTGAAGCCAACGGACCGGGAAATGTACCGGGTCAAAAAGGGCGACACGCTTCAGTCCATCGCTGAGGAACGGTACTGCGACACAGCCTTGTGGCCCGAGATTTTCCGACGCAACCGAAGCTATATCCGCAACGCGGACCTGATCTATGCAGGGCAGATGATTGTGATTCCCAAGACTGAGGCGGAGATTGCCGGGGACGTGATTGTGATACCGCAAAGGCGCGAGATCCCGGACGGAGACGAGGAGCTTCTGTACAGTGATATTTGTGAAATGGCGGACCTGGGTGGCGTGTATCAGCTGTCGGATGGGACCAGGGCAAATGTGGAGTGGAAGAATATTGAAGTGGGGGAAATGTCTGCAAAGAGCGGACAACAGGTGCTATATTTATCGCCGGAGCATCGCATGACATACTGGTTTATCATTGAAAACGGATCGGAGGAGACGGTTACGGATGTAAAAACAATCGCCCCCTTTTATACCGGGCGACTCAATGAAAATGTGACCGGACCCATCGATGAGTATCTTTACCGCCGGAATACCGCGCCGGAGGATGAGACGGTTGTCTGGGATCTGCCGCCGGAACAGGGACTGCCGGACGGGGAGATCCGCATGACCAGGGTGATCAGAATTGTAGATACGGTTACGGGGGCATACTTTGAGGAGGAGACTACCGTGGATCCGTCCCGGGAGCAGAAAGGACAGACATTATGACAGAGCTGAGTGTTGAACAGATTCGCAGATTCCGGCTGGCCGTCCATCATCTGGACAGAGTCTATGCAAATGCGGATATTCCAGCGGTTGTGGGTGCCTGCGGTATGCAGAACAGTCCGCCTGGCGCCTGGGAGACCGCGCTTTTTAACCGGGTTCCCGGGTGCAGCCAGGCGGAGATGGAGCGCTTGCTGTATGAAGAAAAAGTGCTGTTGCAGGCATGGAGCATGAGAGGGGCACCGCTGGTATTTCCGGCCTCAGAGAGCAGGACGTTTTTATCTGCGTTAATTGCCGGGGAAGGGGAACCCTGGATTTACACGCAGGGGATTGCCCTGGCGCTGGATTATTTGCAGATGGATTTTGAGGCGTTATTGGAGCAAATGGTTCAGGTGATGCCGCAGTTGGACGGCCGGCTGATTCTCAGCAAAACCGCGTTGGATCAGACGATTGCTGACTGGATGCTGCCGTTTCTTCCGGAGGAAAAACGTGAACTGTGGAATCAGCCCTCCATGTATGGCAGCCCGGATAAGCAGACTGTGGGAGGGGCGGCGGTGTCCTTTTTGCTCAGGCCCTGCGCTTATCTGGGGCTTGTGGTTTTTGGAGAGCGCTATGGAATCAGCCCGACGTTTACCTCCTACAAGACCTGGATGGGCCATGAGTTGAGGGCGGATCACCATGAGGCGGCAAGTACGCTGGTACGCAAATACCTGCACTGTTATGGGCCGGCGACTCCGGATATGTTTGTAACGTGGCTGGGGTGTTCGAGGAAACAAGGACGGCGCATGTGGGAGCTGGCTGCGCAGGATATGGAACCGGTTTCCGTGCTGGGAAAGCGGGCGTTTATCCTTTCCGCCGACCGGGATCAGTTCGGTTTGCCCGGAGAGTTGTCACGGGAACTGTTGTTGCTGGGCGGACACGATCCGTTTTTGGACCAGCGCGACTGGTTCATTTTACAGCCGGATAAGTCTCTGCACAAACAAATCTGGAAGCTGGTGACCAATCCCGGCGCCATTGTATGGCGCGGTGAGATTATTGGCGTATGGACCGGTAAAAAGTCGGGGAACAGAGGCCTGGAGTTTAAAATGACGCTGTGGGCGGAGCGCGGCCGGGCTATAAGGCAGGAATTGGAACAGCTGGCTGTCGAGTACGCTGCGTTTCGGGGGAAGGAGTTGGCGGGGATTGTCGTTGAAGAACCTCGTTAAACGTTATTCATTCAGAAAAAGAAAAGAAAGCATACCAATGAGTGAAAATTCGTTGGTATGCTTAATTATGCGCTAACTATGCGTTAAACTTGTGTATAATACAGTGTTTCGCGCAAAGTTGCATATTTCCTATATTATTCCAGCCCGTCCTGTATATTACAATCGGCAACGCCAAGTGTAAGTTTATTCAAAACAGTGTTTAAAACAACCATTTCCGCTTCCATACTTGCAAATTTAGCAGCATTATCAATTTGATCCGAGAACATGCGCTTATTACGTTCGTAATCATGAGTCGTACGATCCAAGCGCCGGCTAATTGCATAACGAGCATACACAAGTTCACGAAAATCAAGATCAACCTTCATAGAATCACCGCCGTAACGTAGGCAGTACCGGGGCATGATGATTCGCGGCCGCCAGGTACCTGGTACTATGGGTAATCAAGGGAATGGGGATATTCCGGCCGCCAGGAATACCAGCCGGACGGCGGTAATCCTGGCGAAAGATAATGGGTTCTCAGCCCGCAGCAGATTCAACAAGCGCCGCAGTTTCGATATTGCCCCAGCGGTTATAGGATACCTCAATGCGATCCCCGATTGCAAAGTCGCTGGTATCTACAGCTTCCTTGCAATAGAGCTTTTCACAACGATTCCCGATGGTATTCTTATACTCAGAACCATCAATACAATACAAATTCGTACCGCGCACACGCTGACCATTCTTTTTGGAAACATAGTCCAAACGCTCAATACCGATAATTTCAAACATGCTTTATCCTCCTTTAATCAAACAAAAAGTTATATGTTATCCCCGGCCCGAGGGCCGGGAGAGTAACCAAATTAAGCAATCGGCGGGATATCCTGAGCCTTACCATCAAGATAATCAAGAAGAGCATTAATGCGCCCATAATAGAACCGGTACGCAATTATCTTTTCCTGATCGTCCGCGCTAGTAACTTCCAACAAAGCTACCGCCGTATCCATCTTCTCATGTTCCAATACCTTGCGCGTTAATCTAGCCACTATGCCACCTCCTTATTAAAACGAGACAGATTAACCTTAAAGTTAACCAAATGATCAACAGCAAGATCAATCATTAACATCTGATAATCGTAATCAATAACACCAAGATCACCACACATATAAATCTTTCCACATAAAATACGATAACGCCGTTCCAGAATTTCCAATGATGTGGACTCATCCATGATCTGAAACGCTACGCGAATAGACTTCATAGCTTCCCTGCGCAATCCTTTTTTAACTTCTTTCGACATTCTAACCATTTTTCGCTCTCCCTTCACACAATCAAACAATCACCTATTTTTTACCAGTAAGGAAAACTATAGATTTTTAGAAAGGAACATGCTATAATGTAAGCGCCAACGAACTTTATAACATGTTTTTGTATCCCCTAAACCGGGAATACTGCACCCCTTAACCGTTCATCTATTTAATTTTCCTTACATCCTTATTATACTACAATATATTGCAGTAGTCAATACTTAATTCGAAATTTTGGAGTATTTAATGAAAGAAATAATAGACAAACTATTTACCATTATGGACAACAAAAACATAACAGCCTATCAAGTCAGTAAAGCAACCGGAATAGGACAAACAACTATATCTAGTTGGAAAAATGGTTCAAAACCCGCAATAGACAAATTCATCAAAGTAATACAATATATTGGAATATCGGCAGACGAATTATTTGAATTAAAACCAAACGAATATACAGAAGAAGAGAAACAATTAATCAATCAATATAGAACTTACAATGAAAAAGACAAAGCATTATTAAAAGCTTACATGGAATTACTTAATGGAGAACAAACCCATAACACGGAAGATCAAAGATTATACAGCTAAGTGATTATATAACCTACAAAAGATAATAACAGCAAAACATTAGGAGGGCTTATAAATGGATAATAACGAATTATTAAACGCTATGCAAGCAATGTTAAAAAGTGAACTATCACCCATCAAAGAACAATTAAACAACATCGAAAAAAGATTAGAAATTCTGGAAATCAAACATGAGGTAACACAAAATAAAATCGATAACTTAACCTTTAGAGTTGCAACAATCGAACATAATCAGAACAAAGAATTTAAAAAATTAAACGACGCAAACGAAACATTGATAGCAGTTCTGGAAGCCAAAGGCGTACTGCCGAAAGTCGAATAAGCAAAAACCGAGGGGAAGAGCACCAGCTATTCCCCTTTTAATAAATCTAAAATACTATTTTCCGCAAGCTCCTTATAAACTTCCAAATCCATCGTTGTCGATGGCCCACACCAAGTATCCCAATGACCTGTTTTACTATCCAGATATTGCCGGTTAAATAGATCATACTCATAAAAACGCCATCCCGTTACATGCCGCAACGAACCGCTCCCATCATCATATTCAAACCAATACCATCCCGCAGGCAGTCTTTTAGCAGCAGTCATTTTTTCTTCTTCCATTTTCTCACCGTTCCGATCTGCACTTTTTAAACAATGATATAATATCATTTATCGCAATGTAATCCCAGCCTGATAACCATTTCAAGGTACTCGTTTCACTTTCTGTTAACTCCAAACCTTCCAAAGCAGCAATCAATCTTTTATACTGTTTTTCCTGATTCTCCATAAAACCTCCCACTAAAAAATAAATCGAACTGCACTCAACAAAATCATGTGCGCCGGATAGATTGCATATTGCAACCAACGATTCATTCGCTTTCCAACATTACCATCATAACACCAGATAACGGCCATCGAGAGAGCAGCAGCTCCATAATATTCCCAGGACATCAAAATGCACAATATACCGCAAAACCAAAAACGATTAACCGGGCTACCACGGAAATAATACATTGCCACAATCAACGCGATACCATACAAGCCATATTCGGCACCACATGACGCACCACAAGCAACGAGAAGCCCCACAAACGCTATTATACCATAACTTGATTGCCTATCAACTAAATAAAGGCATATAAGGCCGATAAACAATTTATACATCACATTCAAACGGCCAGTATTAAGGAATAAGCTATAAGGTACTTGCGATACCACAGCACATACAAACAAACGCAGCATGTAGCGGTGTAAATCCTTAGTATGAATATAGCCCTCGACAAGCAAGAAGCAGAAGAGCGGGAAAGCAATCCGGCCAATCATCCGCAGCGGATAATAGCATACCGTACCGGCCAGAAGCAACCCTAGATGATCCAACAACATAGTCATTATAGCGATCATACGAATATCGTAACTGCTAAACAATCCAAACATTTAGCGTATTCACCACCTTTTCAAATACATCCTGGGGAATCTCAACTTGTTTCGATAGCAAAATCGCTTTAAATTTCTTTTTCGCGGGTCTGGTCATTTGACGGAAATAAAAATCAAGATCAGAAGATGGAGTTTTGCGCAAAAGCTGAACAAGAACTTTATCACTATCCAACTGAATCATATCCCGCAAATATATCTGCGGAAACTTACAGGCCATTTCATCGTAGTTTAAACTATCCAACGTGATTTCTACCCTCGTAAGCGGATAATTCAAACCGGATTCTAATTGCTTATTATATACCTTTACACGCCCTACAGTATCAACATTTCCAAGGTATTCTGTAAAATCCATTTCCGATTTATAGAACTGGGAATACTTACGACTATCTTTAAGCAACTGAACATCAGACCGCAACATGGGAACATCCATAGCAAAATCATAACGTTTTAAGTATGTATGCAGCAGATACTTTTGCAGCAGCTTCCACACGTCCAAAAACACGCTCTTTACCCGTTCGCAAAAGGACACATAAGACATATCGTCCAGTGAAAAAGGATTATGTAACGATCTTACGAACCCTTCACCGTAATGCACATCACCCAAGATTTTATTAGGATTGAAATCCAACATACCCTTTACACTATCGCCAGAAGAGGAACCATTAAAGCCAACACCCAATGAAAACGAATGTCCTTTAGTCCCAAATACAAACAAATGACGATAACTAAAATCCTTATACGATTCATAGTAGGTATATCCGATGATCCCGGATAACTCATCCAAAAACTTATTAACAGCTTTTGGGGAGAGAAAAGAAAGAGATAATCGAATTGAATCTATTGTGTACACATTTCCAAACTCAAAAACCGGCTGGTAATACATCAACATGAGAACACCTCCAAGAAGGTTTAGAACCTAACCAAGTGTAAAAAATTTTACGGTGTTTGCCCCTTATTAGACAGGGGGCAAACAATCATGATCATCATCGGCCGACACCTCCAAGAGCCCGGGCATAGCCACGGGCTCTTTGCGGCGCCAGCAGCAGCGGGAGAGTAGCAGAGCAAATTTTTGCTTATATGTACACAATTCAATAGGCGTATAGTCAAATTGATGAGGTTTAAGCGCGGGCGCTATATATGTATCAAAATACTTTGCATAACGCGGTATATACGTGATCTTACATGATCCCAACCAAAAGAGCAGGAGCGGTTGAAAACGCATATCATCAACCAACTTTGATTCACCAACCGTATTTTTATCAGCATGTGAAATAGTAATTTGTTTAACAATTCCACGAGCAATCGAAACACAATTAAAAAGATTCGTAACAAGATACATACGATCTGTTAAATCCCTTAACTTTTTATCTATATCAAAACTCTGCGAAAACAAATATACAGTGTGTTTATAATGTCTCTGTAATTTGAAGTAATCCCGAACTTCATTACTAAAATTCTTAAAATTCCGATTATCCCAAACCATTCCAACCTCATCAACCATAATCACTGATTCAGGCGGAAAAGCAGCAATACCAATTATATCGGTATCAAAATAATATGTACCAGGAATGCCGGGAACATTACAGTAAACAGGCCGTTTCTTACGATTATATTTAATCGATAATTTGACCATCAACGTAGTTTTGCCGGAACCCTTTTTACCGAACACCATAATGAGTTTATAAGGATTCCTATACTTGATCATATGATAAACAATAAAAATGGACAAACTTAAAAAAGCTATGAACCAAAATAGCATAAAATCCCCCTTATGATCTGTACAACAGACAACACAACAAGCGCAGCCAGCAACACAAAAAACATATCATGATCAATTACGGTTAAAGGATAAATAAAAAAATCCCAAAATAAAGATAACTGTGCCATAATACCTCCAGATTGATTAAGCGGGGAAAAATCCCCGCCTAACAATTAGAAACTACCATAGATACGCGCCAACACACCGACAACTGCGCCGACAAAAAACACGGCCAGAGAAAGCAGGATAATGGGTTTATCCAACATCCAGGAAAGAAGGTTACCTCCTTCTTTCAAAAACCAAGCGAAAACCTCAGAAAACGTAGTCAGAGTATCGCTGAGCGTACCAGCGCCGCTAGATTCACTAGCATAAGCCGTAATCGGCATAGCAACAGCCACCAAACCAGTCGCAACAGGGACAGCGCGATATTTTGCAATCGCATTTTTCAGTTTCAACATAAAACAATCCTCCTTAAAATATTTTTTTAAATAATCTTATTAACTTGCACAACAATGGCAAGAAAATAACACCCACACCAAGTATCTTTCCATCACCTAGCAGAAAATCAATATACTGACGCATACATGGCAATAGACCATCATTAAAAACCTGAGAAAACACGTCAAAAGGCATATATTCACCACCTTAATATCAGCAGCTTTAATATTTCCGCAAAGAAAGATATAAGAAATAATAAAAACACTGCGGCAACAACAATCAACAATGGTTCAAATTGCATGGGAACTACAATTCCTAATATTTCTTGTAATTGCGTAACCATAATATTAAAACACCTCCTAACGTAGTGAACAGGATAATATATTGCAATGTCTGAGACACATAAAATGGATGGTAATACTTATTTACGATAATCTCACCATATGATGTATCATAGGTTAACCGACCACCAGACCAATAATAGTTACGCATATAGTTAGGGGAACCATAGTTCTCTAAAGTTGAAAAGTTATTTCCCAAGCAAGGCGTTAAATAGAAGAGCTGACCGCGCGTTTCATAAGGATTAAAATTGTCACTCACAGCACGGCCTTGTATATTGGAAGCTGACATATTCCAAAGCCGATTTTTAGAATCAATAAATAGACTATCTATATATTCAGGCGGAAATAATAAAACATAATCAGTACCATTAAAAGAAACATCGAACCGCAGCACATTAACAAAATTTTCCGTATTGCCAAGCGCATACGGTAAGGCAACATCATCAAAACCAGTTGTTTCGCCTTCATAACCATCAATATCAAACGACGATATTTCCAAGGAATCATCCGGAAGAGCCTGCGACGCTGTAGCAACACCAGGACCAGACATACTGTCACTAATACTGATAACCTCAACCAAAATACGTTGCAATAATTCATCACGGTTCATTCCCTCCACATCATCCAAATAGAAATCAGGGCGATCAGAGAGGGCAGAAGAGGGGGACGCAATTTCAGCGTCTGAAGGAGTAGCCGCCGCATATGCATTACAATATATCAACAACGAAAAAATAAAACATATAGCAAGCGAAAATGCATATTTCATATTAATCACCAAAATTAACAATCACAACACGGATTACCAGCGACAAAATCAAAATAGCAACAAGCACATTTTCAAGCGTGAATCCACCCAAATCAGTATATCGAAAGATAGAAATAATACCTGAAAACACATCAATTATAAAATCAAGAAACGATGATAGCAAGAAATCAACTCCCTTTATTTAATATCTGGAAAAGAATAGCAAGTGCCAAAAAACCAAGGGCAGCAGCAACCAAAAACGGCGGAAGATTCTGCACAACCTCAAATAAAAATACCTGAGCTTTAAAAACGAGCTGGACAAGCCCTAATAACATCTGAAAAAGACCAACTACAAAATTAACTATAGTAGTAACAAAATTCGCGATAGACTCAAAAAATTTGAACATCTAATCACCGCCTTTGAACCGATAAATACCAACCACAATAGAAGCGATCGACACAATCAAAGTTAAATTAATTACATCCTTGAAACCGCCGCTATTATCATATAATCGTTGCATAAACGTACTACAAAGCAAAATAGGCTGCATGTAATTATCCAAGGATTGATTAAAATTTATATCATCAAGCGCATGATTCACTTTATCCATCACTTGTTTTTCGGCGTTATCATATTCCGTCAGACTATTATTAAGCTTGTCATTTTCAGCGTTTAAAGCAGAATTATCATAACCATTTGTTATCTTTTCTGTATTCTCATTATTGTTATTTATAATAGTCGTTGTATTGGATTCCTCAGCAGCGATAATATCCTCTGTATTTTGCCGGTCAGCCTCCACCTGCTCCTCAATCGCACCCGTTATCAAGCCCGTGTTTTTGTCATCGTTGGCAAGCTGCGGAACGTGCATAAGATTGAACATCTGGTTCCAGAGAGCTTCCAGCTGATTTGATATTGTCTGCGCGATCTCTTCCAGCGTATCGGCCATCTTGGAAGTATTAAGAGCGGTATCTGAAACAGCATTATCTGATGTATATGCACCACCAGCACCAGTATAAGATGGAGATTCCGTAGTTTTTTCAAAATAGACTGAGACATATCCACCATAAGGCAAATTAGCAGTAGTACCAGATTTAGGATATACACCAATATCCAACTGCTGTGCACCCCCTAAATCAATAACCTCAGATACATTCCAATCACCCGAAACCTGAGACACATCAATCAAATATGATGAAGATTGTGTCGCAGCATTCGTATTTTCCTTTTGACTCCAAAAATAACCACCATTATATTCAACGCCTGTATTACTTGAAAAACGAACTTTTATACGATACCTCCCAAAAGATGGTAATCCAGACTTAGAAATAGATATAAAAAACTGATTCACAGAAGCACAATCCGATGGTAACGCCAAACTAGCATAATATTGAGAATTAAAAGGAACTTGCACATATTTTACAACACCTGACATATTAGAATAACCAACGCCCAAAGAAAGAAAAGAAGCTGGAACCGTCGATTCAAAACCATCCAATTCACCAGCATTCATAAGAACAGGACGTTCAATAGAATCAAAATCATCCAATTCAACAAAATCATCCATGGGCCATGCATTACTTGAAGTAGCCATTAACGCATTAGAAGAAGTAGCCGAAAACGCAAAAGAAAGCATGGACGAGAAACAGGAAATAGCAGCAACCACTAAAATCATGCATAATAATTTCCTTGTTTTCATCATCCATACCTCCCAAAATATTAATCAATATTTGGAAAATATAGTAAAATATTTAGTAAACTATGCGTTAAACTTGTGTTTCGCGCATAGTTTCAACAATCCCCATTTATTACCAAATCCCCCACAAAACCTCATCCCCGCTTTCATCCGGGTCGTCCGGCGCATAGGTGTAGACCCATTTGGACTGTAAATCCCCCTCATCTTCATTATAAAAGGCTACGGCGGCGGAGGTGATCCCCGTTCCCGAATAGTCCGGGGCGGACGGAGTGCCGAAGGCCCATTTATCCTTCATCACGCCGTTGGCGTCAAAGGTGTAATACCGGCCATTGATCTGCTTCTTTGTTTCCCGGTAAGCCTTACCATTACTTGTCCGCAGATAGAACCATTCCTGGGAATCATAGTCCCCATCCCCCTCATCGTTCATCTCCTCATCCGGCTCAAGATACTGCCAGCCGGTATGGGCAAATCCTTCATTTTCCGTGCCCAGATAATACCAATCTGAATTATCCCCGTAGGTCTGCCAGCCGGAAAGCATATGGCCGTCCTCGTCAAAGAGATAGACCTTTCCATCGATGGTCTTTTTGGTATCCGCACAGGCCTTGCCCGATGGCCCGAAATAATACCAGACAATGGTTACAGGCTCATCGCACAACGCTTCGCTGCCGGGGTTGTTGGGAAATGAGACCCATTGGTTTGTGACCATTTTTCCGTCCTCATCCACATAGTAAATGTCGTCATTGTACTCTACCAGAGCGCTGACGGCCATTTTTCCCTCATTGTCCAGATAATAATGATGCTGGCCTGTTTTCTTCCACACATCTCTTAAATAATTGCCGTCCTTGTCAAGATACACCCAGTCTCCGCTCTTCTGCTGCCATCCTGCGGCTGCGAGGGAAACCGAAGCTGTGCCGGCGGAGAACAGAACCGTTGCAGATATCAGCGTAATGACCATTTTTTTTCTATACATTCACAGTACCTCCCATATTGATTAAGCCTCTCCCTGCGAAGAAAAGGCAGGTTGCAATGGATAACGGTTGTAAGTCAGCTTATACCCATTGCGGCCCAGATTATCCCGGTCGAATTTTTCCCGGATTCGCTCCGCTATGGAGTCTGTCTGCAAATCCGTTGCGTCGCAGACCATGATCAGGAACTGGCAGCTGCTGTATCGGGTGAATACATCCCCGGAACGCAGGGAATATTGGATCATTTCATGGAGGGAATCCATCAACGGCCCGATTTCCTGAAGCACTGGGAAATCACCGCCTTCGTCCATCAGTGTGATCAGTATGGTATAGACGCTGGATTTTGCCCTTCTCAGACGGCGCTCTACAAAACGGTAAATATTTACAAAGTTATCAAAATCCTGGCAGTAAGCGCCATTCGCCTGACCGGGCTCGGACAGCTCACGGCTAATCCGTTTTATATCGATTTCCAGACTCCGGTCAACAGGAGAACGGTCCGGTCCGGTTTCTCCGCTCCTCTTCCGCTTTCTCCGGGCCGCCTTCTCCTTCAACAGGCACTGGTCCGCACGGTCAAACAGGCGGCTGTAACTGTCCCCCTTTTGATAACAGCTTCCGCAAACCGTGAGGGACAGACTGCTTTCCATAAACTGGGAACGCGGCAGATCCCGGAAATGCTGTTCGATCTGACGGCAGCGGGATTCCACAAAATCGGGCCCTTGCCGGATCGGCATAAAAATGACAAACTCATCTCCGCCGATGCGCCCAATGACATCATTGCACAGCGTCATGTCTGTCAGCGCATGGGCTATTTCCTGAAGGACACCGTCGCCCGCCAGATGGCCGTAACGGTCATTGATTGCTTTAAAATGATCTACGTCGATCACAAACAGTACGCCGCACTGCCGTTTTGACAGCAACTCATTCACTTTTTTCTCCACGGCCATCCGGTTATACAGACCGGTCAGCCAGTCCGTTTCAGCCAGATGGCTCAGGCGTTTGTTTTCCTCTAACAGTGATAAAAACGCATCATTCATAGCTTACCTTCTCTCCTGCATCGGATTTGCGGGTGCCGGATATGAGACATCCGAAATCGACCTTGCGGCAAATGTCACAGTAAAAACAGTTCCCTTCCCCGGCGTGCTCTCCACCTCCACGGTTCCGCCCATCGCTTCCACGGTGGTCTTGACAATATACAGTCCCAATCCGCTGGAACCGTCCCTTTCTCCCCGCTCATGGGATACCTTGTAGAACCGCTCAAAAATATGGGGAATATGGCGTGCTTCGATTCCCTCCCCGGTATCGGCCACCTGCAATCGCGCCAGATCGCCTTTCTTGTGGATGCTCAACGCGATGCTGCCGCCCTTTGGCGTGTGGCGCAGGGCGTTATAAACCAAGTTATCCAGCACACTCCATATTCGAATACTGTCAATGTGAAGCTCCGTTCCCCTGTCGGCCTCCAGTCGGAAATCAAGTCCCTTATCCTGGATAAGATCGGCGTATTTGCGGGCGATCTCTCCCATAAGACGGTCAACAGAAAACCATTCAATCCGATAGGTTACAGTACCTCCCTCCATGCGGGTAACTTCAAAGAGGTTTTGGATCAGGCGCTGCAGATCCAGATTTTTGTGATAAGCGATTCCCAGATACTCCGTGCGTTCCCGTTCGCTTGAGGCGATGGTCTCATCCCCCAGAAGTTCCAGATAGTTGTTGAGCACCGTCAAAGGCGTTTTCAAATCATGGGAGATGTTGCTGATCATTTCCCGAAGGGCGGTCTGGGAAGCCTCCAGTTGTTCATTGGTGCGGTTGAGCTGGGCCGTGCGCTGCTCCACCAGGGCCTCCAGATTTGCGTTGACCCGCTCCACCTCCTCATGGGCCTGAGCATAACTGCGCGAGAGCATAACGCATTGACTGAGGAGCAGAAACATATTCGGCACGATGCCGGGG
>ERZ791881.1653-NODE-1653-length-13023-cov-3.520898_pt1 | contig 13023 bp, 9 predicted proteins | sample MGYA00510161_ERZ791881 | MGnify/ENA primary metagenome ERZ791881 (study PRJEB30046, sample SAMN00792073) | human gut metagenome | study: EMG produced TPA metagenomics assembly of the A metagenome-wide association study of gut microbiota in type 2...
CAACAATGCGTTCGGTCAGGGCAACAGTGCGTCGGAGGGTGGATTCTCTCCGCTATACCATATCCCTGCCCACAGCCATATGCTTTCGGTCGGGACGTCGACTTTCGACGCCACTTATCTCAAAGCGACTACCAACAACATCGACGAGGCTACAGCAACCGACGACATTGTTTCGTTTCCTGTGTCATACTCGGCTTCGTCCCGCTATATGCTTACCGACCACTGGGGCATAAATGCCGGAATTTCATACGCCTACGCAACAAGCGAACGGCGGTCGGGTTCGGAATCCGACTATTACTCGTCAAAAATCCGTATGCACTACATCGGCATTCCTGTGACTGTAAGCTACACGTTTCTGTCATCGCGCTACGTGTCGCTCTACGCTCTTGCCGGAGGGCAGGTGGAAAAATGCGTGAAAACGACGCGCAAGGATTTCGTTGTCGCGTCGGGTCAGGAGCAGAAGCAAGCCACCCGACACAATACGCTCGACACGCGTCCTTGGCAGGGGTCGGTAAACGCCGGTGTCGGCGCGCAGCTGAACATCACCGACCGTTACGGAATTTTCGCTGAGCCGCAATTGGTCTATGACCTGTCTGACGACAGTGCATCGCCGGTGCATCGCCGCAACGACTTCAGCTTCCAGCTTGCCGTCGGTCTGCGCCTCAGTTATTGATTCTGGCTATTGGGCAGCAGTTCCTGCGTCACGCACCTCCCAGTCGGTAATATTGTGCCGCTCCACATCGAAGTTGATGCCCACATTCACAACGGGCAGTCCTGAAAGCATAAACCGCTGTGGATATTCCTTCAAATCTATCTGCTGCATCGCGGTGGCGGCATCGCGGTTGAGTTTCAGCTCGAACAAATAGATATGCGTTGCCGTGCGCAGTACCATATCGACACGGCCGTGCGGTGTGCGCACCTCAACATCGACGTAATTGTCAAGGATGGAGAAAATCACATACATCATCTGCTGGTAATGCCCTTCTGAGTCTGCGTTGCTGCAATAAGGCACCGTAGCAAGGTATGCCTGAAGCATCTTGAGCGCGCCGTCCATATCTCCGCGACGAATCAACGCCGACATCTTGGCTATTGTGGTTGTTCCCTTGACTGTGTTCATCCCGATGTAATTGGGCAGCAGGCTGCGGTAAAGCCCTACGCGGATTTCTTTGTTCGGGATATCGAGCCTGTACAGATCGGTCTCGGGGTCGTAGCCCTTGATTGTGATGTAGCCGCTCTGATAGAGCAACGGCGTTATCGTGGTCATTCGCTCCGTCGGAGCGTCAAACTCTGACTTGTCGGCATCGCCGCCTCCTATCTCCGACGGCATGACATGGTATTTGTTGAGCATCTCTATCAGATAGGTCGGTGTGCCCGTGGAGAACCAATAATAGTCAAGACAACCTGACGCCATCGCGTTGAGAAGGCTGAACGGATTGTACACGTCGGGCGACTGGGCTGCAAAATGATAACCATCATAATATTCTCGCAGTCTCGTCAACGTGTCCTCCCTGGTCATACCGAGCCGCGCAGCCAACGCGTCGACATCGGCCGACATCTGACTTTCAAGTTCTTCATTCGTTATGCCACAGATACCGGCATAATCATTACGCATACTCACGTTGACCATGTTGTTCAACTCGCTGAAAATGCTCATCTGCGAAAACTTGGTTATCCCTGTAAGAAACACAAAACGAAGATAGGGTTCGCAATCCTTCAACGGGCTGTAGAAATTGCGCATCACGTTGCGCAACAACGGCAGTTTCTCATCCTCATGCACCACGTCGAGCAACGGCGCATCATACTCATCGACCAGGACAACGACCTGACGCTCCGTCTTGTTGAATGCTGTCATTATGAGTGCAGACAGTCTGTCATTTGCGTCTGCTGCGGGAGTGTCAATCCCCCACTCTTCCTCATACTCTGCCAATCGGCGGTCAAGATAGCGTTCCAGCTGGTCCTTATCCATGTGTTTTCCTCCAGCCATACTGAAATGCAGCACTGGATATTCAGTCCATTCCGTTTCAAGCCGTTCAATGGCAAGACCCTTGAACAAATCTCTACGTCCCTCGAAATAGCTGCGGAATGTTGACGTGAGCAACGACTTGCCAAACCGTCGCGGACGGCTCAGGAAAAAATATTTGCCATCGGTATGCGTCATGTGGTAGACATATTCAGTCTTGTCTACATACAGCATATCTTCCTTGCGTATACGCTCAAACGTCTGTATGCCGATAGGGTATAGTTTTCGTGACATAATCTTTTCCTTTTATGAATTTGACGTAAAGGTAAATAGAAAAGTCCAATCCTCCAAACAATACCTGGAAGGACCGGACTTTTCATAGCCCGCTATTATAGAAGAAAGATAAGAATAAATAGAACCGATTGCATAAAACGCAATAATAAAATGCCTTACGAAGTTTTGCATTTTAGCGGCAAACAAAAAACGCGCGCCCGCAGGATTGCTCCTGCGGGCGCGGTTGTGTTATGGCTTGCTGACGGATTAGAACAATGCCTTGCCTGTCATATCGGATGGCTGCGGCATTCCCATAATCTTGAGGATTGACGGTGCTACATCGGCGAGGATGCCGTTTTCAACCTTCGCGTCCTTGTTCTCTGTAACGTAGACAAATGGCACTGGGTTGAGCGAGTGTGCCGTGTTTGGCGTGCCGTCTTCGTTGATGGCGTGGTCGGCGTTGCCGTGGTCGGCGATGATAACCACCTCATAACCGTGGGCCTTGGCTGCCTCGACTGTATCTTTCACGCAATTGTCGATAGCGACAACGGCTTTCTCGATAGCCTCATAGATACCTGTGTGGCCAACCATGTCGCCGTTGGCGTAGTTGACTACGATGAAGTCATATTTCTCTGTGCCGATGGCGTCTACCAGCTTGTCCTTGACCTCGTATGCGCTCATCTCTGGCTTGAGGTCGTAGGTGGCTACCTTTGGCGATGGCACAAGGATGCGGTCCTCGCCCTCATACGGTGTCTCGCGACCGCCGTTGAAGAAGAATGTCACGTGGGCATACTTCTCTGTCTCGGCTATATGAAGCTGGTGCTTGCCGTTGTTTGCAAGATACTCGCCAAGGGTGTCCTTTACATTCTCTTTGTCGAAGAGGATATGAACTCCTGTAAACGATGAGTCGTAAGGTGTCATGCAGTAATACTGCAACCCTGGGATTGTGTGCATGCCTTCCTCCGGCATGTCTTTCTGTGTCAACGCGATGGTGAGCTCCTTTGCGCGGTCGTTGCGGTAGTTGAAGAAAATAACTGCGTCGCCTTCTTTGATTGTGCCGTCAACTTTGGCGTTGACAATAGGTTTGATAAATTCGTCTGTAACGTCCTCATCATACGACTCCTGCATTGCCTGAACCATATCTGTCGCCTGTTTGCCCTTGCCGTCTACAAGCAGGTCGTAGGCTTCCTTGACGCGGTTCCATCGTTTGTCGCGGTCCATTGCATAGAAACGGCCTACGATTGAGGCTATCTCGCCTGCCGACTGGCTGCAGTGCTGCTGCACCTGCTCGATGAAGCCCTTGCCGCTCTTCGGGTCGGTGTCGCGGCCGTCCATGAAGCAGTGGAGATAAACTTTTGTCAAGCCATACTCTTTGGCGATGTCGCAAAGTGCATAAAGATGCTCAAGCGAGCTGTGCACGCCACCGTTTGATGTAAGTCCCATGAAGTGGATGGCTTTGCCGCTCTCCTTGGCGTATGTGAATGCCGAAACAATCTCTTTGTTATTGAGGATTGACTTGTCGGCTATCGACTTGTTGATTTTAACGAGGTCTTGATAAACCACACGGCCGGCTCCGATGTTAAGGTGGCCAACCTCTGAGTTGCCCATCTGTCCGTCGGGCAATCCTACGTTCTCACCGCTTGCCTGAAGCTGCGAGTGCGGATATGTTTTCAGCAAATAGTCCCAATAAGACGTTGGGGTGCAATAGATTACGTCATCTTTCTTGTGATCGCCGATTCCCCATCCATCGAGAATCATCAGCAATGCTTTCTTACCCATAATGTTATCGTATTTTTTTAATTCGTATTTCCTTGTTTTGCGCTTGCAAAGTTACAACCTTTAGCGTTCATCTGCAAGCACTTTGCTGAAAACAAAAATCTTGCCATCTGCACTTATTTTTTTTAGTTTTGTTGTTTTTTCAATTATTTTGCTTATCTTTACATCCATAACCTATAATTTTTGACTAAATGAAACGGACTACGACTATTCTTATCGCTATTTGCGTATCGGCATTATTCGCCAATGGAAAACAGATTTCCCAGAATGCAGCCCTTTCAGCTGCGCGCAAATACTCCAGAACTGGACAAGTCGCGCCCGCAAAAAATCTGCGAAGCGACAAGACAAACAACGCTCCATACTATGCTTTCAATCTCGAGCAGGGCTATGTCATCGTCAGCGGCGACGACGAGATGACAGAACTTGTGGGATATGCCGAAAACGGCTTTTTCGACGCTGAGAATGTTCCGCCTCAAATGCAGCTGTGGCTCGACGGATATGCTGAATATGTGGCTGCAGTGCAGAGCGGAAAGGCTAAAGCCAGAAAAATTCTGCTCTCCGACTCGCCGTCGGTTGTGGTGGAGCCTTTGGTCACCACCAAATGGAACCAGGATGCGCCATTCAACAACTTCGCTCCGGAATACACTGACGACAACAACAACACGCAGCGATGCGCAACGGGATGCGCAGCTACAGCGATGGCGCAGATAATGAAATTCCACAACTGGCCGGAACAGGGTGTCGGACATTACTCTTATGAGCATCAGTCATTCGGCACAATATCATCCAACTTCTCGGAGCACGTCTACGACTGGACGAATATGATTGACAGATACAACAACGGGGAATACTCCAACGTGCAGGCTGATGCCGTTGCGTTGCTGATGAAGGACTGCGGCGTGTCGTTGAACATGAACTATGGTCCAGTGAGCGGTGCTTCAATCTATAGCTACTACCCGGCTTTTAAAAACTACTTCCGCTACTCGTCGCGCACGGTAAACCGCAGTGGGTGCGAGACTGCGGAATTCACAAAAATAATCACCGACGAGCTGCAGGAGGGACGCCCGATTATCTATTGCGGCACCGGCGAGGATGGCGGACACGCTTTCGTGGTCGACGGATACGACACCAACTATTTTCTCCACGTAAACTGGGGATGGGGTGGATACAGCGACGGCTATTTCGACATGAACTATATGGACCCGGCGGGTCTCGGAATCGGTGGCGGAAGCGGCGCTTTCAAATGGAACCAGGGCATCGTGCTCGCCCGTCCGCTGAAAGACGGCGTGGAACCGTATGAATTTATACAACAGCTCTGCTTCGTGCCCTTCAACGATGTTCAAGGCGGCATATTCTGCGAGCAGGAAATGCCTGCCAACAAGGGCGACGATGTGACTATCTTGCTGCGCAATACGGCAAACCTGAGCGGGGAGTCGTTCTTCGGTAGCCTTAATGTGGGTGTGTTCGACGATTCGGGCGCATTGGTGACTATGGGAAATGAGGAGCGCATAGAGAACAACAACGGTGAACTGTTGGAATTTCAAAGCGGAAGCCTATATTCCGTCGACCTTCCAATGACTCTCAACACCGCGGGAATAGCCGACGGAAACTACATCGTACGAGCTATGTCGAAAGCTAATGGAGACGTATGGCGGAAATTCGCCTCTACTGACTGTCTGAACATGACGGTTGCCGACGGCAAGGTCTATTTGTCTGCTCCGACACCAAATATATCAATGGTCGGAATCGGATCTTATGACACTGCCACCTACAAAGGTTTCTCGTTCAACGCCGACGTCACTGTCCACAACAGCTCGTCAATACCGGTCGACGGCAGCATCATGTTTACCGTGACTGATTCTGAAACGGGCGATGCTCTCAGCGGCTCCTTGCGGGCAATTGTCTACGACAACTGCGACTTCAAGGCAAGAATATCGTTCCCGACAACATACGACTTCTTCGTCATTGGCAAAACTTACAACATCTCATTCACCGGATTCCAGACAACCGACGGCAAGACTCTGCCGATAAACAATGCCATTCCTTTGAGTTTCTCTATTGTCGAGAACGCAGAAGTGCAGAACAGTTTGACGTTCTTCAACATTGACGGCAGTCCTTTTAGCATGACTGTCTCTAATGAGAATTTCAGCAAAACCGACGATACAATGGTGAGCATCAACTGCATTGGAAATGCCAACAAGGAAACATACATGGGATACATCGGCATTGAGACCTACAACTTGCACACTGGCTCAAAATGGTATTCAGCGATTTTTAAGACCGTAGATATCCCACAAGGCGCTTACTACGCCCAACTCAATGCCCCGTTCAAGGCATTGCCAATTGCGACGGCAGCCGGCGACGGTGTGTACCGGCTCTCAACCGTCAGCCGGGAAATTCGCAAGGAATACCTGTTCCCGGACTGGCTGTATACAACCAATTCATCCCATATCGACTTCCGCGTGAACGGTTCGGATGTGACTGTGCTGCACCCGGTAGATGAAGTGGCTTTCAGCGCCGCTCCGGAATCATATCCTACCATCGGCACAAACTGCACTTTCAATCTCGATCTTGAGAACAAGAACGACAAGTCGGAGACCATCAGTGCTGGAATGTATTTCGTAGACCAAGACAACAATGGAATAGGCTTGGCTCAGGTGGACGGAATAATCCTGAAAGCCTATGAGCAACAGACTGTGCCTGTCACTGTGTTTATCGACCCAGCAAAGTTCCATGAGAGATCCCATTACGCTGCTTATCCTGTCATCCGCAAAGGTGAATCATATATTTTAGGAGAGCCATACGAATTCAACGGCGCGACATCAGGCATCAACGATGTCAACGCGGTCAATGTGAAGGTATATCCTAATCCTGTTGTCGACGTGCTCCACGTCAACGTGGAAGCCTTGAGAATTGACGTATACAACGCCGGAGGCACACTTGTTGCCGACGCTTCAAACGCCGACTCTGTCAACGTTGCGCATCTGCCGGCAGGCTACTACATCGCCGTTGTCGCAACCGCCGACGGATCTGCCCGCATCCCGTTTGTAAAGAAATAGCTCTGTAATAAAACCTGAAAATAGAAACGGCGCTGAATCGACATCATGTCGGTCAGCGCCGTAACTTTATATGGAGAATCGGCTATTTGCCTTCTTCATACCATTTTGAATACATCAGATAGTTGTGTGCTATCTTCACGTTCATCTCCTTTGCCTGTGCCGGATCGACCATCTTCTTGAACTTGGCGGGCACTCCCATCCACAGTTCGTGCGCTCCGATTTTAGTGCCTGGCGAAACAACGCTGCCGGCTGCCACGATGGCGCCCTCGCCCACCTCGACGCCGTCGAGCAGCACGCTGCCCATGCCGATAAGCGCATAGTCGCACACCTTGGCTCCGTGGATTGTCACGTTGTGACCCACCGAAACGTCGTTGCCGATTTCAATAACCGACTTCTGATAAAGAGTGTGGAGCACCGAGCCGTCCTGTATGTTGACGCGGTCGCCGATGGTGATTGTGTTCACATCGCCGCGGAGCACGGTGCTGAACCAGATGCTGCATTCGTCACCCATCGTCACGTCGCCAACAAGTGTGGCATTCTCTGCAATAAAGCAGTCCTTGCCGATTTTGGGAGTAAATCCTCTAACTGATTTTATAAGTGCCATTAGAATTATTTTTTAAGTTCTTTAGTTTTCTCTTCAAGCCAAGCCTTCTGCTCTGCATCAAGATGCGGCATGAGTCGCTCGCGCACTGTGGCGTGATAGTTGTTGACCCATGCCAGCTCATCGGCTGAAAGCATCGACAAGTCTATCAAACGGCTGTCGTAAGGGAACAGGGTCAGCACCTCAAAGTTCATAAAGTCTCCGAAATCATCCGTATGACGATAGTTGCGCGAAAGCACAAGGTTTTCGATGCGGATTCCATACTCTCCGGTTTTGTAAAGTCCCGGCTCGTCGCTGGTAATCATTCCCGGCACAAGCACCGTAGGATTCTCGTTCAAACGGAAATTCTGCGGTCCCTCATGCACGTTCAGGAAATGTCCGACGCCATGGCCTGTTCCGTGCCAGTATGTCATACATTCCTTCCACAGGAACTGACGCGCAAGCACATCAAGCTGGCTGCCGCGGGTGCCTGTTGGATAAATCATCGAGCCAAGGGCGATATGTCCCTTCAGCACGAGAGTATAGTCGTGGCGTTGTGCTTCGGTTGGTGTGCCGAGAGCAACGGTGCGCGTGATGTCGGTTGTTCCGTCGAGATACTGGCCGCCAGTGTCTACAAGCAGCATTCCTTCTGGGTGCAGCGTCGACGCCGTTTCCTTCTCGGGCTCATAATGCACGATGGCGCCATGCTCGTTGTAGCCGGCTATAAGACCGAAGCTTTCGCCGCGGTAAAGCGGGCTGGCTGCACGGAACTCCTGAACCTTCTGCGCCACGTCATATTCCGTGATGCTGCCAGAAGCCACGTTCTGCTCAATCCACATAAACAGTTTCACGAGAGCCACGCCGTCGCGCTCCATAGCCTTACGCGTGCCCTCGATCTGCACATCGTTTTTCACTGCCTTCAGCAATGCTACCGGCGACTGCGCATAGACCGTGCCGCAATTGAGCAGGCTGCGGGCAATCGTGTCGCTCGTTTTGTTTGGGTCAAGAAGCACTGTGGCGTCCTTGATTTTCTCAAGAAATTTCTCCACACTGTCGTAAGGAGCCACCTCTACACCGCATTCTTTGAGATATGACCGCACATCGGCATCGATTTTGCGCTCATCCACGAAAAACACGTTAACAGTGTCCGACAGATAGGCATAAGATATTGTCACCGGATTGAATTCAACGTCTGAGCAGCGCACATTGAGCGTCCAGGCAATCTCGTCGAGTGCCGACAGCAATGTAGCGTCGGCGCCGTGCTCCGCTGCCCTGTCAAGCACTTTCTTTATCTTGCTCTGCGTGCTTTCGCCGGCATACTGCTCCTCATGCACAAACACCTTATCGAGAGGCAATGCCTGACGGTCGGCATAAATTTCAGGGAATGGATCAAAGTCGGTGGCGAAACGGAATCCGTTCTCGCCGCAGAACGCCTCAAGACGCGATGCCTGAACCACGGAGAAAAGTAGTCCGTTGACTGCAAGCACTCCGCCTTCCTCAAGATTCTCGGCAAGCCACTCGGTCGTTGTCGGATCGTTGCCGCCGTCTTCCTTATACATTGTCACGCCGGTGCCTTCAAGCTCCTGCTCTGCCTGAAGGAAATAGCGAGAGTCAGTCCACAGTCCTGCATCGGTGAGTGTGACCACTGCCGTACCGTTTGATCCAGTAAATCCTGTAACCCAGTCGCGCAGTTTCCAATGCGCGCTTGTATACTCACTCTGATGAGGGTCGGTGCCTGGGATAATCACCGCATCGACGTGGCTCTTGCGCATTGCCTGGCGCAAAGCCTCAAGATTTTTTACAGTATCTTTCATTGTCTGTATGTTTGTCCGGTTTTATTTGCCGGGGTTCAATGTCAAGCGGTCAAGCGCCACGTAAGCGGGAGTGTTCATGCCCCACTGTCCGGAATCGCTCGAAGCCATCTGCAAGTAGATGCTTTTCAACGCGCTGCCGGCACTGAGCGGCGACAGGTCGACCATTGTCCAATCCTTTACCAATGTGTGCTTTCCGTCGCGGTAGTCGGCAAGATAGAAATCCACCGGACCCACGACAGTGCCATTGGCTGTAACGCCATAGAACGACGCCTTCATCCAGTCGCCGTCGGCAAATTTCTTTGAATACGACGAGCCGTTGAGCATCGTGTAGAATGCGTAGGTCGTATTGTTCAGATACACAGACTTGACGGTGAATGTAGAACCGTCGGTCATCGAAATTCCCAACGACGGGCTTGCTGGATTCTCTCCTTCAGCCGAATTCCAATAGCCTACAAGATACGGTGTGCCCAAGCCTGTGACACCGCCGCCCGACATTGAGGCATACTGATGGTCGAGCCATGTGTTTTCAGCAGTGTAGTCATCAACGTCTGTGACGCGCGACGCGCAGAATCCCGACCAGTATGAGCCCCACTCGCTCGCTGTGGCTGTGTGGGAGAATGTAACGCCCTGGCAATCGATGCCATGCACCTCTGTATTGAGAGCGTCGGCCCATTCGCCATCGCCGTTATATGTCAATTTTGTATTGACAAGATTGACAGTTACCGTATTGTCGGGCTCGTTGTCGGAGCACGAAGTCATAGGCAACACTGCCAACAGACCACACATCAAAATCAGATTCTTAACCGTAAGTTTCATCTTCTTAATTCTTTAAAATGTTATATGTTTTGCTTCAATATTGTCGGAAAGAAACACCGAAGCCATCGTGCTGAATTTTTCTGACGACTCTGTGGTGCGATATTCGCATCCGCCGCCTTTCGCGCAGCGCGACTCCATCTCGGGATGGCGCGAAAGATAGTCTTTAAGGCTGTCGGCAACGATGGTTCCCTGCTTCACGATGCTGACTCCTTCCGGGATATAACGCTTGATTTTCTGATACAGCAACGGATAATGCGTGCATCCAAGCACAACCGTATCTATGGCCGGCTGCTGGGCAAACAACATGTCGACATATTTCTTGACGAAATAATCGGCTCCGTCGCCGTCAGCCTCACGATACTCCACCAACGGAACCCACATAGGGCACGCCTGACCGTAGGTGTGATAGTCGGGATACATCTTGGCAATCTCCATCGGATAACTCCCGCTCTGGATTGTGCCGGCGGTGCCGAGCACTCCGATATTGCCGGTGTGGGTCAACTGTCCGAGCACCTCAACCGTAGGACGTATCACGCCGAGCACACGACGCGTAGGGTCGATTTTAGGCAAATCATTCTGTTGAATGGTGCGCAACGCCTTTGCCGACGCCGTATTGCACGCCAGAATAACCAACCGGCATCCGCTGTCGAACAAATGGCGGACAGCCTGTAGCGTGAACTGATAAACAATGTCGAACGAACGGCTGCCATAAGGTGCGCGCGCATTGTCGCCAAGATAAATATAGTCATATTGCGGCATCAGCCTGCGCATCTCCGACAATATGGTCAATCCACCATAGCCGGAGTCGAACACGCCAATCGGCCCTGCCGTCATCTTTTCTTTCTCCATAATGCAAAGATAGTGCAAGGTGAGTGAAGAGCAAAACAAATTTATTTGATTTTGCACTTCCGCTAAAGACCTTAAAGTCCTTAAAACCCCTAAATTTCTACTGCCCCTCAGCTCCCCCTTAAAAACAAGCAGGAACGCCGGTCGGCGTTCCTGCTCTATCCATTCAACTATTACATTTGTAACAACAACTAAAGATTTTTTCCAAAATTCTCATTATCATCGGTTAAGGAATCCGACAATAATGGTAACACTACTTTGGTCTCTTTTCGGTTACAAATGTATAGATTATTCCAACAAGTTGACTAAGAAAATGATATGTTTAAAAACATGTTTTGCCGTTCTCCATCATTTTCAAGTACATACAAAATAAAAAAGTTATTTATCTCCCGACAAATAACCTTCCTACCTTAAAATCTAATACCATGAAAAACTTGATGCAAATGTACTGCTAAATATGTTATAAAACATACTTTTGAGGCACAATTTACTTATATTAAAACACCTTTTAACATACACCACCCTTAAAGCTCTATTTACAAAACACATATTAACAATTCTTTTATTCTCTCTTGTGTCAATCCAGCGAAGACGGGGTATGCGGCGCCAACAAGGGGACGGCCGTGAAACAGGGACATAAAAAAAAGATTATTTATCTCCCGACAAATAATCCTTTCACCTTAAAATTTAATACCATGAAAAACTTGATGCAAATGTACTGACAAATTTTGTCCCAGCAATAGCTTTTCATCTAAAAAATATGTTGTATAACATCATTTAACAACATCAAACTGATTTTTGCCGTTTTCAAGGCTGTTTTGTTTTCATTTTGTCACGAAACATAGCATTATCGAGAACATTTAGCAAGCATTTTTTATTCTACCGGCAACAATTCGAGCAGATGAACGCGCAATTCATCCCACAACACATAGTCGGATGTCTGGCCTGGCAACAACCTTACAGGGCGCTCGTTGAGATCCACCCGCGCATAAATTCTGCCTGAGCCCGGAACAGCGTCATCTGCAGATTGCACGCCATCGGCACCGTGGCATAAGCATGCCAATTGTCTGCCACTGTGTCAAAATAGTTTGTCAGATAACTGCAACCGGGCACGCGCATAAGCGCCAGCAACGGCATCATTGTCTCCGCATGCCCGAAGCGCAATTTGGCTGCTACATGAAGTTTGCCCGAGACCACGCTGTCGGCTGTCTGCACAAGGTCGAGAAGCAGCGGCGCGGCAATCTCCGCCGGACGCGACGACAGGGTGTTGGCTGAATAAAGCAGATATTCGCGGAAGTTGTACACCGACCACAGTTGCCGGTACTCATTCAGTGTGAAATATGCCGACGGGTCGCTTTCCTGCCCCATGGCGTCCATTCCTGCCATAACATAATATTCCGCCATGGCAAGATTCTGCGCCTCGTCGTAATCGAGCGGATAGTTCTCGCCAAGCACACGGAGCAAAGGGTCAATGGTTACGTTTTTAGCCAGAAACCTGCCGTAGGTGTTAAGATACGACGAATCCTTGCGGTATGCCTTATACTCCTCGTCAAGGTCGAAATTGCGCATCAACGGGCTGAACCGCTCTCCCGACATTGCCGTGATGTCGATATGCCGCGCCATCTTCGACAACTGGTGGGTGAACGAATACATACTCATCACCGACCGTGGCGATGACGACGAGAGTGCCACAACCCGTGCGCTGTCGAGCAATTGCGGACAGGCGCGGTAAAGACGGGCGGCTATGCCGCGATGCTCTGCCTCGCCGATTGAGTCGAGCTGCCCCCATCGGCCCTCGCTCGACGCCACGACAGCGTCAACCTCGGCAAGAAGCCGGCGGCCGAGCGGAGTGATGGTATTCAGCGAGTCGGCACGATCGAGAGCGCGCTTCATCAACAG
>ERZ791881.1670-NODE-1670-length-12860-cov-2.616087_pt1 | contig 12860 bp, 13 predicted proteins | sample MGYA00510161_ERZ791881 | MGnify/ENA primary metagenome ERZ791881 (study PRJEB30046, sample SAMN00792073) | human gut metagenome | study: EMG produced TPA metagenomics assembly of the A metagenome-wide association study of gut microbiota in type 2...
CCGCCCGCTCGATGAGAGCGGCGATGTGGGAGTCGTTCAGCTTCAGGCGGATCTCCAGATCCGGGGTGCCGGACAGCTTCTTGTAGTCTGCCTGGTCAAAGGAATATTTTGTTTTAAGTTTACTTAATAAAGTTTCTAGTTCCATACCATTCTCCTTTTGTCGAAAATCAGTTAATAATATATGGCAAAATGGAAAATTTTTCAAGTGAAAAAATAGACAAAATTAAAAACTCCCCCTTCCCGCGGGAAAAGCGCGGTGAAAGCGGAGTTGGAAAACGGAGGGTATATCAGATGGTCTATGAATTGACGCTCACGTCGGTGCAGCTGAAAACCGGAATTTTTAATCCCCCGGCCAAGCTGATCAACAACAAGGAGCTGACCTGCGCGGCGGGCATGGCGTACCGGAAGGCCGGGCTCCCTATGCCTGCGGCGGAGGTGGGGGAAAACATCGACGTATTTCGGAAACGCTGCCTTGAGGAGTGCGGGGAGATCGATGAGAATCTCCACTATGTGTTGGCTGGGTACACGGCGCCTCCGGACGAGGTGGTCACCGAGGACGCGCTGATCACGCTGAAGCTTGGGTACGAGGCGTGAGGCATCCCTTCGGAGGGAGCGCCGCTCACATCTCCAGAGTCACCAGAGTCCACCGCTCGTTCTGACGCATGATAAAACAGGGGCGTCCCACCTTGCGGCGGTAATAAAATTCCGCGAGAGACTGGATTCGTTTGTATTTCATCAGGTTGGTACAGAACGGGTGAATATTCATGATATGGGATCTCCTTTCCGATGGCTTGTATTATATGTTTATGCGGCCCGGGAGGAAATTATGAGCGCGAAAACGCCGGAAGCTTCTGCATGAGACCAGTGCAGGCTGTACCGTCATTCCCAGCGTCAGCTTTAACAAACACTCTTGGCTCTTTCTTGCACCATTCCTATAATAGAAGCTGTAAATCGGCTGAGTCCCCTGGGCAATCCCTGACAGCATTATCAGAATCCACGTATTTACATATCTCACTACTGGATAGCTGACTACCTATCCCTCCCCCAAAGCCTGAGGATCGCCCGGTTAAACAGAAACAGCACAATTCCGTTGGAAAATTCCGAAACCCGTCAGCCAATCCCAGCGGCATCGTATGGTGGTAAATGGGAAAATTCCACCTGAATTTCTGAATGTTAAGGCGGTTGGGATACCTCACAAAACGTAAACAGCTGTCTGGCAGATTCCCCATCCCCCTTTTTTCATTCCCCATGATCCGATATAATCCTTTCTCAAACGCTATTGAATATCCAGCGGTCCTTTGAGTGAAGAGACTTCTTAACACTGCCACAGACAATCCTTGAAGTCAGATGTTTTAAGTGGTCCAAAGAACCGTTTGATTTTCGGGTAGAGGCTTAATCCTACGTATAACAAACAGTCAGAGTTACGTCTGCTTTAAAGAGAGTTATGCTAGTTTGGAGGCGGTATATAGTTTATTTCGGCTTTCCGATGTTAGAAAGATGATTTTGTGCGGGTGAATTCTTGATTTTTTCCTCCTAATCAGATCAAAATCTTTTTATAATAGGAGTATCAAGCGTTTAAAATTCTTTGGTGTAGGTGTCAGAAGCACGAAAACTCCTTAAAGTCAGCTTCACAAGGATGTCCGTCGCAGACATATAGCTTGCGTTCAGCCGGAACGAGTATGCTGGCATACAAAGTTCCATAATTACTGTGGTCACAAATGGCACCTTCAGGGGAATGATTACTTAGGATAGAAAGAATACTGTCAAAAGTATTGGGCACCTTCTGGTAGTCTACAATTTTTTGCAAATTTGCGTAACGGAAGAATGCGTTGTCAAAATACCAAACATTGTGATCATAAACACGATTCATGTTTGGGTGGGCATAAAAATTGGTGGCATATAAATAATTAGTGTTACTGGTCCGAAGCTCCTGGTACCCAATTGATTTTTCCAGGACAGCACATTGACCGCTTTTTTCCAGAAGAACGATATTAAGTCCCAAACGGTAAAAATGAAAGCGCGAAAAATACTCAACCGCTTCTTTTATAGTCGCACAGTACTGTAGAGCATATCGCACAAGGGACATGCGCTCGACTCCGGGCTCCTGATCCAGATCATCGGGCATGCTGGAGCTGGTTCCAATACATAGACCTGCACTGTTCATACCAATTTCGGACTTGACGGTTCCCAGCTTACCTAATTGTACGATAGAATAACCGTCGCAGGGACAAATATGCTGCAGGATATAATCGCTGCGCTGCTCAAATTCAATATCAGTAGTTTTCCCAAGCAGCGGCCCCCGGTCAGAAGTTTTAAAAGCGATTGAACTACAGGCTGGAGTATATGAACCGTGTAAAAGAGCTTCTAATTCTTCCCAGTAGTTAAGGCGCAGAATGGACTCAAAAGGGAGTCCGCTTCCTTGAGCGATGCCAAGTAATTCCTCCTCTGCCAGGGGAAGCTGCTGGTGAAGTCGGTCATACATATCTGCACAGAACTGCTTGGCGGAAGGGGAACCTTCAAATTTTTGACAGTGAATTTGATAGGAGCGCTGGATATCTTGGGCAAACTGAGCGCCATGAGCGATGCCTATTTTCATTGGTGTTCCACAAAAATTACATTCTTTCAAATTAAAGACCTCCTGTATATACCGCTGCTGTGAGCAGCGGCAATGTATTTTGCGGTTAGTATATCATGTGAAAAGAACCGGATATATAGCAGAATTTATGCATTTACCCGCAAAAATTTGTGGTGAGAGAGGAAAACGATATGATAGGGATTCATTTAAAAAAATTTGCCTCTATGTTAAGAAAACTAGGACTGAAAAGAAAGATGATTTTGGGGACAGGTACGTTATTTGTTGGGATCTGTCTGGTATGCGTAATGCTGATGCAGAAAATATATGTAAAAGAAATACAGAGAACCAATGCCCGGTACACCATGGAGTTTACAAATCAGTCGGTTCAGAAGCTTGACCAGCAGTTCCAAGAGCTGGATCGTACAGCCTATACGGTGGCATACAGCAACTGGGCGCAGGGACTGCTACGAAGAGAAAATGGAATTGGATATGGGTACTATGAAAGTATGTATTTTCTCCAGACTGCCGCTCAGATGAATCAGGGAATTCCGATGGTTATTTATGGGAAAAATGGAATTTGTCTGCCATCATCTGTGTATGAGCTCCCTTTGACTGATAGGTTTGATGTAGCTGCACAGTCTTTTGGCATGGAGCTGATGGCGGGGAAAAGGATTATTCAATATGGAAACAGAGCTCCGTTTCTTCGTCAAGAACTGGAGTCTCCCTGGATTTTTGTTTATTATCCCGTGTTGGATTATGCAAATTTTAAATATATAGGCTGCTTGATTTATGGAATTGAACCATATAAACTGAATTTTGCATCGGAAAAAACATTTACAGAACGGTTGATTACGGTACATGACAGCCAGGGGCAGGTGATATACACTTCAGATCAGCATGTGTTGGACCAAGGGGAAGAGCTGCCGATACAAAGTAGCATTGATGGAAAATCATATTTTGTAGCAAGTCAGATGGATGAGAATACTGGGTGGACGATTACGACCGCGCTGCTTTCAGGTTCGAAAGAGAATTTGTCTACATCGTTTCTGTGGCTTTTGGTAGGGATTGGCGCCCTGGGACTGTTTGCCTTTTTCGCTGCATTAGGGTTTTCCTGTTACCTTACAAAACCGATTGTTGCTTGTACAAATGCAATTAAGAGAATCAGAGACAATGATTTTGATATCCATATTCCAAATAGCTATCAGGATGAAATTGGTGAGCTAATTGACGGAATTAATGATATGACATATTCAATTAAAATCCTGCTAAAACGGAATGAGGCCGTATGTAAGCTGTCCAGTGCAATTCGGTTTGAAATGCTTTGCCAGCAGATTAATCCACATTTCCTATATAATACATTGGATATCATCAATGGACTGATTCTAAACGGGCAAAAGGATGAGGCTGTGCGTGTCTGCGAAATGCTGGGATTGATGTTCCGTTACAACTTAAATGGGGAAGAGGATTCAACACTGGAGCAGGAGATTGACCATACAAAACAGTATTTGGAGATCATACAATATAAAATACAAGGCTTGAATACGGATCTGGTTTGCGATGAGTCTATACGGAAGTTAAAGATCGCCAGGTTTGTCCTTCAGCCTTTGGTGGAGAATTCGATTAAACATGGCTTTGCCCAGAAACGGGGAGAATGTCTGGTATCCGTCTGCGCTCAGGATGAAGGGGACAGAATTTCCATATGCGTGATGGATAACGGCGCAGGAATGCTGCCTCAGACAGTGGATGAGCTGGAGAATATGAAATGGGCGGTGCAAAAAGGAATTCCTCCGGAGCGGAATCAAACGACGGCTGGGGAAAGGCGCAGAAGGATTGGTTTGAGAAATATTTATGAAAGACTATTTGTAAAATATGGACGCAGTCTAGAGTTTCGAATTGAAACCAGGCAAGGATTTGGAACTCGGATTATGATTGATATTCCTAAAGAAAGGGGATAAGAGCCATGACGTATCGGGTGTGTATTGCGGAGGATGAACAGTTTATTCGAAAGGGGTTGGAAAAGCGGTTAGAACAGTGCGGACAAAGCTTTGAGCTGGCAGGTAGTGCGGATGACGGAGTTCAGGGGGTAGAGCTTTACAGAGCATTGTCTCCGGACATCTTTTTTGTCGATATCAATATGCCGCGGCTAAGCGGACTGGAAATGATAGAGGAGGCCAAAAAGTTAGGAGCTACGAGAACAAAATTCGTGATTATTAGCGGATACGATGATTTTGCGTACCTACAGCGCTCTATTCGCTTAGGGGTGGCCAGCTATTTAAAAAAGCCCGTGGTTCAGGAAGAGCTACAGACTGTTCTGGACGAAATATGTGCTGAAATCGAAAAAGAAAGAAAGCTTTATGGTAAGGAAGAAGAGGGAAAGCGTTCACTTTTTTTGGATGATCTGCTTCAGAGTCAGCAGATGGAGCAGCAGCTGCGGGCGCTTCCGGGAAGAGCGTATTTTTGGCGGGCAGAAGAGTCTTTAGGGTTGGAAGCTAGGGGTGGTATTGCAGCCGTAGAGAACGAGCTGAAGAAGGTCGTGCATCCTCAACTATTGATATGCGCTGCGCTGAGGGATGCACCTGCGGCCTGCTTTTTCCTGGCGGAAGAAAATTTTAACCAAGAGAATGCAAACAGAGCGGATAACTTTTTCCGTTCTCTCACCTATGGAATGGCGGCAGGCACGACGCTGGACGGTAGCGAACTGCACAGAGTTCTGGAACGTCTGGACGAAGCTCATGCAAAACGTTTTTTTGGAGAGAAAGGCCGCTTGACGGAGGCGGTAGAATTCCCATCTCATAAAGACAAGGTCGTTCATGTATTGGCCGATGCATTAGAGTCATCAGATGAAGGTATGTTTACCAGATTATTGCACAGAGAGCTAGACAGCTGCTGCTCCTCGCCAAGCTTATGCAGTACGCTGCCTCAGCTTTACCGGGCGCTCTGCCTTGCAATGATGGAAAAAATGATGGCTTATGAAATCCCGATTACAGAGTCATTGAAGAATGAACTTAGGGTGTTTGCGCTGGCAAAATTCTCATCTATCACAGTACTTGAGCAGAGTTTGACTTTGCAGGCGGAGGGGATCAACAAAAGCATTAGAAAGCGAGTGCAGAGTGGGGGATTGGCATTTCAAGTGGCTGCATATCTGCAGCAGCATTATGATGAGGATTTATCCCTGAAGGACCTGGCGAACCTTTTTTTTATTACGCCTACTTATCTTTCCAAATGGTTTAAGGACAAAACAGGAGCCACAATTACACAGTTTGTAGAAAATCTTCGTATGGAACGTGCACGTGAGCTGCTGGAATACACGAGCCTGTCAGTAGGGGAGATTGGAAGGCGTGTGGGGTATGAGGACTCAAATTACTTTTCCCGTGTGTTTAAAAAAATATATGGAATTCCCCCAAGCAAATGGCCTAGAATATAAAACAGTTAATTTTGTCCAGATAAACAAGAAGATCTATCCTGACAGCTCCTTCTTACAAAATGCTATACTGTACCTACAAACGATGAAGTGACTGAAAATAATATTACAAATTGGATGTATGGGAGGAAATGGTTATGCAGAAGAAACAAATTGCAGCAGGTTTAATGATCCTGGCTATGGTATTGAGTTTGTCAGGCTGTTCGGGAGGCAATTCCCAAAGCGCTGCAGAAACGGGTAAGACAGGGAAGAAGGAAGAAAATGTGGAATTAAGTATGATCTGCTGGGGATCACAGACAAGACAGGAATATACACAGAAAGCGATAGATGTGTTTGAGGAGCAGCATCCTGGTATTACGATTAACCTGGAGTTTACATCATGGGATGGATACTGGCAAAAGCTTGCAGCTATGGCGGCCTCTAAAGAGCTGCCAGATATTATACAGATGGATTACTCCAAGGTAGTTCAATACGACAATGGCGGCCTGATTATCGATCTGATGCCCCATGTGGAGAGCGGGATCATTGACCTGTCGGACTGCGAGGAATCTTTATGGAAAAGCGGTATCATTAATGACAAGCTGCTGGGAGTCAGCGTGGGAACGAACAGTATGGTTACTGTGATCAATGATGAATTGATGGAGCAGGCAGGCTTGGAAATCCCGGACGATGAATGGACGTGGACAGACTATACAGAGTTGTGTTCTCAGATTATGGAAAAAAAGGATGAGCTCGGCATCAAATGGGCGGATCAGTATAGTGAAGCGGCCATTGATATCAATCAGCTGACATTTGAGATGCTGGAAGCAGATTGTAATCTGTTTAGCCAGGATGGAAACAATACGTTTGGTTTTGACAAAGAAGAAGGCAGAAAGGTTTTTGTCCATTATTTCGAAACCATGAAGGATATGATAGAAAAAGGGTATATTGCGCCGTTGGCAATTCGTGATGAAATCAGTGTTAATGGGGTAGAAAATGGCTCAATTATCCGAGGGGAAACGATCATGGATACCGGCCATTGGACCAACCAGCTGGAGGCTATGACAGAAGCTGCCGGACATCATTTGACGATTATCAGCATGCCGAACCATACAGAAAAAAGAGTACAGCCTATGCGCCCTTCCCAGCTGCTGTGCGTGGCATCAAATTCGGAGCATCCGGAGGAAGCAGCTCTCTTCATTAACGAGTGGACAAATAATGTGGATATGAATTTAGAGCTGAAAGCGGAGCGTGGAGTACCAATCTCATCGAAGGTGCGAGCAGCCCTAGCGGAGACCATGGAAGAGGACTCGGCGGTTCTTCAAACATTCGACTATGTGGATCGAATGGCAGCCAAGGCAGGAGAGCTGGAGATGCCGGAACCTGCTTCTTATGGAGCTATTGAGACGCTGATCCGCAACGCGATGAAGGATGTGGTGGATAATGGGGGAGAGCCGAACGAGGTATATGATAGCTTCTACGAACAGGCGATGACAGAATTTGAAATGACATCGGAAGAAGGATGAAAAAAGGGGCTCTTTGTATGAAAACATCAAACGCACAGAAAACAGCTTGTTTCTGGAAAACAGAACAATTATCCCGGTTTATGAACCGGGATGATACCGTCGGATATGTATTTATTGCACCATTTATTATTGGATTTCTGGTTTTTACACTTTATCCGTTGCTTTATTCGCTTTACCTTTCTTTTACATCCTATTCTGGGCTAAATGAAGCAAAATGGATCGGGCCTTTGAACTATATCCGGATGTTTACTAAGGACCCAAGATTTTTAAAATCCCTTGGAATCACATTCTTGTATGTAGGCTTGTATGTGCCTCTGCGGCTTATGTTCGCATTAATTGTCGCAATGATGTTTAAACGTGGCAGCCGTGCGACATCGGTTTATCGGACGATTTATTACCTTCCAAGTGTTATTGGAGGTTCTATCGCCGTAGCGGTCGTATGGAGGCAGCTTTGGGGATATGGAGGAATTATTAATAAAGTACTGATGGCGGTTGGAATTATGGACACGGAAATGTCATTTATCGCGACAAAAGGTACAGCGTTGCTTAGTCTGATTGTCTTATCTGTATGGCAGTTTGGATCGCCGATGCTGGTATTTCTTGCTGGCTTGAAGGATATTCCTGCTGATTTTTACGAGGCAGCGGAAGTGGATGGAGCAGGCCCCTGGCAGAAGTTTTGGAAGATTACGTTCCCATGCTTGACTCCAGTTATCTTTTTTAATCTTATCAACCAGCTGATCCAGGGATTCATGGCATTTACGGAAACGTTTGTTATTACACGAGGCGGGCCTAATGATTCCACTATGCTTTATGTGATGTATTTATATGAGAAATCATTTACGAATTTCCAGATGGGATATGGTTCTGCAATGGCATGGGTGCTGATTGTAATTGTCGGTATTTTGACCTTGTTTATCTTTAAATCTCAGAACAAATGGGTTCATTATGAGAATAAAGGAGGGGTATAAAGACGATGGGAATGACGACATCCAGACGCCTGAAGCATGCAATATTCCATATATGCGCAGTTTCTTTGGGTTTCTTAATGATTTATCCTTTTTTATATATGATCTTCGGATCGTTTAAAACGCAGCAGGATATTGTTCAGAACCCTACCAGCCTTTTGCCTGCCTCCTGGACGCTGGAAAATTTTTTTAATGGGTGGAAGGGATTCGGAAATACGACATTTGCGACCTTTTTTTTAAACAGCTTTATGATTACGATCCTGTCGGTTGTAGGACAGGTTGCCTCCTCCGCAGTTGTAGCCTATGGCTTTGCTCGTACACGTTTTAAGGGGAGAACCGTCTGGTTTGCTATTATGGTTGCAACGATGATGATGCCATCACAAGTATTGATTATCCCGCAGTATATTATGTTCAACAAATTTGGATGGATCAATACGTGGCTGCCGCTGATTGTACCAGGATTTTTCGGAATGCCATTTTTCATATTCTTGATTTATCAGTTTATGCAGAATATTCCTCAGGCATTAGATGAAGCCGCATTTATCGATGGCTGCAGTAAATATAGTATTTTTAGACGGATTGTTCTTCCTTTGATTAAACCGGCTTTGGTTACATCCATGATTTTTGCAGCGTACTGGAAATGGGGCGATTTCTTTTCGCCAATGATTTATTTGACAGATATTAAGAAGTATACACTGTCTGTTGCATTGAAGATGTTTACTGATCCTGCTGCCCAGTCGGATTGGGGAGCATCTTATGCGATGGCTACATTATCCGTATTACCGGTATTGATTTTGTTTTTCTGCTTCCAGAAGTATCTTGTGGAAGGTATTTCCACATCTGGATTAAAGGGTTAAAAGGAGGAATATGATGCAGTTTCAGGTGAAGGAAAATCGAGTGACAGATTTGAAGGTGGCCTATCTAGGCGGCGGCTCCCGCGGCTGGGCGTGGGGATTTATGAAGGATCTTGCTATGGACGGGCAGATGGAAGGAACAGTAGTTCTGTATGATATTAACCGACAAGCAGCAGAGGCCAATAAGATTATCGGAAATAAAATCAGTGCTCACCCAGACGCAAAGGCAAGGTGGAGCTATCGGGTTGCGGACTCCTTGGAGGAAGCGCTGACGGGCGCTGATTTCGTAGTAATTTCCATCCTGCCTGGGACGTTTCAGGAAATGCGCTCTGATGTCCACGAACCAGAACAATTTGGGATTTATCAGTCGGTAGGAGATACAGTAGGCCCTGGCGGGTTAATTCGGGCTATGCGTACTCTTCCAATATTTGCTGAGTTTGCGCGAGGGATAGCAGCATACTGCCCGCAGGCATGGGTCATTAATTATACCAATCCGATGACGGTGTGTGTCCGTACGCTGTATCAGGTATTCCCGAAAATCAAGGCATTTGGCTGTTGTCATGAGGTGTTTGGAGTTCAGGAAACTATGGCAGCTATGCTGAATGACCTGCGAGGAATTCAGGGAGTTCGCAGAGAAGAGATTAGAACGAATGTACTAGGCATCAACCATTTTACCTGGATTGATAAAGCATCTTATAAAGGGTTAGATCTGATGCCAATATGGAAAGAATTCTGCGAAAAATATGCAGAAGAGGGATTTATAGAAAATCCAAGCGAAAACTGGATGAATAGCCATTTTGAAAGCTGTCAGAGGGTAAAAATTGACCTGACAAAACGCTACGGAATCATTGCAGCAGCGGGGGACCGCCATTTAGCTGAGTTTATGCCGCCGTGGTATTTGAAAACCCCAGAGACAGTAAAATATTGGAAATTTAGTCTGACATCCGTTGACTGGAGAGAGAAGGATCTTCAAGAACGCTTGGAGAGAAGCCGCCGTCTGGTTAGTGGGGGGGAGGTCATTGAACTTTCACCATCTGGAGAGGAGGGGCATCTGTTGATGAAGGCTCTGCTGGGCTTAGGAGATATGGTCAGCAATGTCAATATTCCAAATCGGGGACAAATGCCGGATCTTCCCGCAGATGTAGTGGTAGAAACAAACGCTCTGTTTAGGAGAGATGAAATTAGCCCAGTATGCGCAGGGCATTTGCCCGGAAACGTGCTTGCCTTAATAGAACGCCATGTATGCAATCAAGAAAACACAGTGAAGGCAGCGCTTTCCTGTGACAAAGAGCTGGCGTTTACTACCTTTATGAATGATCCTCAGGTGAACCTCACCATTGATGAGGGTAGAGAGCTATTTGAAAGAATGCTGCATAATACGGAAAAGTATCTGCCAGATAGCTGGAAATGCTAAGAATTTCAGAGGGTAATTAAAAAAGAAGGAGCTGTGAATTTGCGGATGGAGACCGTATTTTTACAGCTCCTAACTGTTCCTGGATTTCTACCGTCAGGCATGGCCTTTGGCCTCCCTCTCGTTGACAAAACCCGTATTCATGATATAATTCTTCTCAATTTTACTAATTAGCGGAACTTCAGCCATGAAATATATGGTAAAATCAGACCGGTATTCTGATTTTGCCTGGCTGTTTTTCGATACAATCAAAGGAAGAAGAATAACTTCCAGGAAATGCAACTGGCTTCCGGCGTTTTTCTTATTGGGTCCGCTATCCCGCCCTCATCCCCCCAGCGTCACATCCTGCCCGGAGTACCACTCCAGGGCCTGGGTGATGTGGTCGGGGGTGAAGTCCGGCCAGTAATCGTCCACCACGTAGAAATCCGCGTATACGGACTGGACCGGCAGAAAGCCTGAGAGGCGCCGGCGCCCGCCCCAGCGGATGATCAGATCGATGCGGGAGACGTCCTCCGTTTTGAGGCAGGGCCCTACGGCTCCTTTCTGGAATCCCAGATCCCACTCCCAGCTGTAATTGACCAGAAAATTAATTTTCATGCCCCCGGAGCCGAAGCCGTGGCGCCGGGTGTAGGGCAGGAGCTCGGGCGGGAACATGGGGGCCTCGGTGTTTCCCAGCACCAGCAGGCTGGCCTCTTCCTTGGAGATGGCCTCCACGGCATCCACGCAGGCCGCGGTGAAGGCGTGTCTTTGGGTCCTGGCTCGCTTGGTGTTGTCCACGGTAAAGCCGTAGAAGGACATCTCCCGAATTCCCAGATCCCGGCAGGTGCGGTAGAGGGAGAGGCCGGGGAGATTCCGTACCGGTAGCCGCCCTGCTTCTCCATGCCGTTCTGAACCGCCCAGCGGCGGTTGCCGTCGGGAATGATGCCGATGTGTTGCGGTATTCTCATAATAATCCTCCGTTTGCGTCCACTGGCAGCGGGACGCTCAGTTTGATCCATAAAATACAGCGGGCCGCGGTCACGGCTGCAGGCGATTGCGTGTTGCAGCCCTTTGGCAGCCCGCTGTTTGGAAATTTAAGGATATTATGGACAGCTTTGGCGGGATTATACAGTTTGCATGGTATTTTCCGGCATGCCTGCGTGAAGCCGCAGAGCAGCCTCGGTACCGCGGGCTTCCGGTTCGGTCGTATAGAGGAAAATGCGAAACTGCTTTTTGTCCTTCATCGTCAGCGTGAGCACAAAGCAGTTCCCGTAATCCGCCGGATCCGGCTCCAGGCTCACTTGGGTCACTTCGGTTATGGGATAGAAATACCAGACCACCGTGCGGCGGCGTCCGGTTTGCTCATTGAGCATCAGACAGCGCTGTCCCACAAACTGGGTGAAGGAGGAGTAGATGGGACGCCGCCAGTCCTCCAGAATCCGCTGTTTCCATTCCTCAAAGGGTCCGAAGGCGGCGATGCGCCTGCCGATTTTCGTGTGTCTCTGGATCAGGCTGAAGCCGGGCAGTACCAATATCCAGAACAGCATGGCTACAATAAAGGCCAGGTAGACCGCGTATTTCAGCCAGATTGGCCGGGTATGGGGGCTCATGCGGAAGAAATGAATGTCAAACGCCTCCTGTTCCTCCGGCGGTACGTTTCGCAGAAAGGAATCCGTCAACTCGCGGCTGAATTTCTCCACATTCACGTATTCGGTTGTGACCGGCTCCTCCGACGGTCCGGCCAAAACCACCAGGGTATCCCTTGCGCCGTTCCCGCCGGGAAAATACCGGTAATAGAGCTGATAGACCCTGTCGTTGGACGAGGTGCCCGCCGGTCCCACGGCTCCGCCGATGGAGATCAGCGTGGTGGAGCTGGTGGTCACCGTGACGGTCTCTCCGAAGGTCTCAAGCCCGTCGGTCCCCATCAGCGCTGTTTTCCCCCGGCTGTTGTCAAATATCGCTATCTGCTCCGGGCCGTCCGCGTGATAGTAGGGCATCACCACGGACCAGTCCGTGAGCAGCATGACGAGCAGCACAAACCCGGCCATAAAGCCCAGGCTGAAAATCAAAAAGGTGGGGATGATCCCCACCTCTGTGCGCGCTGCCGCCGTTACAGGATCGCCTTTGATCAATGTTTTCATAACTCAATT
>ERZ791881.1699-NODE-1699-length-12702-cov-21.968688_pt1 | contig 12702 bp, 16 predicted proteins | sample MGYA00510161_ERZ791881 | MGnify/ENA primary metagenome ERZ791881 (study PRJEB30046, sample SAMN00792073) | human gut metagenome | study: EMG produced TPA metagenomics assembly of the A metagenome-wide association study of gut microbiota in type 2...
CATAAACAGACATTGAAAAACCCTCTTACTAGAAGAGGGTTAGTATAAAATTAACTTTTCTAATTCTTTAATCAGGTCTTTCACTTTCATAACTCAACCACCAGTAATAAATTTTTGCTTGGTATATACGTTTCAATTATTTTACTGTCATAACTTTGTGTACTTAATTTTTTTACGTTACTTGAATAATCATATATACCATTAAGATATAGATTTAGGGGCATTTTTTTATGAAAATACATGATATGTTCTTTTATAATATGTATAATTTTTGTGTGTTCACTAATTCGTGATTTTACATTATAGTAACCATTATTTGATGTTGTTATATACTGTTCATATACAATTTTAGAATCAGTTTTAATTAATTTGTGAACTTCTTTTTTTAGTTCTGAGATTCTCATTAATAAATCACTCATTTCTCTTTCTAAGTCATTCAATTCAGTTTCTATTATTTTATTGTTTATCATTTTTTCTTCTCCTTTTTAATTATTTCTATTGCATTAAATACGTTCCATGTGATTGTATATGCGATATTCAATTTAATAAAATTCATATCTCGTAATACTCTAGTAGTTAGTGATAATTCTTCTAAAGCTTGAATATCTCTGTCTTGAACAGCTTTTTTGAATACTTCATTTGCCACATGAAGAAATTTCTTTTGAGTGAATTCCTGACATTTCATTATAACACCTCCTTCTACACTCTTATTATACCATAAAAAAACGAGAAAACAAGTAGTTTTCTCGAAAATTTAAACTTTTTTCAATTTTCCTTTTCTAGCTAAATTCAGCAGCTTAACATTCTCGGCATATGTTCCGCTGTATCCATTAATACCATTCGCTGAAGCAATCTTTTTTCTGTTTTCAAAAGAAGCGTCAACGTCAATGCTTTTCAACCCGTCAACAATACTTGTACTATCAAAAGCAGGATAATAACTCCCAGAAGATGAAGTTTTTTTATATCCATTCAATCCCTGTTTCTTCATGATTGATGGATAATCCTTATAGGCGTAGTTTTGATCCACAGTCTTTCCAGCAATCTTGTTTGAACGGAGCTTATTAATTTCTCCGCCAAATTGCCACATGCCATAGTCACCATCATATTTACACTGTGTTGACCATTCAGCAACCCATTTATCATACGCAGTCAACTGATCATCATTCATATATGTATTGAAATATGAACGTGATGAATAGATAACGACATAGAATCCTTTATCTTCCAGATATTCAGCCATTGTCTTGATAATGTTCGTTACAGTCGTTTTTCCTTTATCCAGCAACGTCTTATCTTCGATATCAAGTGCAATTGGATATTCAAATTGTTTTCCTTTAAGGCACTGGTTATAGAATTTTTGCACATAGCTTTTTGCCTGCGTGACAGTTGTCGCATAGACATAGATGTAACACCCCACATGAATATTTCTGTCTTTACATGCCTTGTAAAAATCTTCAAAGCACTCATCTTTCGATTTTGAAAAACCTCGTAACATGGCAAATTTGACACCTTCATTCTTAACTTTATCCCAGTTAATGCCTTTTTGCCATTTTGAAACATCAATTCCAAATGTTGCCATTAAATTTCGCCTCCTTTATCCATCTTATCAATGAGTTTTTGCATAACCAGAGTATTATTTTCAATGGCAGTTCTTAATTCGCTCGTTTCCTGTGAATGTGTCTCTCTGATTGTTTCCATGTCGTCTCTGTTTTTGATATACATAAAATAGACAAACCATCCCATAGCTCCACACATCACGATAGGAAAGCCAATGCTCTGAATTACTGTTACAATTTCATTTGTATTCATTTAATCACCTCTTTTTTATTATAGCATAAATAAATATGAAAAAAAATCTTTTTTTTACGAGTATCTGGTGCTATAATTGAAGAAAAGGAGATGATATATGATGTTTATAAGAACACAGAAAATGAAATGTATTTGTAAGTTTGATTATGAAGTGAAAATTTTTAGAGAAAGTTTTCAATTCAAGAAAGGTCATATCTATGAATTCTATAAGGATAAATACGGATATCGACATATGATCAATGATGAGTGGAACTGGTGTCTTGATGATATTCATTTTTCAAATCTATTCGAGGTGGTTGAGAATGGCTAGAAAGAATATTTATCAGAACCGACTGGGATATATTAAGGAATTAAGACAAGCAAGAAATAAAGAATTGATTGTTGATTTCGTATCGCAACAAGCCAAACAGATCAATCAGCGTTTTTATCGTCTTGAAAAGGCTGGTAAGGGAAAAGATACAGCATATTTTTACGCACAGCAGGAAACGGGAAAGGATAAGCCCCGCTATCCTACGTATAAACAAACTTTAGAAAACATGTCAATTGAGGACCTTCTGGAATTAGCCAAGGATATCAATAATAAATTGGTATCAAGGACCTCAACAGTATCGGGACAAAGAGAAGTTGAGGATAGACGTATTTCAAATTCTATGGAAGCTTTAGGAATTGACAAAGATAAAAAAGAAATTTTTAAACGCTTCTTGAAAGATGGAGGAGGTAAAACACTAGAGAAATATAGTAAATATTTAGATTCAACTACATTTTTTGAAATGTGGGAAAATTCATATGATAGAGGGATATCCAATGAAGATTTCCTGAATGAATTCAATCAGTATGTGAATAAAAATGAAGAGCTGGATATCGGAGCGATTAGACGTCGTCTGAATAATCTTGCTAAAACTAAGAAAAAGAAATGATAGAATGTATATGTGAAAAGAAAAGCCACATCAAGGGATATTATCCCTATGATAGAAAATATGCCTATGATGTTCATGAATATGAGTTGAATAAAAAAAGCAAGAAGTCAGGAAAATATATTTATCCTTTTCTGACGTTCGATATTGAAACGTCAGATTATTTTTACAACAACGGTAATGATTATGAAACATTCATGTATATATGGCAAGTATGCATTGAAGATGATGTGATATTTGGTAGGACATGGGGCGAATTTATTCATTTCTTGAAATATGTATATAAGAAGTTGAAAATTAAAAAAGAAAAGATCGTCATATATGTTCATAATCTTAGTTATGAATGGCAATTCATGAAAATGTTCTTCAATTGGGAAACTGTCTTTGCTATGGGTGAGCATACAGTTTTAAAGTGTTCAACTGATAAGTTTGAATTTAGATGTTCATATAAGCTCAGCAATATGTCACTAGAAAAGTATATGGAAAATACAGAAGAATGTGAATATATGAAAGCCACAGGAGATCTCGATTATAGTCAATTCAGAACCCCAAAGACAAATCTTACTCCGTTGGAATATGGATATTGCTATAACGACGTAGCAGGATTATGGCAATGTGTGAATAACAATCTTCAAGAAGATGATCTTTCATCTATTCCATTGACTTCTACTGGGTACGTACGTCGTGACTGTAGAAATGCCATGAGAAAGAACAAAAAGAATAGAATCATGTTTCAGAAAAGCCGATTGACACTGAAACAATATGATATGATGATAGAGGCTTTCAGAGGCGGCAACACCGCTTCAAATAGATATTATACAAACAGGATCATTGCTAATGTCTTTTCTTACGATATATCCAGTTCATATCCCTATGTATTAATGGCATATAAATATCCTACAGGAAAATTCATGTACGCTTCAATTAATGATAGAGATGAGCTTTTAAGCTATAATCATAGATATGCTACGATTGGACGATATACTCTGGTTAATGTCAGATTAAAAGATGATCATGAGCCTATACCTTACATTGCATTGTTTAAAAGCAATAAGATATCATCAGAGCGTGAAGTCTATAATGGTCGTGTGATGTCGTGTGAATATATTAACTTGACACTCACAAATATTGACTTTAAGATCATAGATGATATGTATGAATATGATGAAATGTATGTTGAAGATTTCTATTTTTCACGTACTGAATACTTATCTAAAGAATTGAGAGAAGTCATCTTGAAATACTTCAAGGGCAAAACAGAACTTAAAGGGATAGATGAACAATACTATTATTATATGAAGTCCAAGAATAAATTGAATGCTATATATGGCATGATGGTGACGGCACTGATTCGTGATGAGTATGAATATCATGATGGTGTTTTGAAACTAAAAGAGAATGTTGACAGAGAGAAAAAGCTGGATGATTATTACAGATCTCGCAATTCCTTTTTGACATATCAGCATGGCATCTGGTGCACTGCATACGCAAGAATGAGATTTCAGGAACTTATTAACAAAAATAAGCCATATATTGTCTATGGAGACACTGATTCCAATAAGTTGACTCGTGAATGTGATGATATTGTCAATGCAATCAACCAACGAGTGATTGAACATGAACATGATGTGAACGTTCCATATCATTGCAAGGACAGAAAAGGAAATGATGTGTATATGGGAATATGGGATAAGGAAAAATCTTATGATCAATTCATTACAATGGGTGCTAAGAAATATGCTTTCATGCAGGATGGAGAACTTGGTGTGACTGTATCTGGACTTAACAAGAAGAATGCTCCAAAGGAACTTCAAAAGCTAGGTGGTCTTGAAATGTTTAAGGAAGGAACTATTTTTTATGACTCAGGGAGAACATCCGCTCATTACGTAGATTGTGGCTTGCATTCGCTCATCATTGGAGACGAGCATATATTGACGGGTAGTTATGTGACACTGATTGAATGTGAATATACTCTTGGCATTACGGAAAGTATGCTGGAGATTATTGATAAAATATCAAAAAAATAATTGAAAAAAAGAAATTAATATGATATTATAATATTGTAGTAGTCCACTACAATACAAACATATGAAAATATTAGAAAAAAGGAGAGAAGAAAAAATGAAAAATGAAAACAAAAAAGTTATTACAAAAATTAAAGGGAAAGTTGCTTATGTGACAACTGAAGACAATGTAGCAAGAATGAAGATTGCAGTTGATGAGGAAACGTTTAAAAGACTAGAAGAAGAAACTGAAATTTTTGAAAACTCATTGACATGGTCTGACCCTATGGAAAATTGCGAAGATTATGAATGTTGTTTTAATGTAAAGAGTAATCTTGACTTCAAGCCAACTATTTATGATAGAAAAGGTAGTGAAATTGACTATACTGATTTTCCAATTAATCCAAATGCGATCGTCTTACTGGAAATTGTTATAAAGGAAATGCCATACAGAAGAAAAAACTATACATCAGCTTATCTCAAAACAGCCGTTATCATTGAGAACGGAGAACCTCTAACAAGTCAGAAAACATCATTTGATGATTTCAAGGATATGCTCAATGAAGAAGACGTTGAATTCTAGACCTCCTCAAGTACCCGTTCTTAAGAACGGGTATTTTGATGTGTATTCGCTTGTTAGAGATACAGATTATAATGTGTATATCATCATTGGTGGAAGAAGACTGGGTAAGACATTTTCTATGCTATCAGGATTAATTAGAGATAAAGTGCAGCATTTATATTTGAGAAGAACTGACGCAGATCTTGAAGAATGCTTCACGGCAAAAAAGAACCCCTACAAAGCCGTTTCACGTGAAACATTCAGGGATATAAGACTGTATCATAAAGGCAAGGATACAAACATTGTGGAGTTTGAAGATGAAGAACCCATATATTATTATGGAATTGGGGCTTCAGTTTCGACATCAGGAAGCGTTCGTGGAGCTGATATGGAAGATATCGACATCATGCTATATGACGAGTTCATTAACTTGAAGCCCGTCAATACAATACGAAAATATGAGGGTCAGTTATTTCTGGATCTTTATGATACTGTCAATAATGACAGGGATCTCAAAGGAAAGAAACCATTGAAAGCAGTGCTTCTTTCAAATGCGAACCATATAGATGATACATTACTGAGAACACTGGGACTTACTCATATTGTTTATACAATGATCATGAACAACGAAAGCGTGTGGCATGACGCTGAAAGAGGTATATATATGGCACTGCTGCCCAATGACAATGCCATTACAGAAAAAAGACGACATGGCGCTATTGGAAAATTAACACAGGGAACGAGCTATTCAAGAATGGCAATGGAAAATGAATTCGTGGGAAGTTATCTTTATGATATAAAGGATAAGATAGACATGAGAGCTTTTTATCCATTATGTGGATATAATGATATATACTTCTATGTGAATAAGGGAGATGGACACATACACGCTTCATGGTCGCGTAGCAAATGTCCTCATTATAACTTTAATACATTCGGAGAATTCAAGAAAAGATATGGCATAAAAATTGGGATGCAGATAGAAGGTGGACGAATGACATATCAAGACTATAATATAAAAGTTGACGTTTCTAATATATTCTAGTATAATATATATGTCATATAATATCTCCTTTGATATATATAGACAAGAGAATATCTATTGATATTCTCTTTATTTTTTGATATAATTTTAATAAGGGAGATACTGAGAAACCATTCCCCAGAAGGGAACGTATCGAGCTGAGGAGCTCCAAGTCCCTTTAATATATGATATGAAAGGAGATTTAGTTATGACATTGGAAGAATTTTTCAAAATGGTTAAGGGTGCAGATACTCAGGAACCAACGGAACCAACGGAACCAACGGAACCAACGGAACCAACGGAACCAACGGAACCTAAAGATGATATGATGGAAACTTTGAAATCCATTCAGAAAGAACTGAATGAACAGAAAAAGATATCAGGTCGTATCATCAAGATGATTGAACCTCAAAGTGGTGGATTCAATGAAGATGATTATTTCGATCATTTTGATAAGTATTCTAAAGGAAAGGGGAAGAAATAGATGGATATTAATCAGATTTATGCGATTGTCAATACTGTCACTCAACAGGCTATGGGCTCTACAGCACTAGCAGTTATTGACAATTCAAGTCTTGTCGCATTAGGAGATGCAGTTCTTTCCAGTACCACAAATACAGAAAACTGGACTGGTACATTATTGCAGAGAATTGGAAGAACGATCATAAAAAACAGAAGATATAATGCACATTATCAGAACATGCTTCGAGATGATATGGAATGGGGAGCTATCCTTCAAAAAATTGCCGTCTTGATGCCAGAGTTTGAAAGTGACCAAAGCTATGACATTGCAAATGGTGGGACAGTTGATCATTATAAAGTCAATAAGTTAACTGTTAAACAAAAGTTATTTATTACAGAAACACCATACCAACTTCATATCTCAATCAAGAGAGAAGATCTTGAAGAAGCATTCACGAGCGCAGCAGCAATGAACGGCTTCATTGCAGCACAGTTTGGAGCAGTACAAAACAAAATCAATCTTGCTATGGAAAACCTATCTATGAATACGGTTAATAACTACATTGCAGAAGTTAATGGAACAGCTAGAGAAAGAAAATTATTAACTGAATTCAATGCAGCAACAGGTGGAAAGTTAACAGCTGCAACAGCTATGCAGTCAGATGAGTTTTTACGTTATGCAGTGAAACAAATCAAACTAGCAAGCGATAGAATGACAAGAATGACTAAAGGTATCTTCAATGATGATGCTTATGAAAACCATACACCTTACGATCTGCAAAGATTGTACATTTCAGCTGAATATGAAAGATCATTAGAAACTGTCACACAGTATCAAGCATTTAAAGATAGATATGTGCAGTTAGATGGTTATGAAACAGTTCCTTTCTGGCAGTCAATTCAGACTCCAAATAACATTGATATTAAGAGAGCTTCAGATGATACTGAAACGAAAGTAAACAATATTATCGGAGTATTGTTTGATTATGAAGCACTTGGAACTTATAAAAAGAAAATGTGGAGTGCGACGACACCATTAAATGCAGCAGGTGGATATATTAATTACTACTGGCATTTTAAAGATTTATATTTCAATGACTTAAGTGAAAACTTCGTTTCATTTATCATTGCATAAGGAAGTGACTAGATATGATAGTCACTTTCTATCAATTCACAAAGAGAATTAATTCGACAGCACAGCCAAGTGGTGGAACTGAAATTGATATGGTCTTGAAAGTACCTACTGATATCTATAATCCCACTTTTCAGATATCGGGACATGATATGACAACATTTACATATGCGAAGTGGAAAAATAGATATTATTACATTACAAATGTTTCATACGTGACAAATGATATCCAGAGCGTCACGTTAACTATTGATCCATTAGCGACATGGAAGAGTCAGATCCAGAGCACGACGGCTTTTGTATTATATGCTACAGGAGCTTATAACGATGAAATACCGGATACAAGGTTAAGTACAGATATGGACGCGAGAATTCAAACTCATAAAGCTTCAATCTTAAATGAAGACGGGTGTTATTTTGTATCATTCATTGGAACAAATTCAAATACTCATCTTGTTGTGAAAAGCTTTGGAGAATTCAATGTTCTTTGCTCCAAGATCATGGATACGGGATTATATGAATCGTTGTTAGCGGAAGCTCAAGACTTTCTATCAAAAAAGCTCAACAGTGCTTCAGATTGCTTGATTGAAGCTCATTATTTACCTTTCACTCCAGAACTAGGTGGAAGCATGAACATACTTCTTGGTGGTGGATATAACACAGAAGTTCGGGGATGGGCAACTGATCACAATACAAGTAATAGTATTTCTGTCAATATTCCATGGCAGTATTCAGATTTCAGAAACAGAAGCCAGTATACATCACTCATTCTGTATTTACCAGCATATGGTGCAATCAATCTCAATGCAGATGATTTCATTGGAAAGAAAAGTATTACAATTGATATCGCATTCGATCCTTACAGTGGCGGTCTAACATATAAAATCGAGGATATCGCCAAGTATGATTGCAATGTAGCTGTTCCAATTCAAGTCGGAACATCACAGGGAATGTCTCTTTCATCTCTAGCCAGTGGAATCATCAACACGGCAGTTGGTGGAGCATTAGGTGGTGGCATTGGAGCCGTCGGTGGTGTATTTAATACCATTCTTTCATCAATGGAGCGAAACTATGGAAGCAATGGAAGCAATGGCGGAAGCAATTCTTATGATATCGAAAAGCAGATTGTATTGACTTCAATATGTCATAATACGAATGTTGAACCTAGTTCAATGGGTGCAAACTATGGACGTCCTTTAAATGCCGTCAGAAGCTTTTCAGGATTGTCTGGCTATGTGCAATGTGCCAATGCAAGTGTTAATTGTAATGCTCCGGATAATTTAAAGGAGCAGATAAATTCATATCTCAATGGAGGTGTTTATATTGAATGACAAACTGAATTTTAACAGATTGATTGCAGAATATTTTTCGATAGATCCAACTATGGTCAATGGGACAGGAAATCTCACTTTCAATCACTATCGACGTTATCTCTATCAGTTGGTATTTTCACGTTTTAAGTTTAATGAATTACCTGAAACATGGGATATCGACTATATAAGGGATACGCTTTTTCAGTGGGGATATATGGGAATTGTCAGAACTGAAGTAGGAACAATGGCATTACAGTGTGGATATAGCGGTGTCAATTATGCCTTGAAACCAACACAGATCGTTATATCCAATCCAGTCTTTGGTATATTCAATCGAAGAATTGGACTTGATGGAGAGCTACTTTATTTTGAATATCTCAATCAGAATTTCAATGGTATGGAGAACATCATTAGACGTTATGCATTATTGTTAGCTCAATGTGACGCTTCATTAAATGTCAATCTCATGAATTCACGTGTTGCCATGGCAATCACGGGGAGCAATAAACGTGCGATCAATTCAGCCAAAAACATGTATGATGAAGTGACTCGTGGCAATCCTGCAGTGTTTGCCCTGTGGGATAAGGACGCAGAAATTAACACGACTCTATTCAATAATGTTAAGAACAGTTATGTAGGAAATGATTTATTACAGACAAAGCAAACAATCATGAATGAGTTTAGAACTATTATAGGGTTAAACAATAGTAACACTGAAAAACGTGAAAGACTTGTAACGGATGAAGCACATGCAAATGATGAAACAACACGAACACTCATTGAAATGTGGTGCGATAATCTCAACCAGTGCTTTGATAGAGTCCGTAATTGGGACCCTACTATAAAAACAACTGTATCAATCAATTATTATAAAGATGATGTCAAGGAGAGTGATATTGATGAATCTATATAATGTTGAACAATTTGGAGCAGCTGCAGAAAAGGGCAGTCTATTTGATGGTATATCACTTCCAACAGGTATTGATCAGAAGATACTATATGATAAAATCATGTATGATAATTGGGATTTAGACCCTTATATAAGCGATTTTGACGTGTTACATAGATTCATTTTAAATTGGTTTAAAACACGATATAGTGCATGGGATATGATGAATAAAGCACTATCACAGGAATATGAACCATTGGAAAACATGAACAGAACTGAAACTGAAACAATTACAAGAGAAAGAAAATTCACTGGGCAGACTTCTACAGAAGATAATAGCAACAATGAAACGAGAGTAAGTGCTTTTGATTCATCTTCTTATCAGCCATCACAGATGGATATATCAGAAGCCACAGGCGGCGAAAATAGAAATGATAATGAAGATGAAACAGTTACAAATGAAAGAAATTCACATGGTACTATTGGAGTCATAACCAATCAAGATATGCTCCAAAAAGAAATTGACATAAGAAGATATGATATATATGCAATCATATCAAAAGAATTCACAAATGAATTCATGCTATTATGTATGTAAGGGGGTATAACATGGCGATACAAAGTAAAATACAGGGTCCATGGGACGCGACGACAGTCTGTGAAAGTAACGCTGAATTATATGAAACTTATCCTGACGGAGTGAAATATATTCAAGTTATTGATAAGGGTCATGGTTTATATGAAGTTGTACAAATTTATGAAGATGGGGTGAGTGGATAATGAGTTATTTTCAAGATTTTCCTAATACTAATTTTTATAATCAGGATTTAGGGTGGTTAATCAAGAAATATAAAGAACTTAACGGTGACGTTAAGATATTACAACAGATCTATGATATGATCAAAGAGCAAATCAAGGACATTACTATTGAACAGCTTCAAAAATGGTTAGATGATGGGACTTTAACTGATATTATTGAGCAGACATATAATCAATTTTTGCCGTATGTAGCTAAAGACGTTGTTGTTTTAAGTGAATATGAAAAAGACAATCAAAACATGACAAAAAGATTGCAAAACGCTATTAATTATACGTCAACAAATAAGTTGAAATTATACGTTGATATGGATGTATTAATAGATAATACTATTTATCTAAAACCTTATACACATTTAATTTCGAATCGTTTTAAATTTAAAATATATACTGAAACAGGAATTTCTTTAAATGGTTTGACGATGTTTATGGCTTATGAGCAAGATAACATTATCATTGACAATGTTCGTTTTGAAAATACCGGATATGGAAGTGGTGGAAGTACTGGAACACTCGGGCGTTTTGATGGTTTTGGTAACGCTGTGGCTCTAGGAGGTTGCGATAATGTAACTGTTAAAAACTGTCACTTCTTCAAATGTGGTGGTTATAATCATCAAGAGGGAAATGGTATGTTATGGCTATCATTATGCACTAACTCATTAGTTAAAGATTGTATATTTGAATTGGGTGATAATGGGATAGAAATTGATAGATGGTATGCGAACATAAACCCTAATAAACAAAATAATGGTGTTATTGTTGATAGATGTTTCTTTAAAACTTTATCCGGAAGAGGTATAGTCATTGAAAACAATACCGCTGATAAAATAGGAAATATCATATGTACTAATAACGTTATGTACGATTTTTATGTTACAGGGTTTGAAGGACGTTGTTTCGCTCAAACAATGTTAGTAAATAACATCATTGACGGAAACATTAATTTAAGGGTAAACCCTATGCAAAAATACGGTCTAACAGAGCCCGGGTGGGATTGGTCAAAATATATGTTAGATAAGACACAATTCGGTTTTCAATTAATAAATGGACCCAACACTCCTTTAATTAATAATAACATTATAAATAATGTTAATATGGGTATATTTATTGGTAATATTGAAAATGGAAATATACAAGATAATCAATTTAAAGATTGTAATTATGGTATAAATATCTCAAACAAAGAAAATGACTGTGATAATTTAATTTGTACAGGCAACTCTATTAAAGGTACAAATGGTATCACTATGAATTTTAATGATAAAGCAATAAAATCGTTATTAATTAATAGTAATATACTTTTTATGTCGAGCGGATACGCAATGAATTTATTGCATATTTCTAACTTTTCTATAAAGGATAATGTGATTACTGGTACTGATCCACAAGAGTCTATTCACGCTATAAAGTTACAATATTGTGACGACGGATATTGTGACAACCAAGTAAATGGTAGATTTAGAAGTGGAATAGATATTGAAAATGGAAATAGAATACAATCTTTTATGAAAACTAATAACTGTATAAATGTTCAAAGATTGAGAAATACTGCTAAAGTTTTATTATTATCTTATGGTTTTGGATATACTGACAGAAACAATATTGACGGAACTGTAACAGAATTGACAGAAATATCAACTACAGGAGGATAAAATCAACTGAATTTATTAACAGATCTAATATATACACAAGATCAATATAATATTGATAAATATTGGAAAATGTTAATTTTATACTAACCCTCTTCTAGTAAGAGGGTTTTTCAATGTCTGTTTATG
>ERZ791881.1700-NODE-1700-length-12683-cov-3.466424_pt1 | contig 12683 bp, 10 predicted proteins | sample MGYA00510161_ERZ791881 | MGnify/ENA primary metagenome ERZ791881 (study PRJEB30046, sample SAMN00792073) | human gut metagenome | study: EMG produced TPA metagenomics assembly of the A metagenome-wide association study of gut microbiota in type 2...
CGCCTGCAACTTGCCAAGGTGGCGACGTGGAGCAGGAAGTGTCGCCTAAAAACGAGAAGCTGCCCGGACATGTCGTTGTGGCAAGGAGGGAGATTCCCGACAAGAAAAAGGACACCGACGACAACGATAACAGCAACGACAATGATTCGAATTTCAAAGAGTGGGCTATAGAAAAGATGATTGTCGACCTGCAATCGCTGCTCGCCCGCGGCTTCAAGCAGAAAGACATCGCCGTGCTGTCAAACACCAACCGTGAGGGTCAGCTTGCCATCAGCCGCATCATGAAATGGAACATCGAGAATCCCGACAAACAGATGAAAGTGGTGTCGGAAGAGTCGCTGCTTGTCATCTCGTCGCCGGCGGTGAGAATTGTGGTCAACATCCTGAAGATGCTCGACCGGTGCGAGGCGCACAACGAGGACGGACGCGAGATGCCTATGGTGTTGAGACGATTCGAGGCAAACCGCAGCGAGGGTATGGACACTTCGGAGGCTTTTGAAGACGCTATCGTCAGCAAAGACGAGGATATAGCCGACTATATCGACCGCTTATACGAAACGTCGAAATCGGCGTGTCTCGACAGTGTGGTCGAACAAATCATCAAAAGCCAGCTGTCGAAACAGATGACTGAGGAAAACACTCCGTATCTGCTTGCCTTCCTCGACAGCGTGGTCGACTTCATGAGCCGCTACGGGTCAAACATCCATCATTTTCTGAAATGGTGGGACAAGGTTGGTCCGGGCTTGTCGATTTCCTCGCCCGACAACATCGATGCCATCCGCGTAATCACAATCCACAAATCCAAAGGTCTGCAATTCCCTTGTGTGCTGATTCCAATGTTCGACTGGAATTTCGACCAATCGTCAATTGAATGGATTGAGACCGCCGGATTCAAGGACAAACTGCCGAAAGGCGTGGCGATTCCGCCTATCGTGCCCGTGAAACGCGACAATAAAAGGACCTTATTCGACAACGAATTCAAAAAAATTGCGCGCAGCAACATAATGGACTCCCTCAACAAAACGTATGTGGCTTGCACGCGCGCGCAATACGAACTTATTATATATACCGAGAACAATAAAGAATTGGGCTTGCAGCTGTCGCAATTTCTGGAAACGTGCCGCAACAACAACAACGACATTGCGCCGACGCCGACCGAGAATTGCGACCCGGATGTGGTTTACGAGCTCGGCAAACCAATGCTGCGCAGCGACATCCCTGCCCTCAACAGCGACGACAACGCGCTTCCCGACAATGTGGAGAGCCGGATAATGCCTCCCTACTCTGTGGTTTCCGACGTGGACAGGTGGAAACTGACGTCGCCCGACATCATCATCGACGTACGCGGCACGACACGATGGGTTGGCGAGATGCTCCACAAAGTGATGGAGAGGGTGCGCACACCAAAAAATCTCAAAAAGGCATTCGGCCGCGCATTGCACCGTGGCATGATAACTGAAGAGGAGCACGATGAGTATCTGGCTCTGCTCAGCAAGCGGCTCGCCGACCCGCGGGTGGCTGACTGGTTTGCCAACGACAACCGCCTGATGCTCGAACGGTCGGTAACCATTGGCGGAAATGGGCAGAAACGCCCCGACCGAGTAGTGATGAAACCGAACGGCGAAATCATTATTGTCGATTACAAGTTTGGCGACCGTAGTGATGACAACGATACCAAATACAAGCGCCAGGTGGCTGGCTACAAAAGGGCGGTCTGCGACGCACTGGGATGCCGACCCGACTGTGTGTCAGGCTATGTATGGTATATCCACTCGGGCGACATCTTAGCCGTATAACTTACCAAAAGCTTACATTTTCGAGCCGTTGCAATCGTAAAAAACGATTGCAACGGCTCTCGTACTATAAGAATTTGCGATAACCATTATCGTTAGAATCCTCGACCAACGCTTTACGAAGGATTGCACAGGCAGTAATTTTGCAATCGGAAAAAATGATACAGCAACTATAAGAACAACGACTATGCAAGTAACAACAACATTTCTTTGGATTGCCATCGTGGGCGCAATCATTCTGGCTTTCGCCTTCCACGCCATCTACAAATTCAACCGCGCCACGGGCAACAACCATGTGTTTGGCATGGACCATGATGAAATTTACTACCATGACAACGACATCGAAGATGACGAAGACTGATTCAGACGCATTGCACGAACATCTGAAAAGCGTATGTCTTTTCTTTGCCGACTATGCGGCAAACCTGCTGGCCTGCGGCGCCACAAGTATGCGCACACAGCGCAACGTGGCGCGAATGGCGGCGAAATGGAATGTGTCGGCGCAGATGATAATCCTGCCAAACACAGTCGACATGTGCGTCTGGGACGCCGATGGAGAGCATTCCTACAAGCAGACGGTCAGCGTGCCACACAAGCCCATAAGCTTTGCCATCAACACCAAACTGAGTAACTTGAGCTGGCTTGTGGTGGAAAACTCTCTGCCATCTTTCGACGACGCCCGCAAGGCATACCAAAAGATTCTCGACACAACACGCCCCGTCAACAAATGGCTGGTGATGATTCTGGTGATGTTTGCCAACGCTTCATTCTGCCGACTTTTCGGTGGCGACTTCCAGTCAATGGGCATAGTGGCTCTCGCAACGCTGGTGGGATATTATCTGAAAATCATTATGCTTGACGCGCATGCCGACATGAGAATCGTGTTTATCTGCTGCTCGTTTGTGTCTGCCGTGATAGGCACGGCTGGCTACGTGTTCGGCATAGGCTCAACGCCCGAGCTGGCTCTCGGAGCAAGCGTGCTCTACCTGATTCCGGGAATCCCCTACATCAACTCGGTGAGCGACATGATCGACAGCCACCATCTTTGCGCGTTTGCGCGATTTATGAACGCCGTAATCCTGACCGTGTGTATCGCAATCGGCCTGACTGGCGGATTCTTAATAATGAATATTAGATTGTTTTAGACTACTTTTGTTTCCAATGGAGATTTTTTTTGCAATTCTTCAAGACGCTTTTTTTGCAGCGGTGGCGGCAATTGGCTTCGCAAGCATCAGCAATCCACCACGGTCGGCTTTCAAATATTGTGCGCTGATAGCCGCCGTGGGCCACGCCACGCGCTTTTGTCTCATGAATCTTGCCGGATGGCAGATTATTCCGGCAAGCATCATTGCGGCTCTGCTTATCGGCGCTCTTGCCGTCTATCTGTCGCACTACGCCAAGTGTCCGCCCGAGACGTTTTCGTTTCCGTCGCTGCTGCCGATGATTCCGGGTATGTATGCCTACCGCACGTTTCAGGCTATGTTTCTGTGCATGACAAACACGCTCGACGAGCAGGCGTTCAACCATTATGCATATCTGCTTGAGTTCAACGGTCTGGTGACGGTGTGTGTGGTCGGAGGAATGGTGATCGGGCAGATTCTGCCGATGCTGGCGATGAAGAGATTTTCATTCAGCGCGACAAAATAATTTCGATTCAATCAATCTCGTTTATATAATATCGGCTGCATCTCGACATAACATTTTCAAACAAGTTTGAATGTTCTGCACTCGATTTGCACTATCTTTCAATAATATCGGCTGCATCTCGGCATAACATTTTCAAACAAGTTTGAATGTTCTGCACTCGATTTGCACTATCTTTGCCCTATGGAATTAAGACAACTGAAATATTTCGTCAAAACTGCCGAACTGCTCAACTTTTCTGAGGCAGCGCGCAACCTTTACATCACGCAAAGTACGCTTTCTCAACAGATAAAGCAACTTGAGGCGGAACTCGGAACGCAACTGTTCGAGCGAAACACCCACGGGGTAGTGCTGACCGAAAGCGGTGAGGAACTGCTGCCGTATGCGCGAAAGACGCTCCACACCGCCGACAGCTGCGTGGAGCATATCCGCGACATAAAGAATGTGGTCACCGGTTCGCTAAACATCGGCGTGACATACACGTTCTCGCCTATCCTCACCGAAACGCTGCTGTCGTTTATGAAGCTACCCGAACGTGAAACTCAACATCTTCTACAAGACGATGGAGGAACTGATGGCGATGCTCGACAAGCGCGACCTCGACTTTGTGCTGGCTTTCAAGCCTACGGGGACGGCGCAATATGCGCGCATATCGTCACACATCCTTTTCGACAACCATTTGGTGGCAATCGTGTCGGAGAGCCATCCGCTGGCAAAGAGGCAGAAGGTGACGCTCGAGGAACTGCAGGGCTACGATTTCGCTCTGCCGAGCAAGGGCTTGCAGGCGCGAAATGCCTTCGACTCAATGGTGGAAGGCAAGGCATACCGCTTCAACACTCGCATTGAGCTGAACGAGGTCAACATCCTGCTGAAGCTGGTGAGGGAGAGCAATTTGGTGACAATCGTATCGGAAGCCACAATCTACGGCGTGGAGGGAATCCATGCGGTGAGACTCGACGTGCCGGGCAACACCTACGAGATGGAGGGTTGCATACACGTGCTGAAGGATTCATACCAGAAAAGCAGTGCCAAGAAGTTTGTGCAACTGCTCAGCGAGTCTGATTCCATCAAGGAACGTGCGTTCAACTGGCTGTCGTCGGGATTTATGGAATAGACAATTATTCATCCATCTATTTTTAAGAATCAGCCCCCGGAGCATCCGTGCTTCGGGGGCTGAATATTATCGTATATGTGTCTATGCTACTTCTTCACCACGCGGCTCACCGTTGTGCCTGCCGCTGTAGCCACTTTGAGCATATAGATGCCCGGTGCGCATTGGCTCAGGTCGATTCCCGACTCGCCTTCCGAACGAGCGGCAAGGCGTCCGTCGGCGGCATACGCCTCTACCGAGATTACTTCGTCGGCTGCGTTTACGTTGACAAATCCCTCGGTCGGGTTCGGATAGACGCTTACGGCTGCCGATGTCTCGACATTGCCGACGCCTGCCTCGCCTGCCACAAACTCAAACGGCTGTGCGTCGGCTATCGCGAAGTCGGTGGAGCCGTTGTTGAAACTTACCACGTTGAACGAGTATTTACGTCCCTGCTTAACCGAGGCCTTCATCATTGTCATTGTCACGATAAGGTCGACTTTGTCTTTGTCGCCAAGCGACACCGCCGGTTTTGTTGTCGTAAGCACTGTGCCGGCCTCCTCGTCGCGCAACTCGCAAAGAAGATTGCCTTTCACGTTCACTTTGGTCTTGTTGCTGATGGAAACCGAGAACTTCACTTTGTCACCCGGGTTGATAGGATTTTTGTCGGCTGTTATAGGTGCGGCGAGCGCAAGATCGACCGACTCGCCGAAGGTGATGTCGTTGCCTTTCACGTTCATTATCGTTGCATCGTCGTAGTACATGCGAATCCAATCGTTTAATCTGTCCGCCTCGCGCGACACTGCCCATATCGTGTATTTGCCGTCAGGAAGGTTGAGCAGCTGTTCGTCAAACGAATACATCAGGTTGGAGCTAATCATGTTGCCTGCCGGAATCTCGGCATTCTTTATCGTCGAGAATGCCACGCAATTGAAGTCCTCGTCGTAGATGGCCGCCGAAATGCCGCCATTAAAGTCGTGGACTGTAGACATGTTTGCTATACACTTGACATTGACGTCAAGCTGCTCGCCTTTCTTCAACGAGCTTTGCACTGGCTTTACTTGTCCGTCATAGCCAAACATGTTGTAGATCATCAGCGGCATGTGTCCGCTGTCGCCTGTCATTGTCTCGTCTTTGACCACTGAGACGACGCTCTGCATTGTGTTGAAGCCGCCCGAACCGCCACCGGTGCCGAGAGCAGATGGATTCATGGCGTCGACATCGAAATATCCGTCAGAAACGCCGCCCCATCCCCAGTTGATGTGGAAAAAGTTGTTTGTGTCATATCCGTCGGCTACGAAGCAGTGGCCGCCGGCCGATCCCTGACCGGAGAAAAGCAACGGATGCGAGGCGTCGAGTTCTTTTTTGACTACTTCCACAAATGCCGCCTTGTCGTACTGCGCACGATAGTGAATCTGGCAGTTGTAGCCGAAGCGGCTGAGGGCATACGGGATGTCGGCATCCTGCGCGCCGCTGGCACTGGAGGCGTAGTCCATATTCACCGCTGCACCCAGGTCGAAACACAGTTTTGCCACTGCGTTGGCCTGTTCGTCGGTGTAGGCGAGTGTCGACACATAGGAGTCGAGCATCTTGTCCCAGTCATATTCCGACTTTGAGAAGTCAACCTGCACGCGTGTGCCGTTGGTGCAACGGTAGGATGTGCTGAATGCCTGTGGCTTCAACGGCCATTTCCAGTAGTCGCACACCTGTGCCATCGCTGTTGCCACGCATCCCACAACCGAATGTTTCTTGGTGGTGATGTCGACAGGACAAAGATTGTTGTAAGGTTCAGACTGGTCCCAATGCGCCTTGACCAATGGCTCTACCACGGGCGCTGCGCCGTCGGTCAATGTCTGATGGTTGGCTGCCGCTTCGCCGCTCTGCACCCGTGTCACATAGTCGGCATAACCGTCGAGAAACGCCTGCAGCTGCACCGGCATGTTGGATGTGTCGATACTGCCGGTTTTTGAGTAGCCCACAAGTTCGGTCAACTGGTCGTCGCCGGCTACAATGACAAAACCTTTGCCGTCGGCTGAATTGAAAATGTAGTACGGAGCGTCGCTGCCGCCGTATGATTTGTCAACTGCGCGGACAAGCTTCTGCGGACCGCTGACAGCCACATATTTCGAAGCCACTCCAAGGGCTTGCGACTGACTGATTTGCGCCGCCTGGATGCTGCCAAAAGCGAGACCGAGCAGCATCAAAGTCGAGATTTTCTTCATTATGTTGCGATTATTTATATTTTAGGCTACAAAAGTAGTGCTTTTTTCTTACTTCCGCCACGTTTCTTCCTGTCTTTAAGTTTTCTTCAACAATCGCAACACGTCCTTAAACGACGGCAGGCGTCTCCCTTAATGGGAAACGCCTGTTGTCGTTTTGCTTTTCCTGTGAGGATTAAGCCTCGTGGATAGCGTCGCTTGGGCAGTTTTCTGCGCAAGTACCGCAGCTGATGCAAGTGTCTGGATCGATTTTATAGATATCGCCCTCTGAGATTGCCTCTACTGGGCATGCTGCTGCACATGTACCGCAAGCTACACAGTTGTCATTGATTACGTAAGCCATTTTTGTAAGTTTTATTTATTTGTTTATAATTGCTGTATGCAAAGATAATGCAATTCGTGTGGATTTGTTGCGATGTTTCATCCTTTTCTTCTTTTCAATATTATATCACACTATATTTCAATAACTTATATTTTGTTATTTGGACTGATTGCAATTTACCGCACCACGACCCGTTGCCTTAGCGATGCGCCGCCACTGGTTTCCGCCTCAATGACGTAGACGCCTTTTCCGAGGTCTTCGGTCGGGATGACAACTGTGTTGACGCATTGGTGGCTGGAGCTCCACGCCACATTGCCATCAAGGTCAAGAAGCCTGGCACACCGCACCTCGTCTCGGGGCGTGGCGACAGTCAGCGTGCCGTCACTGGCTCCGAATTCAAGCTCCGTGCAATTCCAAATGTCATTGATATTGTCGAAATCGAAATCATCGTGGCTATACCCCCATTCCGTATCCAAACCTACTTGATGTACATATGACAGACAACTGGTATATGCCGGGAAACATGCACAAGCCGTCAAATACGGCGAAATCAAATCGCCGTCAACCTGTCTTTTAGTGGCATAGCCTATTCCCTCTATCGCCCACAATGTATGTCCGACACTGCCGCTATAAGCATAGTAAGCCTTTCGCAACTTGCCTCCAATCCTGACATAGTCTATCCTGTCAATAGGATACTCCTGTTCATTTGGCAGCCGCACATACCCATTAAGATCCACATTGAAGTCGTAAGCCAAGAATTCCTCCTTATGTCTATCATCGTAAGCAGTATAGGAATTGTCTGTTCCGCCGTCAGGCACACGCCTGCCTATGACGTATACGCGTTTGTCTTCCTCCCGTGCAAACCCTTCGATGAAGGCGTCTTCCTTATTCAGTTCGGGGGTGTGGTAGCGGTAACACACTTTATATGTCTTTCCATTGATAATACTGTCGCCCGAAAATTGCAAGAAAAAGCGGCCTCCTATTGTCTGATTGTAATACGTCCAATCGTAAACCCACTCAACGCCCTCGCGCACAAGCGGCACGTATTCATAGTCAGCCGGTGCTTCCGCTCCAAGTCTAAGACCGAGCGTCAGAATCATAACCATCGTCACTGCAAAAATATTTCGTTTCATATCGCTCTTTATCTAAATATTACCCGTTGTGAAATCATCTGTCCATCGCTCGTATACGCCACTACCACATATATCCCTTTCTCGAAATCATTGGTAGGAATAGCAACCTCCCTGAGGCCTTTGTGGCGGGAATCCCTTACGACCCTGCCATTGACAGCAACTATCTGTGTGCGGACCACCTCGCAGTCGGGAGCCGTAATCGTCAACCTGCCATTACCGATAATAAATTCAAGCGCGACACGGCCTATGACACTTTGCACTCCGTCGAAGTCAAAATTGTCATGGCTGAATTCATAGTCGTAACCGACTATATTCATATTCTTAACCACATATGCAAGCCGGCATCGGAAGGCGTCTTCGCTCTCTGAAGTTTTCATATACGGCGACAGCAAATCGCCGTTATAATAATCGTTGGCTACAAAGCCTATGCCCTCAACCGACCAAAGCACCGACTCGCCGCCAAGTTTAGTGAAATACGCTTTTCTGAGTTTGTTGTTGATCCTCACATAACCAATATGCTCTATCTGAATATCGCCTTCCAGCAGATGGATGCATCCACCAAGCTCCACATTGAAATCATATGCAAGTACCTCCTCCGCATTGACATTTCCAGTGGCATTTCCATCAGGCTGCCGACGGCTTATGACGTAGACGCGCTTGTCCTCCTCCCGTGCGAACCCCTCGATGAAGGCTTCTTCCTTATAAAGTTTGGGAGTTTGGTAACGGTAGCACACCTTGTAGGTCTTTCCATTGATTACACTGTCGCCCGAAAACGTCAAGAAATATTTGCCCATCTTCATCGGCGGCTTGGTCTGCCAGTCATATATCCAACCCACCGTTTCACGCACTACCGGGACATATTCATAGTCCTCTGGATCATTGGCTCCATTGGCAAAGCCAAAAAACAATGCCAACACAGCTGTCATCATCATTATTCTCGTCTTCATAACCGGTATTATTGTTTTGTTAGGATATTAAGTACGCCACCTTTCTCTATATCAAAATTTTTTATAACCTTGACACTCGGAGCAACAACAGTAACCGTTGCCCCTCTTTTTATTTTGCCTCCCATAATTATCACTTCCTTGGCTTTAAAAGTTACATCCGACTCATTGTCAAAAGTTGTGCCTTCACAAATTTTCACATCATGCTCAGTATCGAATACTGCAACTCCTTTTTGAAATAGGAAGTCACCATAAGACCGTGTGGAATTGACTTTTCCGCCAATAGACATTGACTCCGAAAAAATATACTTTGGACCATTAAACACACCATTCTGTAACTCCATTGAAGGAAAATATGGAATATAGTTATGTTTATAAACGACCAATGAACTGTTAGGATCTGCATTATCAATAACACAAACTGTTGAATCCGCAACCATTATATTCCTTGTTCCTTTATTATAATCAAAATAAGCAATATTGCAGCCACTCAAATCGGCATTTTTCAGAGTTATTTGCCGGTCTCCTCTAACAATATCAATTTTTCCGAATTGCTGGGGCACGCCTGTCCACATATCCAATTCGGGACAACCGACAAGGTTCTGCTTCAATTTATCCGGATAGTCTTTTGTTTGTGTTTTAGCAAATGCTACTGCTGGACCTATTTTCATAGACTTGTGAATAATGTTTCTAACGACTGCAACAACTAAGTCATTTGCAGAGTCAATGTAGGCATTTCTTGTATTACCAATGAATGCTGGTCCTCCATAAAGTCCACCAACAGTGAATGAAGTAGCCATATTCAACCTAAAGTCATAGTCCGGAATGATATCAAATGGAGACAATGAACAAGATGGAGAAATAGCAATCGATGGATAGTCCTTATTTAACAAACGATCCAAACCATTGTTCCCCTTCTCATCAATATGTCCGCTATTCCTATTGCTGTTCGCAATTATACCATAATGTTCTCCATTATTATCTTCTCGTGTTTTCGCACATACTCCTCCAGGGTTACCATGACCAAACCATGATAACAAGCCATAATGCTTGTTCATTTCACTAATGCAATCTGTTCCTGTTGGAAATGTCGGGGCAATCGCATCAAACGATGGAATCTCTGAGAAAATGGTCTTTATGCCAAAACCCAAGCTCAATTCCCTCGAGAAATTATCACCTTGGTACAGCGACTGCATTTGATCACTTTGTGTTATAAAAGCCTTACTCAAATAAGAATAATCACCATTTCCTGGATTCCTTTCATATCGAATTAACTTTTCAGTAAAATTTCCAACTTCCTCTGAGGTCGAGCAAAGCAAACGACCGACAAATAATTCAGGGAAAAAGTCTATTTTATCGATGTAATTTTCCCCATAAAATTCATCATTATCTTCATTCCAGTTACTACTTAAATCCGAATAATATGCATCCGTTGGAATTAATCCCTTTTTACTAACCGACTGTCCTCTATAGAAATTAATTGCACAACCATATCTTACAGGAACAATTGAATCATTTCCTGCAAGTAGTACAAACTTTCCTCCATTCTTATATGAATATTGTAAATAAGAACGAAGCTTTCCTGCATCGTCATTAATATTAGAAACTTCATCTCCATTTTGAAAATCAATGCATGACAGTATATCCTCAATACACACGACACCTGCATTATAACCTTTTTGTTGTTTCCATGCCACCAAACGGTCGAAAGCAGGTCGCAAATTTCTATCTGTTATAATGCAATAATCATACACTGGCAAAGGACTTGCGACATTTGAAGAGAATTTTTCACCACTGAGTCTAAGTTCTGTTACACTCATTGGATTTGCCACAATAGACTTCGTAAGATCCAAATCAAATTTATACCGTTCTGCATTTGTCGGCTCGATAGGTTGCATCGAAACAGTTCCACTTTCCGATTTTCCTGTTTTAAAATCTAAATGAAGTATAAACGAAGTCGTTTTCAAGATTTTAGACACCGGATTATATGCAATAGGACTTATTGCAACAGTAATTATTCGATTCCCTCCAAGATAACCATCTCCATCTATTGATGCATAAGTTTCGGGATAGAATTTATCAACAGAATAAATTGATTTATCAAAATACAAATCATGGCGTGGGCTACTTGCTAAATTATTTTGCACTGGGATGACCTGACTTTGGAGTTTTTTTGATTCTGTAAAAGTCGGTTTTACAGAAATTGAAAAATCATAAGCATCAGACGGAACCACAAAATAAACATATTTCATCGGGACTCCCGGAGCACCATCTATGCTTGAAGAAAAGGAATCATACTTATCGTATTCTGCATCTATTCCTATATTAGTCAAAGTATCAGCATAAATAGATTTCATTTCAACCATTGACATTCGCATTGACTGTGTATATGAAATTCTACCAGCACTGCAAATGTATGCCGTTATCGACAGAGCTAAAAAGATGCATAACCTAAATGTTTTCATAAAGCCTCTTATTTAGAAGTCAAATACATCCTTTTACTATCGACAACTTTCGAATCTACAATCAAAGAATACAAATAGACACCCGCAGGCAATTCATTTGAAGAAATGATAACCGAAGTAACACCACGTTGCGTAATTTCCTTTTGGAGAATAAAACCACCTTGCAGGTTAGTTATCAATATGAACGCATTTTGAATATTACTACCTATATCGCATCTTATTATTGTCTCAGAACTAAAAGGATTCGGCGCATTCTGATATAACACACATTCTTCGTTGTCAGAAGAACGGTCAATGAAATGTTCTGAAGTCGAAGTAATACTTTTCGTATGAATTCCGACTTGTGAACAATCTGAATTTAATAGATTTTCCAATGAGTCTACTTTATTTTTCAATTCATTAAGCGAATTGACCAACAATGGAATCATCCCAATATAATCCACATACATATAACCTAATGAATCAGTCCTTACCAATTCTGGATACACTTCTTTTACATCTTGTGCCAAAAAGCCGAAACGGCGTGGTTCATTCTGAAGAGAATTATAAAAATTATCAATTGTTTTTTGAGCAGCTATACTTGCAGAATCCCAACCTTCGTAATTGCGTTTTGCAGCTTTAGATTTTCTGTTCTCAATCTTATACTTAAAACTTACGCCTCTTATTTGAGACAATTTATCCGATGATAACGGCAATTCTTCTATATCCTGCTTAAAACGTCTATCAGAAGCGATGAACAATCCCGAACTTCTCACATCACAATTAAACTGAAAATAATTTCCTTTGCCAACATTATAATATGCCAAAGTATCATTTACCATTGTTGCAAAGTTAAATCCGAGTAAACCAAAAGCATTAAGACGATAACTATTATTTTTATAATCGCCAATTGTCACAGCTGGGACTTGCCCTCCCAAATAATTTCCGAATGAAATTCTCGATGCCTGTTTAGATATCGGAGAGAATATTCTGCAAGCAGTCACACTATCAGATGAATTCAACTTAGAGATATTGGATGGGAGACAACCAAATACCGACACTCCGTTATTTTGAACATGAACTTGTGAAGATGC
>ERZ791881.1706-NODE-1706-length-12643-cov-6.037814_pt1 | contig 12643 bp, 16 predicted proteins | sample MGYA00510161_ERZ791881 | MGnify/ENA primary metagenome ERZ791881 (study PRJEB30046, sample SAMN00792073) | human gut metagenome | study: EMG produced TPA metagenomics assembly of the A metagenome-wide association study of gut microbiota in type 2...
AGGATCACATCTGGAAACTGCTGTCAGATGACTGCGAACAGACGGAGCAGCCCAAAGGTGCCTCCCGATAAGAAAACATCGTGGGGCAAGAGAGAAACGGTATAGCTTCGGCTATGCCGTTTTTCTCATTCTTGCCTTGATGAAGTAACTTTCGATACTTCCAGGGCTCCAATGCCCTTATAGTAGATGTCAATTTCCTGGGTGCGGTTCTTGCCCTTTGGATCGCTGGCAGCATGGACAACGATCTTCTCGACAAACTCATGTAAGATACATGGGGTCAATTCAGGAATTTCCGTATACCGTTCTACAACGGAGAGAAACCTTTCCACATTGGCGCTTTTTTGTTCCTCTGCTTCGATTTCATCACGGAGAGCAGCCGCTACATCTTGAAGCTGATGCTGCTCTTTCTCGTAATCGGTAGAGAGCTTTTGAAAACGCTCGTCAGAAAGTTTTCCCGAAATAGTATCTTCGTAGAGCCGCTTGAAAATGGTGTCCAGCTCTGCAATCCGCTTTTCGGCATCGGCCAATGTTTTCTGCCGTTTTGCCAAACCTCGGTTACGTTGGCGCATATCCGCATCCATGACCATCTTCACAAAATCGTCTTTGCGCTGTGATGCGAAGGAAACGATCTCGCGCAGATTTTGCAGAACCAATTCTTCCAGGATAACAGTTCGGATAGAATGTGTCTGCCCACATACATCACGGCTTTTCCGATAGCCGGAACACAGGTAGTATTCCTGATCGCGCCGGAAATTGGTTGCCCTGCATTGGTACATGATGGCACCGCAGTCGGCACAGAACATCATGCCAGAAAACATTCCCATTTCTCCCATCTTTGTAGGGCGGCGCCGCGACTGCCTTGCGAGCCTTGCTGCATCGGCAATCGCCTCCGTCCAGATGGCTTCGTGGGTATTCTCAAAAATCTTCCATTCGCTTTCTGGATTGTGCAAGGTCTTTTTGCTCTTGTAGGATTTTTTGCGGGTTTTGAAATTAACCGTATGCCCCAGGTATTCACGCCAGCGATCCATAATGTCGGCAATCGTAGAAGAATCCCAGGCATAAGGAGAACCTTTCTTTGTGGCATTGGTTGTTCTGCCCTTGCTGGCATAGTAAGCAGCCGGAGTAAGGATTTTTCTTTCCGTCAGCTTTCTTGCAATCTGCGAGGGTCCCAAACCGTCCATGATATAAAGACCGATTTCATAAACGACCTGGGCCGCTTCTTCATCCTTCACCCATTGCTTTTTATCATCAGACGATTTCATGTATCCATACGGAGGCATGGTAGCCAAATGCTCCCCCGCATTGCCTTTCACTTTCATAACGGCACGGATTTTTTTGCTGGTGTCTTTGGCGTACCATTCATTGATGATATTGCGGAAGGGCGTAAACTCGTTGTCGCCCTGAGTGCTGTCTACACCATCATTCACCGCAATAAAGTGAATATCATGTTCGGGAAACATGATCTCCGTATACATACCGACTTGCAGATAATCACGTCCGAAACGTGACATATCCTTGATGATGACCCTCTTGACAAGGCCAGCCTCAATGTCTGTAATCATCTGCTGAAAGCCTGGGCGGTTGAAGGTCGTACCTGAGATGCCATCATCAACATAGAATTTGAAATTGCTGTATCCATGCTCACGGGCATACTTTTCCAGGATTTTTTTCTGGTTTACAATGCTATTGCTGTCACCCTGCAATTCATCGTCACGGGATAAGCGACAATACAAAGCTGTAAGTTCTTCGGAGCTCATAGCCGTGTAAGGGAATTGAAGCGCGGCAGCGGTGTTTGACTGATAATACATAAATACCTCCTATCCGGCAGTCAAACACGATATTGAAGTCCAACTTCATTATACCGCGCTTTCTTTTCCCTGTCTGCCTGTTAGGAGGTTTTCAAGTCACAGTTTGTTTCTGAACATCGGCTTTTATCAGGTTCTCCAGTTTGGAGGCTATCGTCTGGTTTCCCGTTTGAGGGAAAAAAGAATTGACGATAAAGGTCGTGTTGCCGATCTTCTTTTTGCTCCGCATAGGCGGGGCATATTTATTTTCAGATTGATTTTTCTGCATAATAAGGCCCCTTTCATGCCATTTCATTAAAACCATAAAAGAGGCAGAAAACGGATGGCTGCTGGCCGCAGCTCCACGGGAATCTCACCCCGGCCCATGCTGATGGGTGCGCCGCGCAATGCTTTGAGGGCGTTCAACGCGGGAGTCTCATTATCCTGTCTGTGCATCCTCGCCCACAGGCTGCCATACCTGTTTTGCGGCCTGGTTTTGTCGCTCACCTGTTTGGTAGGGGTCCCGTCCTGCGGACTTGCAACAGGGTCTTGGCGCACCGGCCGACCGGCTCCACACAGACAGATTGTATCCGTCTGCCTTATGCTGCCCGCAGGCTTTCTTTGTCAAGGATCATGGACTCCGCTGCCGGATTGTCGGGGCAAGGAAAGGGAGCGAAACTTGCCCCGAACAACTTTAGACCGGCAGCACCTTGAAGCTCGTCACGATGCTATGTATCAGCTTCGTTTCCAGCCTGAGCCGCATATCTTCGTCCACATACAGGTATTCGTTGCCATACTCGTCCTTCACCGGTCTGGTGGCAAGAGCCCGAATGTACTTCTGATAATGAGCGACGACAGCAGCAAGAGCAATCTCGTCACCGTTCACGGCTGCCAGAATCACAGGCACCGGAATGGACTTTACATGTCCGGCCATTCAAATCCCTCCTTTACCAGATATTCGTACAGTTCTTTCAGCGTAGCGAGCCGCCGCTTGGATACGGTCTGATGAACGATGTGCAGCTTTTCGCTGATTTCTCGATCCGTCATACCCAAGAAGTAGGACAGCAGGATTACATCCCGCTTGCCTTCCGGCAACTGCGCTAACGCATCGGCCAGGACATTCCCGGTCACAACCACCGGAAGTCCCAATACTTCAAAGACATGCTCGTCCATAAAGTAATCGTCCCACATGGCGGCCTGCTCCAGCTCGGAGGCTGTCAGCTCGTCCAAAGGCTTTTCCTGGTCCAGAAGGCTGGCATAGTCACGCTGGATATGCCGCGCCTCATTCTTCAAAACCCTGACGCAGAAGGCGCCAAACTGATTTTGAATGCGTTGCTCATAGGAGTCTTTCATATTCTCACCTCCCTTCGCGCCGCACAGGTGCGGGGTGGTGATTTCCTCCCTTTCGCCTCAGTAATCCAAGACTTGCGATTTTGGCAACCTGAAAAGGAAAGAAATTTTTATGAAAGGCTCCGTCAGGTGACGAAGGCCCACATAAACGGCAAAAAGCGCCCATCCGCAAAATGCGGACAGGCGCAAAGGAATTAACAGAAGTATTTACATGATTTGATTGTTCATCTTCATAGCCGAAATATCCCGATGGCGGATAATAGCTTTTTTTGACCGAAAAATATTATGTGGATTGTTACAAATTAAAATGGACACGGCGATACCTCCCAGATACCGCCGTGTCCTTAAGAAAGGGCGACTTTAACACACCCCCCGTATTCTCTCCTTTGAAAAAGAAAACGGCGGCTTTGATTTCGATATTTCAAAACCGCCGTTTTTAATTTCGCGCAAATCTGCTGTTAGCGGCTCTGTGCGAATGATTTATAAAACTTGATGCTTTGCAAATACACGGCGAGAGATACCTGCACCAACTCCAAAAAAGAGCAATGCTGCCGGGATTGTCCATATCGCATACAGCATACCGTTACTCATTTGTTCCACCGACAGGAGCGAAATGGCCAGTACATGATAGATCGGAAGAAGTCCAACCAATCGGAACAATGGATTTACTTCGGTGATCGGCAGCAAAACGGGAAAAAGAAAAATTGCCATCGCCGCAACCAAAGCTACAATCTGATTTTTACTGATTGCAGATAGGAACAGTGTAATTCCAGTAACGCTAAGCGTACAGGTAAATGCCAGCAGAATTTGATATTTGAGCAGCGTACCGCAGGTGATATTAAAAGGGATAAACGCTTCCACATAGTCACTGGGGGCAAATAGAATACTGCAATCCAGTCCTTCCGTTCCATAAAAGATAAGAGCAAGAAGCAGGTTAAATGCTGCAACCAGCGTGGTAGTGAGAATGGCGGTGATAATACCTGCAATCACCTTTGCAGTAGCGCATTTGGTTTTGCCGTACTTGCTTGTCAATATGATATTATCAACACCTTCATACTCGCCGGAGAAAATCGGAGCAAGCATGATGATAACCGCAAGAGCAAGCGCGACAAAAACCCGCACCATGTTTCGGCTGGTGGAAAGCCAACCGTCCACATAGCCAATTTTGATTTCTTCATTGCCAAACACATCAGAAACACTTAATCCGTTCCAATTTCCGTCTTTATCAGAAAACCGTGAAAAGGCTGCCGATTGCATGGTATTTTGATAAACATAAATTGCATTCAGTCCATGTAAATCTGATGTCGGTGCAAAATCAGACATCATTTGCTGCACTTTTTCATCTGTCAGGATTCCTTCATACTTTGCTGCAATTTCCTTGTCGATTTCTACCGCTGTTTTGCCAGTACCTTCACCGATATTCTTGTCAAACGCATATTTGTTTTGAAATGTGGAAAAGGATAGCAAGGCAGAGAACAGGAGAATTCCAATTATAGCGATCAGCGCCAAACGCTTTGAGAATACTTTTCGCAGTTCAAAAAGAATCAGTTTTTTCATTTTTCACAGCCCCCTTTGAAATAGAACAGGTACAAATCTTCCAACGTGGGCTGCACCCTTACCGCATTTTCCAGCGGTGGATGAGCTCCAATGATCCGCAAAATTGTCTGGTTTTCACCGATATTCCGCAGATTGCTCGTATTGTAGGCGGCCGCATATTTCTCTGCATAGGCAGTCGGAACCGTGCATTCCCACACTTGCCCGTCAATTTCAGAAGTGATCTCCTGCGGATTCCCAAAGTGAATGATTTGCCCGGATTTCATCATAATGATTTCCTCTGCGATAAACTCCACATCGGAAACAATATGCGTGGACAGGATCACGATGCGGTCTTTGGAAAAGGCGCTGATCAAATTGCGGAAACGAACACGCTCTTTCGGGTCAAGGCCCGCTGTCGGCTCGTCCAAAATTAAAATATGGGGATCATTGAGCATGGCCTGTGCAATCCCCAAACGCTGTTTCATACCTCCGGAAAAGGTTTTGATTTTGTGCTTACTTTCCTTCGATAAGTCTACTGCCTCCAACAGCTCTTTTGACTTCTTCCGCGCCGCCTTCTCGTCCAAGCCTTTCAAGGCAGAAACATAGAGCAGGAAGTCAAACGATGAAAAGTCTGGGTAATATTCGAAGTGCTGGGGCAAGTAGCCCAAGAGATTTCGATAGCGTTCACCCAGCCCCACAATGTTTTTTCCGTTCAGCAGAATTTTCCCGGAAGTGGGATTTTGGATATTGCAGAGCAGACGCATCAGCGTTGTTTTCCCTGCGCCATTTGCGCCCAGTAAGCCGTAAACGCCATTTGTTAAGGTAATATTCAAATCGTCCACGGCGGTTTTGGAACCGAACTTTTTTGTCAGCCCGATTGTTTTTAATTCCATAAAAAAGCCCCTTTCTCCATAGGGAGCAAAAAAATACTCTCCATGTGTTCTCATGGAGAGTATAGAGGGGAAATATCTACTTTTTATCTACAAGGCAGGAGATTTGAAGTAGGCGGATACCTTTGCTCCGGTTGTAGTATTTTCGATCTTCAAATAGCCGTTGTGGTGTTCACAAAGCAGCTTGCAAATATATAGCCCAAGTCCAAAATGCTCGGAATGGTTGCTTTCCTCTGTGTAATATGGACTGGTGGCTTTTTGCAGGCTGTTTTTATCAAAGCCCTTCCCATCGTCTGATACGGAAAGCAACAAGCCGTTGTCATGCAAGACGAAAGATATTGTTACCGTAGTCCGGGCATACCGAACCGCGTTGGAGATCAGGTTATTGCTGACCTGTGAAACAAACGCGCTGTCAAGGGGTAACTGTGAATTGGGTATATGATTTTGTAAAAACAATTCTTTTCCGTTTTTCGTACATATGATTTTTGCACTGTCATACAAAGAAGATACCAATGGCTGCAAGTCAATCAACTTGTACTCCGGCTGCGTATCTTCCATACGCCTAAGATTGCTCATACTGCTCACATAGTTTTCCATACGGGAAATATGCTTTCCCATTGTAGCGGCGGTTTCCTGTGTTTGGGGATTTTCGCTGGCTTGCAGCATTTCATTATAGCCTTTTAGTACCGTCAGTGGTGTACGCAAATCATGAGCAAAAGCGGCATTGAGTGCTTTTCGTTCTTCAACTTGCCGCCACATTTTAGAGAAATTATCCGCAAGGGTTGTCCGCATGATTTCAAAGGACGCACAAAGCTGCCCCAATTCATCGTTGCTATCATAGTCGATTGAAAAGTCCAAGTCATTGTTCGCTATTTTTTCAGAAGCCGCCCGCAGTTCAGCAAGCGGTTTTTTCAGCCTGTTTCTGTAAAATAGCAGTACAGCGGCAATAATGCAGAAAGCAGAATAAACGGGAGTTGCAACAATAGGCAGTTTCTCCAGCAGCGCAATGGTACGCTCGTCCTCTTTAGACATCGGGACAGGCACTGTCCCGATGTAAGCGCCATCGCCCAATTGCTCCCCCTGCTCATTCGTCAAATAATATTTTTCGCCTGACGGGGGATAAGATGCACTGATGGTCTCGGACGCGGTGTCACAGATCGAAAAAGTCGCGCCGGATAGAATGACTGCAAGTACAACAAAGGCAACTACATAGAGAATCAGGCTTTTGCGGAGAGACAGATGATGCCTATGACAATTCATTTGACCCATTTGTACCCACACCCCCAAACCGTTTCAATATACACGCGGTCGGTATATACCGCGATTTTTGATCGTATTCTGCGGATATGCTCTGCTACAACACTGCTGTCCCCCTCGCTGTCATAGCCCCAAATGTGCTCATAAATCCTCTCTTTATCAAAGACCTGGCCTGGATTTTGAGAAAGCAGCTCCACAATATCAAATTCCTTTTTCGCAAGGCCAACACGCTTCTCGCCAAAGAACAAACAGCGTTCTGAGTAATCAATCGTCAAATCGCCAGCGAACTTGATCTGCGCTTCAAAGTTATGCCGCGCTTCCCGGCGCAGGTGTGCGCGCACCCGCGCTTCAAGTTCTACCAGAGAAAAGGGCTTCACAATGTAATCATCACCGCCAACGGCAAATCCTTTTACCTTGTCTGCATCTTCAATCCGAGCTGTCAGAAAAAGGATCGGGCAGGCTATGTGATTCCGAATACGCTGACAAACCTCCAAACCGTCTGTTCCAGGCATATTGATATCAAGTAAAATAATATCCGGCTGCTTTTCTACTTGTTTTAGGGCTTCTGCGCCATTAGTAGCGGGCAGAACACAAAAGCCCTTGCTCTCAAAAAAACTGCTGAGCATGAAAACGATGTCGCTTTCATCGTCGGCAATCAAGATTCTGTATGACACACCTAACACCTCCATTCAAATATTATAAAATATAGTTTTCAACTATTTTTCAATTTTTAGAATTGCAGTCTCATAGGTATTGGGGTCGAGAAACCATATTTGGGGATATTTCTTGATGTGGAACCTCTCTTTAATTATATATTGTTAAAGGGGTACTTCAAGGCCTCTATTGTAAATAAAAAGGAATTATATAGGCTATCTATGGGAACTGTATAGACATATCAAGAAAGAAAGGTGAACAGTAAAATGTAATAGGGTGAATCAGTATGGCAAAACGACCAGTCGAAAAATATGATTTTACGCCTTTTGGACAGGCGCTCAAAGCGGCAAGAAACGAGAAAAAGGAATCCCGCAACAAAGTCGGGAATGAAATGTATCTGTCTCCCCGCTATCTTGCCAATATTGAAAATAAAGGGCAACATCCGAGTCTCCAGATTTTCTTTGAGTTGGTGACCCGTTACCACATCTCCGTAGATCAGCTACTCTTTGGGGACGCAACAGAGAGTAAGTCCACGGCACGCAGACAGCTTGATCCCTTGCTCGATGGAATGACCGAAGCCGAACTGAAAATCGTCATTGCCACCGCACAGGCTATCTTGGATGCCAGAGCGGAGGAAGAAAAATGATGTGGTTGATGCAACTGAATAATGATTAGGAAACGCTATGAACGGATGCCGTTTGTAGCGTTTTTCTTTGCTTTCGTGGTTGCCAAAGGCAAGAGTTTCGGATTACTTAGGTACGGAGAGAGAAACGATAGCAAGCACAGCAAGCGAGTACCCGCTTGCGATTTTTGGCTTTAGGGAACCCTCCCCCTAAACCCGAAAAATGCTTGTTGGGAACATCCCAAACCCTGATACGAAAAGAGGCGAGATACCATGATGGCAAACCGAAAACGAAATATCCAGGTGAAGTTCTATGTGACCGCCGAGGAAAAGGAACTGATGGAACAGAAGATGGCCCAGCTCCAGACAAAGCGGATCGGCGCCTACCTGCGGAAGATGGCGATTGACGGATATATCATCCAGGTGGACACCAAGGACATTAAGGAGATGAACAAACTTCTGTCCGCCATTGGCCGGAACATCAATCAGATCGCCAAGCGGGTCAACGCCGGAGGCCCCACCTATCAGGCCGACATGGAGGAAATCCGGGAAAGGCTGGATCAGATATGGCAGTTACAAAGACGCATCCTATTAAGTCAACGCTGAAAGCGGCCATTGACTATATCTGCAATCCCGACAAGACGGACGGGAAACTGCTGGTGTCCTCCTTTGCCTGCGCCGCCGAGACCGCCGACATTGAATTTGAATGGACGCGCCGCCATGCCATTGACAAGGGCACGCACCTGGGCCGCCACCTGATCCAAGCCTTTGAACCTGGGGAGGTCACGCCAGAGGAAGCCCACCGGATCGGCATGGAACTGGCACGGGAGGTCCTGGGCGGCAAATATGAATTTGTCCTCACCACTCACATTGACAAGGATCACGTCCATAATCACCTGATTTTCAATGCGGTCAGCTTCACCGACCACAAGCACTACCATTCCAACAAGCGCAGCTATCACGAGATACGCCGGGCCAGCGACCGGCTGTGCAAAGAACACGGCTTGTCCGTCATCGTCCCTGGCCGGGATAAGGGCAAGAGCTACATTGAGCATCAGGCTGCACAGAACGGCACCAGCTACAAGGCAAAGCTGAAAGCCGCCATCGACCGGCTGATCCCCGTGTCCTCCAGCCTGGAAGATTTGCTTGCCCGGTTGCAGCGGGAAGGGTACGAAATCAAGCGAGGAAAGTATATCTCCGCCAGGGCGCCGGACCAGGAGAGGTTCACCCGGCTCAAAACTCTGGGCGCCGATTACACGGAAGAAGCCGTTGTCTCCCGCATTGCCGGAGGTCCCAGGCCCTCCAGACAGCCCCAACAGCGCAGCGGGAAGGTCAGCCTGCTCATTGACATTCAGAACAATATCAAGGCCCAGCAGAGTACCGGATACCAGCGGTGGGCGACCATCGAGAATCTGAAACGGGCGGCCGCCACTATGAACTTTCTTACCGAACACGGCATCGGCAGCTATGAGGAATTGGTGGAACGGTGCGACGCCGTTGCCGCCGCATCCATCCGTACCAGGGAGAGCCTGCGGGATACGGAACAACGGATCGCCGACCTTGCCCTCCTGGGAAAGCAGATTGACACCTACCGCAAGCTGAAACCTGTCTATGACCGATACAAGGCATCAAAGGACAAGGAAAAATTCCTGCGCGGCTTTGAGAGCGAGATCATCTTGTTTGAGGCGGCAGCCAGGGAGATCAAAAAGGCCGGGCTCGCCAAACTTCCTTCCTCCGATAAGGTGAAAGCAGAACTGGAAGGACTCTCCGCCCGCAAGGCCGCCCTGCAAACGGAACTTCGGAAGATACAACGGGAGGAAAAGGAATATGACACCCTCCGCCAGAATGTGGACGCCCTGCTGGAAAGGCCGAAGGAACAGGAACAGCAGCGGCAGCGGAGCAACGACTTGGAGTAACGGGGATTGGGCGCTTTTTACAGTCTTTGCAAAACCCCTGGGCGCATGGTTATCCGGCTGATATAATGGAACCAGGAATGGAGGTGCTGACTGTGACGAAATCCGAAGTAATCAAAGAGTTTTTCAAAAAGAGCGTGCTGCCCGTGGCGGTGGCGGCTTTGCTGTACTGCATTTTCAAATCCGCCTGCACAAAAGATGGAGTCACCGACTATGTATGGCTGTTCATCCTTTGCGGCCTGCCTTTTGGTATCCCACGGATGTTTGCCTGGATCGTGCCCGGCGGCTCTTTGGGAACCGCCCTTCCGTTGTTTCTGCTGAACTTTATTATTGGCGGAGTGATCGGCGGTTTCGTCCTGGTCTGGCGACTGCTGGTGGCTGCCTGGTATATTCCCTTGACCATCTATCGACTGTTCATAACAAGAGGGACTTCCTATATCCCAGAATAGCACTATGGAAATGTGGAAAACGGCCGCTTCACCGATGGAAAACAAATATTCACGGCCCGATGGAAAAGCTGTCAGCTTTGCCACAGCCCGCAAACATTGTTTCCCACAGTTCCGCCCCTTTGACCGTTTACACACATTTCCACAGCGCCTACTACTGCTACTGAAAATGAGCGCCATCACCGAAAGATGATGGCGCTCATTCTTTTTCTCCGTATCCTTCCCCAGCAAGATTTAGTATATTCTTTTTTTCTTTCTGCGCATAGCGCATGGTCTGATAAGCTCCGCCGCCTGTATGGTCCACATAGAATACAACGAGATCGCTTCGCTTCACCATCTGCCGGTTGCGAATTTGAAAAGCGCCTTTCGGGTGGCTGCTGGCCGCACTGCCGCATATTTCGATTTCATCATAATAGGTTTCAAAGTTTTCCATATTGTTGCGCAGCTCCGCCGTGGGATATGGCAGTATCCAAATCAAGGAACTGTTGTCATCCCGAACAAGCCGCTGCTGGCGTTTGACAGCGGAGGAAACGATCTGGTCAAAATCTCCGTCCCGTCCGACCAGGAACTCCACATACTCCTTTTCCAAAAGCAGCGCATGAACCAGCGCCTCCACACGATCCTCCGCCTCACGAAACTCCGGGATGATCCGGTGTCCAAAAAAACTAACGGTAAATATGTTCACGGTTTTATCTTCGCCATTTTCAAGCCAGCCCTTCTAACAAAGTAAATAATCTACCTCTCATTATATACATACATTGACTTAAAGTAAATAATCCTCTAATTGGTTTCAATTATAATTTACCTGCTTTGTTGGTAGCATAATATCAGGAGGTGATATTATGCAGACGGAGTTTCCAGAACGCTATATCACTCTGGGCTTGAAGATCGCATATTACAGGAAAAAGGCGGGGCTGACACAGGAGGTTCTTGCGGAGAGGATCGGGAAAAGTGTCAACTTCGTTGGTCAGGTAGAAGGAACAGGTACGGTTCGTGGCGTATCTCTTGAAACATTGTTCAAGATCGCCCAAGTGCTGAAAATCCCGCCACCCAAGCTGTTAGAGGATGACTGATCGACTGCGACGCAGCCAGAACAAAAAAAGAATGGGAGCGCCAACCTCGGATAACTGCATCCGATGTTGACGCTCCCATTTTGCTTGACAAAAGGTGAAAATCCGGCGTTTTCCCTATGTAGAAACGCCCTGCCGCTCCACATGGGAAATCATACTGCCCCTACACGGAAAAGCCGCCACAGGCTGTTTCTTCGCCCATTTTGAACCCTAATTCCCGCACTTTTTGGAACGGAGGGAAAGATAGTGCGGACAGGACAACACCACCGCCCGGAAACTCTGCTTGCAGGGATGAACGCAGCCTTTGCAGAGCTTGTTATACTGACGCCTGCCGTTCTCGCCCAGGAAGAACGCCCATTCCAGACGCCATTTCTTGCTCCGGCTCATAAGTCGCCCAGCTCCGGGGGCTTCTTCTGCGGGGCAGGCTTGTCCGGGCTTTTCCGTTCCGCGCACTCCCGTTTTGCGTCCTCCAGTCGCTCCCGGATGGAAGGCTTTTTCTCCGGCGTGGTCCTGCGCGCCTCGGTCTGGGCTTTCTCCAGTTCCTCCCCACGGCGGCCGTTGTTGATGATCCCGTCGATCATCCCATAGTCGTCCTCCAGGGTCAGCTCGGCGGTACGCAGCGGGTTTTCCGGCTCCACGGGAACGGATACAATCTGTCCGTTGATGCTGGCGAACAGCTCCGGCCGTTTGAATTGCTCGGTGTACTTCTGGATCATGTCCGGGGGCAGGGACGCAAAACTCTCCGGCCCCAGGCCCACCACCAGGAAGGTGCCTGCCACAATGTCGTAAATCTCCCCATGCTCGTCCCGGAGAGAGCGGTTCAGGTCCAGACCGATGAGCTTGCCCTCGTCGTTCAGCACCAGCCCCACCGGATCGTCAAAGGGATAGGAGGCGGCAATGTCGCCGCCCACCTCCGCTTGCAGCGCATGGAGGCCGGGGTCGATCTCCTTCACATAGGGTTCCTTCATGGGCTCCACCACCAGGACAGTCAATTTCTCCGGCGCGGTATGTTCGGGTGCGTCTCCGCTGGGGATGGCAAAGGCGCGGCTGCCGTTGGCCATGATGAGATACTTTCCGTCCTCGGACTCGTGGTGGAAACCGTATCCGGCTGCTTCCATCTG